>Ga0208968_1000833_pt1 | contig 18252 bp, 15 predicted proteins | sample RifOxyA3_FD_184031 | JGI IMG/M metagenome (GOLD analysis project Ga0208968, IMG submission 184031) | Groundwater microbial communities from Rifle, Colorado - Rifle Oxygen_injection A3 (SPAdes) | ecosystem: Environmental > Aquatic > Deep subsurface > Groundwater | place: Rifle, Colorado, United...
AGAGTCTGGGTAGACAGCACCGTTTTCGGCGAACACAACTCTGCCCAGGTATTCCAGATTCACTTGGTGGACGATTCCGGTTCCAGGGGGGACAACCCTGAAGTTGTCAAAAGCCGCCTGGCCCCAACGCAGGAAACGGTAGCGCTCGAGGTTGCGTTGCATTTCCAGTGCTGTGTTCGTTGCAAAGGCGTCATGGCGACCAAAACTGTCGACCACAACAGAGTGGTCGATCACGAGGTCGACCGGCTGCAATGGATTGACCAGGTTGGCATCGCCACCCATGGCAACCATGGCGTCGCGCATGCCTGCGAGGTCAACCACAGCGGGCACACCGGTGAAATCTTGTAGCAACACCCGAGCCGGGTGGAAGGCAATTTCCGTTGTTGGGGTGGCGTCCGGCTGCCAGTTGATAACCGCCTCGATATCTTCTTTCGTGACAACTTCGCCGTCTTCATGCCGCAATAGATTCTCGAGCAGAATCTTCAGGGAGATGGGCAGCCGTTTGACCGCAGGGTATTGCTGGGAAAGTGCGCTCAAGTCGCTGATGCAAAATGTTTTGCCAGCCACCGCGAGTATTTTTCTGGTTTTGAAGCTGTCCATTTCAACACCTCCGGACCTGGTAAGTATGCCTTTGCCGACACCGGGGCAAACGGCTCACCTGCGGTCATGCCGTAGTTTGTTGAAATCATAGAAGAAATAGTGGTTTCGCAGGGGACGAGTTCTGCACCCAGAGTGTTGCCAAGGTGACGGATAAGATTGTCACTTTTTGTGTCAGACCCTTGATCAAAACTTCATGCATGGCCCGAGGTGAGAGCAAACGCAAGCCGCGTACAGCCGTCGACTCAACAACCTTGCCGTTGTTTGCGTCGGCCATGAGCAAGCCCGCGCCATCGTTGCAACCATCTCGAGTTGAGACCCGGCCCGAGTATCTGTCATGCGGTTTGCGAACCCTCGACGCAGCCTTGCGTGGGGGGTTGCCCGTCGGGGACGCAACCTTGGTCGCGGCGCGTCCGAAGGTTGGCTCCACCTCGTTCTTGCTCGGTGCGGCACTTGCCGCCCTCAAGCGTGGTGAGCGCGTGGCGTATTTTTCTGAAGGCCTGCGAGAGGAGCAGGTGCGTGGCCGTTTCGTTGTTTTGGAATCGCGAGTCAATGGCTACCGCTTTCGCGCCGGTTTTGTCACGGCTGAGGATCGGGTGGCGTTGGCCGCGGCGCGCGCGCGGATTCCCTGGTCGGCTCTGAGTATCGTTGCGCGGCGCAAGATTGTTCCCGAGGATATTGATGGCCACCTTTTCAGCTATCGACCGTGGTTGGTCATCGCTGACGTATTGCCCCGAGGGTCCTCGGGATCCACCTCACGCAAGAGCAGCGATCTCATGGCCGGAGTCGAGAAGTTGGTCGAGAGCGCTCGCAAGCACCAAGTGGCGTTGTTGGTTCGGGCGATCTTGCCGCAGGCGGAGCACCCACCCAATAGGCTCGAGTTGCCAGGAGTCGGTGCCATGGCGGAGGCTTTCTCGTCAGTTGTGTTGTTGCACCGCGAGGAAGTCACCGATCCCGCTGGTGTGCCAGATCAAGCCACGGGTATGGCTGAGGCATTTGTTGTTCGCACCCATGGCCACGACGTCGAGCCTCGCGTCGTCTCACTGCGATTTGACCAACGATTTGCTGGCCTATTGGATCTGTGACACCTGACTCCGTGGGTGTTTGTTGCCTCCGGAGATAACGCCTCCATCGACCTGACCGACGTTGTCACTCTCGGTGGTGTCAGCGCGGCTCTTTGGTGATACAAACCGGGGCATGTCTGACCAACCTCACATCGTTGAAACCGCTGGTGGCCCAGAGCCCGAGCCTCGGCTCCAAGGGCCGTTTCGCCAGCACCTGTGGCTCATCGTCGCCGTTCTCGTTGTTCTCGTTGTTGGGCCGACAATCAGTCGGGTTCTCTCCTCCTATGAAGGCATCATCTTGGAGGTCTCTGGGGAAAGGGTTTTGGTCGGGTTTGAAAACGTTCCCCCCGAGTGGCAGGATGGCGTCCAGGCGGCACCTGGGGACATCCTTGCGAAATCGGCGTGGAGCTGGACCCCTGAGGTTATCCCAGCGCAAGCGGTCCATCGAACTCTGCGTGATCTGTTTGAGCGTTATGCGCAGACATACTCTGCCACCGTTGTCGAGATCATGCCGCCAGACGAGGGTGTGAGCTCCGCATTGATTCGTATGGACGACAAGGGGGATGAAATTATCATTAAAATATACTCAGAGCATCTCGCGGGCCTGGCAGAGGGCGATCGCATTGAGAAGAAGATCCATAGTTGGGAGCCGGTGATTGTAACGAGCGCCAATTCAAATCCACCGGCCCAAGGTGTCGCCAAACCCGACGGAAACTGACCCGGAACCAGCCGTTACCCCACGCCAGACAATCCGGACGCGTCAGGCGGCCGGGGCGCAGCTCACCGAAACACAACCTGGGTTGTGGTCGGAGGCGACCGACGACTACTCATCTATCGTGCTATCTATGATGTCAGTGATAACTTGCTCGTTCTTCAGGCCGTCAAAGTGGTCGCCCGCATGCGGGGGCATGGTCTTGCTTACCGCCGCGATCACGGCCTGTGCGAATGCCGCGCAGTGTTTGGTGCTGACACCCTGTGCGTGCAATGCGGCCTGCAGCATGGAAAACCTCTCGTCGGCGCGCAAGCTCAGCGCCTTGTTGCGAGCCCGGGGCGAAGACGGCGTCGTCCCGTCGAGAATGTTTAGGCCGATCTCGACGAGCTCGCTCGTGCGCATCTTTGGCAGGGTGCGCGTGATCTCGTCAGCGAAGTAGTTGCACAGCGCTTCCATCGGGCCGAGCTTGGTATTGCCAGTCATCTTGTTGATGGCATACGTGCCGAGGGCACCGGCAAGCCCCGCCGGTGACGAGTGATACATCGTTTTTCTCGCGTCGTAGTTCCTGAAGTCGACTCCCTCTAAGCTCTTGATAAAGAGCCGCTCATACAATTTGCTGTTTGCTCGCATCTCCCAGATCCAATGCGCTGTATGGCTCCGACACCCAATCGCGCGAACAACTGGACGACCCAGTCGTCAGTGCCCATGGTGGGAGCGCCGTCCCATGGTGTGTCGATGGACCTGAGGTGGACCCGGTCGAAGCCTGCGCGTGCAATGGGCGTGAAGTCCGGCTTGGTACCGTACCAGTTGGCATCCTCCAACGTACGCAGAGCGGCGAGAGAAACAACGCCGCCCATACTATGGCCCACGAGAGTCAAGCTCGGGCACTTGCCAGTGCATTTGCTGCGCAACTTCATCAGAGCCTGGGCGAGGTCATAGGCGTTGATGTGAGTGGCAACCCCTTGGTCGTCATATCTGACATAGACTGGTTGAAAGCCCCTTTCTTCCATACGCAAGCCGACTGTCGAGAGATCCATGGGTATGCCCAGCGCACCGTGGACGAGCACCACAACGGGTTTGGATCCATCGAAGCTTGTTGGAGTGAGCAGCTGCACCGAGCCCACCTGCACAAGTAGGTTGCGAGGCAATTTGTGTTGAAGGGTATGCAACGGGCTGATGGAGGTCGTCGGCGGAGACGTCAACGAAACGCCCGTCCCGGTGCTGGGGGGCAAACCGTGGGTCGGCTGCGAACTGACTCCTGAGTTGATACCCTGTACGGTGGTTTCGAGAAGATCCTGGACCTGCGTCGTCTCTCCGGTGTCATTGCTATAAACAGTCCTCGTGGAATCGCTGGACTGATGTATTTGCTCCGGCCTGGTGCCGGCCGGGGAGCACTCGTCGACTCTGGACACTGTGTACCTCCGCCAGCGTCCGACCAACCGTCAAAGACACACGAGCAATGTTGAAAATTAGCGGAATTGGCCCCAACCGGCAAGGGTGTCGACATGCCGCTTGTCGACATGCCGCTACGGATGTTGGATGAGGCGGTTGGGTTGATTACGGTTTGACCGTCGCTGTTCGGGTTACCGCCAACAGCGACCGGTTGGAGGCGCGGTGCAACTCAATGCCGAGATCACGCAGGGATAGGTAGTCATCGGGATCGAGTATCCGCTTTTCAATGGTGAGGGTGCTGTCCAGCTCGATTGTGCCTGCGGTGATTGAGCCTTGGGCCACGAGGCTGCCGACAGTGTTGCTGACGAACACGTTGGGCAGCTCTGTCGCGAGCGTCCAATCCTTCGGCAACACAACGGTGACATGTGAGCTTTCGGTGCCATGGGATCTCAACACAGTGTCGGCCTGTCGTGACAGCCGATGAATGTCAAGATTGAGGATCTGTGAGCGTGGAGTCCACGGAAGACTCACCTCGACGACGCCACGATGACCGGGGAGTTTTCCCTGGGCGCGATATGAAAAGGTGGCCGACTGCGGCGAAAGTTGCTCGATGCGGGCGAAACAATCCTTGCAGCCGGTGTCCCATGTGCCCGTTGGCCAAAGGTTGTGCAACAGTCCTGAGAGGAGCTCGCTGTGGTCATGTTCTGCCTCCAGGTCGTAGAAAGGACTGTAGGTTCCGGTCAATGTCAGACGAGCATCAACAACCATGTTGTCTTGATCGCCTATCTCGAGGGTGACCACGAGACGAGATTGGTTGTCCTCGGTAGCGCGGTCGGGCGGCTCGACAAGCAACGGTACTCCAACTTTGAGGTCGAGGGTCCACAGGCCAGACAGGTGGTCGCGTCTGTCACCTGGCAAGAGCTCCGTAGGAGAGAGCCAAACCTGTCTGTCGTCAATCTGCGCAATCAGCCAGACGTCGCGAAGTTGGCTCAAGGCGGGCACTTCGCGCGCGAAGAGCCTGTCCCGGGAGACGAGAACGGGGTGGGATTCAATGCCCGCGCAGTGCAGCAGGGAGGACAGAAGCACCGCTTTGTCGAGGGCATGCCCATAGGATCTGGTCAACACACTCTCTGCTGACGATGGGGCGAAGCCGAAATCTTCCAACGGCCAGGTGATTGTGGCGAGATCGTTGACAACAAAACGCCAAAGAGCCGCGAGCCGGTGCGTCTGTGTCGCAGAGTGTTTGGTGAGCTCGCTTGCACGGGCACGCACCAGCTCCGTTGGCTGGGCCATGTTCTTGAAATCCGCAAAGAGCTCATCAGCCAGATCCGACCACGAAGCGGCCGTCGAGAAGACCAAGCGCGGTACGCCGAGAAGCAGGCCCGATGTGGCATGATCGGGGTCGATCGCGGGAAGATCGGCCCAGGCGAATATTGTCTCGTTGTCCCTTGTGGCCGGTGTGACCTCACAACCGAGACATTTCCAACTCAAGGCCACGCCGGGGGGGACCTCCACCGTCACGATGCGACTTGCCACCGGATACGACAAGTGCACGGGGATTTCTCCCCAATAGGGTTTGTTCGAGGGCTGCTCAATGAGTTCATAGGACAGGTCGTTGGTACAACCAGTCTCCATGCCAACTTGGGTGATCACTGTCTCTCTGAGATCCGCATAATCGGGAGCAACCGCGATCTCGTCGGGTGTTGTTTCGGTGACCGAGTTTGCAGCGATCTCCACGACCGTGCCATCGCGCATCGTCGTTCGAGCGTGCAGCACTCGCAGCGTTTGATCTTGCGCGTTGTAACGGACTCGCGGATCACCGAGGGAAAAAATCGCCTCCTCGGTGTGGACAACTGATTGTCGGCGAACGTTGTGGTTGCGACCGCCATCGGCGGCAAGGACAAATCGGTCTGTGGCACTCACGGTCGTTGCGTCATCAGGTTGCTCGGTGGTGCGGTTGCGCATGGTCGAGGCGCAGCAGCCGAGGACGAGTACTGCAGAGATGATCACCCAGTGTCGCCTGGTCATTTGGTGTCTCCTGTTGCACGCAGGTAGAAACGCCTCTTCGCCAACGTCGCGGCGACATCGACAACCTTCTTGAAGTCGGCGTATTCCGTCGTCGCAATATTGCGTTGGGCAATTCGGATGGTCTCCTCCCACCGCAAACCATCCTCGAACGGGTTCAACGCGGCCCGTATGGAACCGATGGAGGTCGTGAATTCCTCGTCGACTGGCGGTCCTAGAAGCTTGAAGCCAGGAGGAATCTTTACGATCTCTGTGAGGGTGACGAGTTGTGGGCTCCGGAGCCATATTGACGAAGTGCGCTCGGAGGTCTCGGCAGCTTCGAGCCAATCCGCGAAGTAGGGATCTCCCAGGGGATGAGCACTTACCGGGATCTGTGTGCACCCCGCCTCTTTCCCCATGAGCGCGAACCCCGGTGCACGATATTTGAGGGTCACGGTGAGTGGATTGGAGAGGTCGCGATGGTCGCTGAAACGGATGTCGTCGAGAGTTGCGGTCGCTGAAACACGGCCCAGCATTTTTGTGAAGGCCGGGCGTAACTCATCAGCTCGATGGTATGCGATGAAACGTCGCAAACGGTCTTCTGGATAACCGTGAGCGGTGACGCGGATCTCCGAAGACAAATCACCGTTCGCGGCAATCTCGGATTTCGCATCAATGTTGATGCGATTGTGCTCCGGCGGTAGGTAGGGGGTCTTCATCAATGTTTCGCCGTCCGGCGTGCCAATGACATAGTGCTGTTCACGTTCGGCGCTGGACCACAGCTCAGCGGAGAAGGGTGCCCAGGTTGGGTCGAGCATGCGGAAGCCTTCGGGCCGTTTCACCGCGACAACACAATGGTTGAATTGGTCGGCAGGGATCTTCTCGACACGTCCGCCGGCCATGGTCATGGCGGGGTAGGACTCGAAACCGGCGGCCCGCAGGAAGGTGATAGACATACCTGCGATGTCTTTGCAGACGCCGGCCCGGTCATGAAACGTCATTTGACCCGAGTGAAGTGTGTAACCCTCACCCTTGCCCATGGAGATGCCGCTGTAACGAATCTCCTGTGCCGTCCAGTGCAAAATGGCACTGATCTTTTCATCGTCGTTGGCCGCGGCGCGGGTGATCTGAGCAACCTTAGCCTTGATGGCCTTATCGGCAGCGAACTGGTTTTTGTTGGTGTCGTGAAACCACCGTGATTTCGCCTGCCAGTTGGGAGCAGTCGCCATCACGACTTTGGGGAGGTAATCTCCTGGGTCGGCCGCTCTTTTCTCCGGCAAATGGGCTGGCAGGTCAGTACTCCAAAAAGCATAGCTCGTTGTCTCATTGCTAAAGGTGACCGCGGAATAGACCTTGCCGTTGTAAACTTCGAACTGCAGTGGTTTGTCGCGGGGTAGTGTAACTTCGTAACGTCTTTCACGTGTGGGCGAATCGGCGTCGCCGAAGAGCACGACGTCATAAAAGTGCCCGCGCATAGGCGGGATGAACTTCTCGTCTCCTTCGGCACTTGCGGCTGTCGGGCCCGAGGCCCCGCCGTCGAGGTAGGCGATGATGAAGCCTTTGGTGTAGCTCTCTACCTCAATGGCATCGCCGACAGCGAGGCGCGGCAGCGACAGGACTTTCATTCGTGGGCCCCAGTAAATCCAATGTTGGGGCTGCGGCAGGTCACGGATGTGTTCTGCGGTCAGCTCTATCGGCGGTTGTGCCTGGCCATGAAGCGGTCGTGGATGAACGCGGGCGTGCGGGATCTCCACCACGTTTGAGGTGGGGTCATAGTCGAAGCGGAGCGTGCTGAGCTTGGTGGCACCCTTTTCGCTGAGCGCCTTGATGACACGGCGGCGGCGATAGTGTGCGAGTCCCGTTTCCTCGACTCTCACGGCAGTCCGGTCGAGTACGACCACCGCGTCGGCGCCACCGTTGCTTCTCTGGTCCCCTGCGGTTTGGATGAGATTTGAGAGGTCTTCGGCGCTTGCCGGCGGTGCGGTGGCCAAAGGGGCTTCAGCCGGGGCCAACAGTGCAAATGCGAGCATCAGAATTGCGGATGCCATGGGATGTCACATTCCCCCAGCCGGGGTGGGGCCGGTTTCCTTGATTGGTAAGGCAGTCACTCGAGTGAGTTGTGGGTGCCGTCGCAGTGAGGCGGCTTCGTCGTGTGCTTGCACAAACACAGAGCGACTCGTTTCTTTTCCGCGAGCTCAAACGCGAGCGGTTCGAAGTCCGTACCCTGGTGTGAGCCATCGCAGAATGGTTGGCCTGCCGACTGTCCGCAGGCACACCAGTGGTAGGTGCCCGGTCCAAGCTCCACGACTGCGGGTTGGCGCCCTGAGATTTTTGGCTTGATCATCATCCGGCCTCCCTATTCCTAACTTCGAGGCGGCAGCGTAACTGCGCAGCTACTCTGGCGCAATGTTGCCTCGCGTAGGTCATATGTCACGCATGCCGTTTACGTGGGCACCTGACGGTGGTAAGCAGCTTCGTCATGGGATTTTTGGGTTTATTCAGCAAAGGGCCGTTGACCCAGCAGAAGATCGACAAGATAGCCAAACTCGCAAGCAACCCGTTCGCCCAACCGGATGTTCGCATGCGGGAGATGCAGCGGTTGTTGGCCGATGGGAGTCCAGAGGCACTGCGCGGTGTGCTCAAACGGTTTGCCTGTAATGCCAGTGGCGGCATCGCCGATGAAGATGAGAAGAAATGGCTCGAGGACGCTTTGGTGTCCATCGGTGACGATGCTCTCGAGCCCTTGCGCGGCTTCATTGGTACCGAGAAGCAGCTCACCTACGCGTTGCAGGGGTATCGCCGCATCACCGGCGACAGAGAGGCCATTCGTTTTTTCCTGGAAGCGCTCCTCAATTATGGGCCCGATGACCATCGCTCCATCGAGGCCAAGCTGCAGCTCATCTGGCAGCTTTCAGAGCGACTCGATGACGAGCGGGTGATTCCAGACCTCGCAGATTTTCTTTTGGATCACAGCGATGATGTGCGTTGGGCCGTGATGGACCTGGTTGAGCGGGCCGCAGACAACGGTTCGCTAACCGACAACGATGTCGAACGGGTGTGTGCACGGCTCGGAGAGCTCGTGACTGAGGAAGATGTCAGTTTGCGTATTCAACAACGCGCCGCGGAGCTGTTGGCAACCAGGGAGTGGACAATTCAAGGCGACGCCGAGAGCCTCGCTCCACTATTGGAAGAGACCTTTTTCCTCGACAAGAAGCGATATGTCAGGCGTCGGGCCAAAAAGCGGGTGTAAGTTGCATTTCTTCGCGCAAACGGTGACGAATAGCTTGACCCGAGCCCGCCTCTATGCCAAACACGATCCGCCGGCGGGGTCTCCCCGCTGGAATTCCTGCTCTGGACAAGTGTGTATGTCGTACTGAGGGTCAGGACCCTACCCAGGTCGCCAAAAACATCCTGGCCATCGGTGCATTTTCCAAAAGGATGAGAGAGGTCGCTCGGAGAAGCGAGCACCCCAATTGACCCACCAACTCGCGATCGACGGCGACTGAACGCGAGAGCGGAACAGAGGCTCGTCTGCCATGGCAGCAAGAAACACGACAAAAGACGCAATCGAAGACGGCATCATTCATCTCAACGAGCTCAAACAAAAGAAGCACGCTGAGCTTGCGACGATCGCCGCCGAAATGGGAATCGAAGGTGGAGCTGGCATGCGCAAGCAGGACTTGATTTTTGCCCTGCTGCAAGCGCACACCGAGAAGAACGGCACGGTCTATTCCGAAGGCGTGCTGGAAACGTTGCCGGATGGATATGGATTTCTTCGCGCCCCCGACTACAACTACCTTCCGGGGCCAGACGACATCTACGTGTCGCCATCTCAGATTCGCCGACTCAATCTGCGAACCGGTGACACCGTCAGTGGGCAGATTCGACCGCCGAAGGATTCAGAACGTTACTATGCAATGCTCAAGGTCGAGCAGGTCAACTTTGACGCGCCGGAGAAGGCCCGTCAGAAGATCTTCTTCGACAATCTGACGCCACTGTATCCAGAAAAGAAATTCACGCTCGAGTATGACCCCAACAATCTCTCGACTCGCATCATCGACTTGTTGGTGCCCATCGGCATGGGTCAGCGTGCTCTTATTGTTTCGCCGCCCCGCGCCGGCAAAACGGTCATGCTGCAGAACATTGCCAATGCAATTACAACAAACCACCCAGACGTGTGGTTGATAGTCCTGCTCATCGATGAGCGCCCTGAAGAGGTCACGGACATGCAGCGTTCAGTCAAAGGCGAGGTCATCAGCTCGACCTTCGATGAGCCAGCGCAGCGTCACGTTCAGGTTGCCGAGATGGTCATTGAGAAGGCCAAGCGCTTGGTGGAGCACGGCACTGATGTCGTGATCCTTCTCGATTCGATTACCCGCCTCGCTCGCGCCTATAACACTGTGGTCCCGCCCTCGGGCAAGATCCTCTCCGGCGGTGTTGACTCCAACGCGCTACACAAGCCCAAGCGTTTCTTTGGTGCTGCGCGCAACATCGAAGATGGTGGTTCCCTCACGATTATCGGCACCGCGCTGGTCGACACCGGCAGCCGCATGGATGAAGTCATTTTCGAAGAGTTCAAGGGTACGGGTAACTCTGAGCTGCATCTGGATCGCAAGCTCATGGAAAAACGCATCTTCCCGACCATGGACATCAATCGCTCCTCGACACGCAAAGAGGAGCTCCTGTTGGCGCCTGAGATTCTAAACCGCGTCTGGGTTTTGCGGCAATTGTTGCATCCGTTGAATGTCATCGATTCAATGGAGTTCCTCATCTCCAAACTCAAACCGGTTAAGACCAATAGAGAGTTCTTGGAGTCGATGTCATCCTAGCGCCCCAGTTTGACGACCGTCACGACCGTCAATCACCGTTTGCTGCCAGTCTGGGTGCGCGATAAGATACCTGCTTCGGGAGCTTTTTTCGCTTCCGGAGGGGAAGGTGCGAGGATCGTATGGCACGTCTCGGCGAACTTTTGGTCCGCGAAAACATCATCAGTGTCGACCAGCTTCGTCAGGCCCAGGACGAGCAGAAGAAGGGTGGCGGCCGGCTGGGCGCGTCCTTGGTCAAGATGGGTATGGTGGAGGAGAACGACCTTCTCAACTTCCTGTCGAAGCAGTACCACGTTCCGTCCATCAACCTCGATGATTTTGAGATAGAGGCGGATATCATCAAGCTTCTGAACGCGGAGGTGGTGAACAAACATCAGGTGATACCGGTCCACCGTGCTGGCTCTTCCCTCGTGGTGGCGATGGCGGACCCCTCGAACATCTTCGCTATCGATGACGTCAAGTTCCTCACCGGTTACAACGTCGAGGTTGTCGTTGCCAGTGAGACACAGATCGCCCGCGCCATCGAGCGCTACTTCGGCACCGGCTCAGAAACTTCCTACGATGAGGTGATGAGCGGTTTCGACGAGGGGGAGATTGGTTTCGGCACCGACGAGGAATCTGTCAATGTCCTCGACCTCGAGAAGAGTGCCGAGGACGCGCCGGTCGTCAAGCTTGTCAATCTGATGTTGGTTGACGCCATCAAACGGGGTGCATCGGACATTCACATCGAGCCGTACGAGAAAGAGTTTCGCGTTCGCTACCGGATTGACGGCGCGCTGTATGAAGTCATGAAGCCACCGCTAAAGTTGCGGAACGCCGTGTTATCCCGAATCAAGATCATGAGCTCTCTCGACATTGCGGAGCGGCGCTTGCCCCAGGACGGCCGCATCAAGCTCAAGTTGGGCAAGGGGCGCGAGATGGACTTTCGCGTCTCCGTGTTGCCTACCCTGTTTGGTGAGAAGGCAGTTCTTCGCCTCCTCGACAAGAGCAACCTGCAACTCGATATGACCAAGCTCGGTTTCGAGCAGCCTGCGCTCACCGCTTTTCAAGGCGGAATCCACCAACCTTTTGGAATGGTCTTGGTCACAGGTCCCACAGGGTCCGGCAAGACGACCACGCTCTATTCCGCGCTCTCCGAGCTCAACAGGTCGACGGAGAATATCTCCACAGCTGAGGATCCGGTCGAGTTCAACCTTTTCGGCATCAATCAGGTACAGATGCACGAAGACATCGGCCTGAATTTCGCCTCGACATTGCGGTCATTGCTGCGCCAAGACCCTGATATCATCATGGTTGGAGAGATTCGCGACTTCGAGACTGCGGAGATTGCGATCAAGGCAGCGCTCACTGGCCACTTGGTGCTCTCTACTCTGCACACCAATGACGCACCATCCACCGTTCAGCGCTTATTGAACATGGGCGTCGAGTCGTTTCTCATCACCGCGGCGTTGAACGCGATCGTGGCCCAACGTTTGGCGCGGCGCATTTGTCCTGAATGCAAGGCAGCTATCGACGTACCCAAGCAGGCGCTTCTCGATTTGCAGGTTCCCGCTGACAAGATTGGGACTTTCACTTGCTACAAGGGGACCGGTTGTTCCAATTGCTCGAACACGGGATTCAAAGGCCGGGTTGCTGTCTATGAGGTGATGACCGCGAGCGATCCACTCAAGGAGTTGATTCTCAACGGTGCCTCCGCCGCTGAGCTCAAGTCAGAGGCGATCCGCCTCGGCATGAAGACTCTGCGCCAGGCGGTCATTACGAAACTGATCGAGGGAGTCACAACACTCGACGAGGTGAGTCGAACCAGCGGTACCGACTGACCATGACTAAACACAACTCGAAGCTCGATCCCGACGAGGTCAACTGATGTCAAGCCAAGCTCCTCCGGCCGCCGGAGTAGGCCCGCAACGTTTGACGTTGCAGGTGCTGCTGAAGACCATGCACGAAAAGGGGGCGAGCGATCTCCACATCACCACGGGTTCGCCGCCGCGACTGCGCATAGACGGGCGCATGGTGCCCCTCAGAACAGAACCATTGACTGCAGTTCAGACCAAACAGCTCTGTTATTCCGTCCTCACAGATTCTCAGAAGCATACCTTCGAAGAGGAGAATGAGCTCGACCTCTCGTTTGGGGTTAAGAACCTGGCGCGTTTCCGCGCCAACGTGTACATGCAGCGCGGTGCTGTGGCTGCAGCCTTTCGTCAGATCCCCTTCGAGATCAAGAGTCTCGAGCAGTTGGGGTTGCCGCCTATTCTTGCAGAAATCTCCCGCAGGCCTCGAGGATTGGTGTTACTGACCGGACCCACGGGCAGTGGCAAGTCGACAACTCTGGCCTCGATGATCGATCTGGTGAATACGGAACGTCAGGGCCATATCCTCACCATCGAAGATCCCATCGAGTACTTGCATGAACACCGTTCTTGCCTGATCAACCAGCGCGAGATCGGCGCCGACACAAGTAGCTTCAAGAAAGCTCTCAAGTACGTGTTGCGGCAGGATCCCGATGTCGTCCTGATTGGTGAGATGCGCGATCTTGAGACCATTGAAGCGGCCTTGACGATTTCAGAGACGGGCCACTTGGCGTTCGGTACCTTGCATACCAACTCCGCCGTGCAGACGATCAATCGCATCCTCGACGTTTTCCCGCCCTACCAGCAACCGCAGGTGCGGGCGCAGCTTTCTTTTGTTCTCGAAGCGGTCGTCTGCCAGCAACTCATCCCCAAGCAGCCGAGTGGTCGCGCGCTTGCTGTCGAAATCATGATTCCGACTCCCGCGATACGCAATCTCATCCGCGAAGACAAGATCCACCAGCTCTACTCACAGATGCAGGTCGGTCGGAATAAGGGAATGCAAACCATGAACTCTTCGCTGGCGGAGTTGGTGGTGCGACGGGTCGTGTCCACTGAGGAAGCGATGACAAAGAGCTCCGATCCCGACGAACTGCGCAATATGATTATGTCCGGTGCGAAGCCGACTGGATGACGTGACAAAGAGCTCGAGACTGTCCATCGTGACAGCGAGCTGGGAGATCAGTGATGCCGATTTTCCTCTGGGAAGCGAAGACACGTTCTGGTGAGACGAAGAGCGGCGAGATGGATGTTGCCAGTGCTGAGATCGTCAACCAACGACTTCGCGCACAGAATATGCAAGTGGGCAAGGTCAAAAAGAAGCCCATGGATCTCAATATTCGTATGCCGGGCTCGACTGGGATCACAAGTAAGGACCTCGTTGTATTCACCCGCCAGTTCGCCACCATGATTGATGCTGGCTTGCCCTTGGTGCAGTGTCTGGAAATTCTCGGGACTGGGGCTGAGAATCCCGAGCTTCGCAAGGTGTTGTTGGATGTCAGGTCAGGAGTCGAATCAGGAGGAACTCTTGCGGAGTCCCTGGGCAAGCACCCCAAGGTTTTTGACCGACTCTTCGTCAATCTCGTTGCCGCCGGCGAGGCCGGTGGCGTCTTGGACACAGTTCTCAACCGCCTGGCGCAATACATCGACAAGAGCATGAAGCTCGTCAAACAAGTCAAGAGCGCCATGGTCTATCCGGTGCTTGTATTGGTGGTGTCGTTTATCGTCACCATCGTCCTGTTGGTCTTCGTCATTCCTGTGTTCCAGAAGATGTTCCAGGATTTTGGTAGTGCGTTGCCTGCACCAACCCAGTTGGTCGTTGATCTCAGTGAGTTCACCAGAGCCAACATTGTTTGGCTCGTGCTCATCGTTGTGGGAGTCGTGGTCGGCATATCGACGGCTTTGAAGAATCCAAAGGGAAAACGACTCTTCGACAAAGGCATTCTTTACGCTCCCATTATTGGACCCTTGGTCCAGAAGGTCGCGGTCGCCAAGTTCACTCGCACCTTTGGTACGATGCTGCAATCTGGCGTGCCGATCCTGGAGGCGTTGGAGATCGTGGCGAAGACCGCAGGCAACGCTGTTGTGGAAGAGGGACTGCGCCATGTCAAAGCGCAGATCTCAGAGGGCAAGACGATGGCCCAGCCGTTGTCTGAGATACCGGTGTTCCCGGCCATGGTTGTGCAGATGATCTCGGTGGGGGAGCAGAGTGGTGCCTTGGACACTATGCTCACGAAGATTGCTGATTTCTATGATGATGAGGTCGACAGCGCCGTGGGCACGATGATGGGTATGCTCGAACCATTGATCATGGCATTTCTTGCGGTTGTCCTCGGGGGACTCGTGATCGCGATGTACCTGCCCGTCTTCAGTATGGCTGGCTCGGTGCAATGACGTCCACCGATTCCTTCTCGACTCGTTGCCATAGCTTGGTCCCGTTCTCTGGGGTTTGTGGCCAAGCACAGGGGCCTCGTTGCAGATGAGGACGACCACAGTCGCCGGGCTGGAACGGCGGTTAGCTTGGCTTCTCGTCTTTCGTGCGGTCATTGCCACGTGTATTTTGGTTGTGACTATTGTTGCCGACGTAGCCAATTGGCAACTGCGCTTGATGTCGGTGGTGTTGTACGGCGTCGTCATCGGCAGCTACCTGTTCGTATTTGGCCTCGGACTTCTGCTCAGAACATCCATATCGAGAACCATCATCAGCACCGTTCATCTTACGACCACGGTCATGGCGGCCCTCATGGTTGTTCAAGCCACCGGCGGCGTCGTCAGTGGGTTTTCATTCTTGTATCTCTTGGCGATCTTGGATGGCACCATCATCGGTGGGAGGACCGTGGCGCTCATTGTTGCAACGGTCTCGAGCCTTTCGTTCGGTGGACAACTGGTGCTGCAATTGTACGGTGTGTTCAACGCAGGCCTTCCCGAGTTGCCAGTCCCCGACAGGTTCATCGTCGCAGTCCTGTCCCATATGGCGGCCTTCTATCTCGTAGCCATTTTGGGGGGGCAGTTGGCCCAGATGCTGGAGTCGGCACGCGCGGCGGCCTCCACCGCTCAGATTGATTTGCATCGCGTTGAGGCGTTTCAAGCGGCGGTGTTGGCATCGCTTCCCGTCGGTGTGTTGACCGCGGGGCCCAAGCGTATGGTGCAGACAGTCAATCAAGCCGCCAGAAGAATCCTCGAGGTCGATGAGAACGCCCTCATTGGGCAACCACTTCCAGAGGAGCTTGCCGCCATCCTTGATGAGAACGCGACGCTCACCGAGGTGTCCGTGATGGTTCGCGGCCAGGCCAAGCATTTGTCGGTGAGCAGGTCGACAACTCGCTATCCGCTGGCCCAGGGTCGGGCCAGCTCCCAGTTGCTTGAGGTTTTGGTCTTCGAAGACCGTACGGAGCTCGAGCGGCTCAAGGATGAGCTGCGTGCCAACGAGAAGCTTGCTTCTTTGGGAGAGCTTGCGGCCGCAATCGCGCACGAATTGCGCAACCCGCTTGCCGCGATTTCCGGATCGGTGGAGCTTTTGGGTGGTGTCGCCGCCGACAGTGAGGAGCATGCCAAACTCGAGGCCATAGTCCTGCGCGAGATTGAACGGCTCAACAAGCTCGTCAATGATTTTCTTGCCTATGCGCGTCCGTCGCCGCTGGTGCGGGTGCAAACTGACATAGCGACCCTGATTCGAGATGTTTGTGCTGTGGCCGGGCAGGACAAAGCAGGTGCGGCGCATAGCATCGAGCTCAATCTGCCCGCCTCCTTGGTCGGTCGTGTCGATTCAAGCCAACTGCGGCAAGTCTTGTGGAATCTCCTGCACAATGCTCGGCAGGCGTCGCCGGCATATGCGCCCATTTGTGTTAGTCTTGAGCAATGCTCCAATGAGAGGGCAGCTTTGATCGTCGTGAGAGATTGGGGCCAGGGTGTTGATCCCGAGATGCGAGCGCACCTGTTTGAACCGTTTGTGACCACCAAGCGCGGCGGAACCGGAATGGGATTGGCTGTCGTCAAGAACATTGTTCGTGCGCACGGAGGAGAGGTGAATCTGGCATCAGCACAAGGGGGCGGGACCGAAGCACGTGTGAAGTTGCCCTTGGGGGCGGAGGTGGAGTAGATGACCGCGCGGATCCTAGTTGTCGATGACGAACGGTCCATGCGGGAGTTTCTCCAAATCCTCTTGGAGCAAGAGGGGTACCAGGTGGTCACCGCAGACAGCGTGACCCACGCTCTCTCTGAGTGCACCACCGCTCTACCGGACCTCATCTTTGCTGATCTCAAACTTCCAGACGGCTCTGGTATGGACGTGCTCTCCTGGGCATGCGAGCACGCGCCAGATACGCAGGTGATCATGATGACCGCATTCGCAACCACTGAGAATGCCGTGGCGGCGATGCGCATGGGAGCCTACGACTATCAAATGAAGCCGTTCAAAGTGGATGAAATCCGCGAGCTTGCGCACAAGGCGCTCGAGAAGAACGTGTTGCTGCGGGAGAACCGCGATTTGAAGGCACAACTGCGCAGCCATTCGGGCTTGTCGCGGATTGTCGGACGCAGCCCAAAGATGCGCGAGGTTATCGAGCTCATCGAGAAGGTCGCGCAGACGAAGACCAACGTATTGATCGACGGGGAAAGTGGCACCGGCAAAGAGCTCGTTGCCCGCGCCATACACGAGGCGAGCGATCGTCGCGGCAACGCCTTTGTCGCGGTCAACTGTGGTGCCATCCCTGAACAATTGATCGAGAGCGAGTTGTTTGGCCACGCCGCAGGCGCTTTTACGGGAGCCAATCGGCGTCGGGCGGGGTTGTTCAAGTCCGCAGATGGCGGAACGCTGCTCCTCGATGAGGTCGGGGAGTTGCCGACGACCATGCAGGTCAAGCTCTTGCGAGCGTTGGAAGAGAGAGCCATTCGACCCGTTGGCGAAGAGGTCGAGTTGCCGATCGATGTTCGCATTATCGCGTCGACCAATCGCGATTTGCATGCCATGGTCAACGAAGGGCGGTTTCGCGAGGACCTGTTCTACCGCCTCAATGTGGTGCGCATTCGAGTTCCTCCTCTGCGAGAGAGAACCGAAGACATTCCAATGTTGGCGCGGGCATTCGTCATCAAGCATGGACAGGGGCACGGGTCTAAGGTTGTGGGAATCGACGGTAAAACCATCCGCGCACTGATCGACTACGGGTTTCCCGGGAATGTGCGCGAGCTCGAAAACACGATTGAGCGGGCTTTGGCGTTGGCGAGCGGTACGACCATTGGGCTGTCGGATCTGCCACCAGAAATTCGAGGTAGCTCCGAGTCCTCGATCTCGAGCATTCTCGAGTTCCCCGAGGGCGGGATCGACCTCGAGGAGGCTCTCAATGCCATCGAGATGCGATTCATTCGTCAAGCCATGGAGCATAGCGGTGGTGTCAAAAAGCGGGCAGCGGAGCTTCTCAAGCTTTCTTTTCGTTCATTGCGATACCGAATGGAGAAGCTGCACATGGATGGGGATCTCGCAAAGTCGCAAATGGATGGGCAAATGGATGGGGACGATGAGCCGGGCGAACAGTGACCCCGTGTCGACCTGACCGCTGATGAAGGACGCAGGTTATTGGGCTCGAGCGGTGTCCTATCCAGCACATCTCGCCGACTATTGGCTCTGGTCTTTTGGTAACTGCCGAGTTACACCGAAGGCGGTTCGACAGACACCCGACGGAGGATGATATGGCCGTGGCCATCTCGATTGCCGAAGCGATGACTCAGGCCTCGTGGATTCGCAGGATGTTCGAGCGTGGCACCGAGCTCAAGGCGAAATTCGGGGCCGAGAACGTGTTCGATTTGTCCTTGGG
>Ga0208968_1000838_pt1 | contig 18180 bp, 16 predicted proteins | sample RifOxyA3_FD_184031 | JGI IMG/M metagenome (GOLD analysis project Ga0208968, IMG submission 184031) | Groundwater microbial communities from Rifle, Colorado - Rifle Oxygen_injection A3 (SPAdes) | ecosystem: Environmental > Aquatic > Deep subsurface > Groundwater | place: Rifle, Colorado, United...
GCAGGCTTCCATCAGGGGCACCAGGTCGTTTTCAAGCCTCATGAGAATGGGCTGGGTTTCCGGGTCCCCGAGCCGGGTATTGAACTCCAGCACCTTGATGTCGTCTTTGTCCACCATGAGCCCGGCATAGAGTACCCCTTTAAACGGGGCGCCTTCCTTGGCCATGCCCTGAACCGCAGGGATCATGACCGTTTTCATGGCTTTTTCCCGGAGCAGGTGATCCAGGACCGGGGCCGGTGAATAGGCGCCCATGCCGCCGGTATTGGGTCCTTCGTCATTGTCGAAAACCCGTTTGTGGTCCTGGGACTCGGGCAGCATCAGAACGGTTTTGCCGTCGGTCAAGGCGATAAAGGAGGCTTCTTCCCCTTTGAGGCATTCTTCCACAATGACAATGTCGCCGGCCTCTCCAAAGATTTTTTGATCCAGCACGGCATCTATGGCCTCAAAGGCTTCCTCCAGGGTGGCGCAGATGATGACCCCTTTACCGGCGGCAAGTCCGTCGGCCTTGACCACGCAGGGCGTTCCCAGGGCTTTGGCATAGGTTTTGGCCTTGTCTGCATCGGTAAAGGCCTTGCCCCGTGCGCAGGGAATATTGTATGTCTGCATATGCTGTTTTGAAAAAAGCTTGCTGCCTTCCAATCTTGCCGCAGCCTTGCGCGGCCCGAATATTTTCAGCCCCATGGCTTCGAACACATCGACAATTCCGTTGACAAGGGGTCCCTCAGGGCCGACCACGGTAAGATCAATCTCTTTTTCCCGGGCAAAGGCGGCCAGGGTTTGAATATCATCGGCTTCAATGGAAACCGGTTCGGCCAGCATCCGTGTGCCTGCATTGCCGGGCGCGCAATAAATTTTTTCCACCAGAGGGCTTCTGGATATTTTCCATACCAGGGTATGTTCGCGGCCTCCGCTGCCGATGACCAGAATTTTCATTTTGCTCTCCTTAGTTTTGTTTTTTCATGTTCAGCCACGGCAAGATCGATGAGCCTGTCCAGAAGTTTTGTAAAAGGAATCCCGGCTTCCCGGGCCGACTGGGGATAAAGGCTGGTGGCCGTCATCCCGGGAATGGTATTGGTTTCAAGCACATAAAGCTGATGATCCGACAGGATCATGTCCGTCCTGGAATAGCCTTTCAGATACAGGGCCTGATGGGCTCTGACGGCAAGGTCCTGCACTTTTTGGGTTGTGGCCTCATCAATACGGGCCGGACAGATTTCCCGGGTGGCCCCGGCCGTGTATTTGGCGGTATAATCAAAAAAGTCATAGCCTTCGCCCGGAATGATTTCAATCACCGGAAGCGCTTCAGGGTTTTCGTTTCCCAGAACCCCGCAGGTGAGTTCAATGCCCTTGATATAGGTTTCGATGAGGATGGCGTCATCATGGGTAAAGCCGAGAGCAATGGCAGCCTCAAGATCCTTTTCGTCTCTGACAATGGTCATTCCCACGCTTGATCCGGCACAGGCCGGTTTGACCACCAGGGGAAGGCCCAGCGTTTTCACAACCATGGATGTATCAATGGTATCGTTCATGGAAAAGGAAAGATAGGCAGGCATGGGGATATCAGCAGTTTCAAAGAGTTTTTTGGAGACCCGCTTGTTCATGGCAATGGCGCTGCCCAGCACCCCTGCGCCCTGATAGGGAATATCCAGAAGGTCCAAAAGCCCCTGGACGGTTCCGTCTTCCCCAAAGGGACCGTGGAGGATGATCAGGGCAGCATCAATTTTTTGAGCATCCATGACCAGTCTTTTCAGATCGGTTTTGGGATCATAGAGGGCAATGTCGTATCTGTCCTTGTCCAGGGCTTCAAATACTTGTCTGCCGCTGTTAAGGGAGACCTCTCTTTCCGAAGAGATTCCCCCGGACAAGAGGGCCAGCCTGATTTTTTTCATAATAAACTCCTATCCTTGAAGGATTTTTTGTTTTGCCGTTTCAAACTCTTCCGTGGTGATCAGGTTTTTTTCAAGAAGGGCCGTCAATTTCAGTATTTTTTGCTCTGTTGCATCGGAAAGGGTTTCATCGATCAGTCCGGCCGGAGAGATAACCGGCTTTTGCTCCAGACGCGTCTGCCCGTTTTCCCTGGGTGAGATCTTGAACGACGCAAGCCCGCCAAGGAGTTTGACGTCAATGGTTCTATCTTCAAGCCCTGGCATTGAAAAAAAACGGCTGATATCTGAAGAGCTTCTGCTTAACCGCCGGTAGTATAAAAAGGCTCCGGCAAGGACGGCGAGGCCGATAAATCCCATGATCCAGGGAAGATAGTGATATACGCCCTTGAACAGCACCACGGCAACCCCGGCCCCGGCAAGGAGCAACAGATGCAGCAGCAAAATGGCGTATGCCGTGAAGATGCTTTTGACGAGCCCGTCTTTATCTTTAGGTAAAAAATTCATGACAATTTTTTAATGATGCTTTCCCTGTATTCCTCAGAGAAGAGGGATGAGCAGCAACGCTCTCCCCGTAAGGTATTGAGTTTTGTGACAAGATAGCTGAGTTTTTTCTGGATTTTAATCCGCTCGGGAGAATCGATTTCCGCCGCTTGAAGCAGATCTTCGGTTTGCCGGATGTTTTTTCTCAGTTCCACTTCCGGGGGAAGGAATCCGGCGTTTTTCAATATCTTATGGGCCAGCCGGAATTCCTCCGGCACATTCTGATCCTCGAATTTCAAGGGCTTATGGGTTCCCTCAAGGTTATCAAACTCGCCTTCCTGCTGGGCTTTTTTTATTCGTTCTTCAACAATTTTTTCAAATCCCGGTATCATGAAATTAAACCTGTACTCCTGATGAAAATAATTGAACTCAAATAGGGCCTTCGTTTTTAAAGGCCCAATTTTATTAAACCCTCGGCTGATTTGCAAGGGATATTTTCTTGACACCCATCAGGCAATACTGTATCAAATATCATTTTTAATTTAAGACTTGGTTCAAGACCCGGCAGTGAGTTTTCCAGCCCGGAATACAGGGATCATATAAATAGTTTGATTGTGACATGACGAATAAAAAAAATATCAGCCATTACAGAAATATCGGGATCATGGCCCACATTGATGCGGGCAAGACCACGGTGACGGAGAGAATCCTCTATTACACGGGGAAATCCTATAAAATGGGGGAAGTTCACGACGGAGAAGCCGTCATGGATTGGATGCAGGATGAGCAGGAGAGAGGGATTACCATTTCCTCGGCCGTGACCACCTGTGAATGGAATCAGTCCGTGATCCAGATCATTGATACGCCGGGCCATGTGGATTTTACGGTGGAGGTGGAAAGGGCCTTGCGAGTTCTGGATGGGGCCATCGGTGTTTTCTGCGCCGTGGGCGGGGTTGAGCCCCAGTCGGAAACCGTATGGCGCCAGGCCGATAAATATGCAGTCCCGAGGATGGCCTTTATCAATAAAATGGACCGGACCGGGGCGGATTTTCTGAGTGCCGTTGATTCCATGCGAAAGAAGCTCAGGGCCAATCCGGTGGTTCTCCAGCTTCCCATGGGGGCGGAGGACGGTTTTAAAGGCGTTATTGATCTGGTCGACATGAAACAGATCACCTGGGATGATGAAACCAAGGGAGCCCATTTTTTCAAGGAGGATATCAGCCCTGAGTTTACGGAAAAAGCCCTGGAATACAGGGACAAACTCCTTGAGGCCGTCTCCGAAGTCGATGATGAGATCATGGAAAAATACCTGTCGGAGCAGGAGATTGGAAGAGACGAGCTGAACCGGGCCATCCGGACGGCCACGATTTCCAGGCGGATTGTGCCGGTATTCTGCGGCAGCGCTTTAAAGAATAAGGGGATACAGACTCTGCTGGACGGGATTGAACTCTATCTGCCAAGCCCCCTGGATATTCCTCCGGTCAAAGGGATTCACCCGGAAACCAATGCGGAAATAGAATACCCGCCCAAAAAAAACGGACCCCTGGCAGCATTAATTTTCAAGGTGTCCATCATTGAGGGCAGGAAGCTGTCTTTTGTAAGGATATATTCCGGAAAAATCGAAACCGGTTCGGAAGTGTATAATCCCTTGCTCAAAAAAACCGAGAAACTGTCCCGGATTCTCCAGATGCACGCTAATAAAAGGGAGCGTCTCAAAGAAGCGTCGGCCGGGGAGATCATCGGTATCGTCGGGCTCAAGGATTCCGGCACCGGGGACACCCTGTGTTCAGTAGAAAATCCGGTTTGTCTGGAGAAAATGGAATATGAAGACCCGGTCATTTCCATTGCCGTGGAGCCGAAAACCCATTCGGACCAGGAAAAACTGGATGAGGTCCTTGAGAAATTCACTATGGAGGACCCGACCCTGAAAGTGAGCAAGGATGAAGAAACAGGCCAGACCCTCTTGTCCGGCATGGGTGAACTTCACCTTGAAATCATTATTTCCAGGATGCAGAAAGAATTTAATACCAATGTCAATGTGGGGCATCCTCAAGTGGTCTACCGGGAGGTGATCAACACCAAGACCAGAGGCAGCGCCGTTTTTGAAAAAGAGATCACGGGCAAAACCCATTTTGCAAGGGTAAGCCTCATGCTGGAACCCTTGTCCCGGGGTGAGGGGATCTCCTTTGTCACAAAGGCAGGAAGCGATCAGATCCCTAAGCAGTATATGCCGGCCATTGAAAAAGGCATCCGGGAGAGCCTTGAGGGAGGATATCTCAAGGGGTATCCCCTGGTGGATATGGCCATTGTCATTGACGGCGGCGCCTTTGATGAACGGAGTTCCGAGCTGGCCTTTTCCGTTTGTGCCTCCATGGCTTGTAAAAACGCCCTGGAAAACGCATCCATCAGCCTTCTGGAACCCATTATGGAGGTTGAGATATTTGTGCCGGACGCCTTCATGGGAGATGCCATTGCAGACCTCAATGCCAGGGGAGGGAAGATTGAATCCATTGATTCAAAATCAGGCCTTCAGATATTAAAGGCCGTGGTCCCCTTGTCAAAGATGTTTGGATATTCCACGGCCATAAGGTCTGCCAGCCAGGGGAGGGGAACCTTCTCCATGCATTTCTCCCGGTTTGATAAGGTATAGGGCTTAGATTTTTCTTCGGGAATTTCTTTCTTTTCTTTCCTGTTCCGCCCGTTCTTCCCGGTCTTCTTTTTCCAGCTTTGTCAAAAGCTCCTTGGCGTGATTGAATTTATCCGTATCGCTTAAGGTTTCCAGGGCTTTGGTGAGATGCGTCATGGCGGTTTTGATGTTTCCGGTTTCCGAATAAAAGAGTCCCAGATAATAATGGGAAAGATCCGGCTTATTCCGGATGGACATGATATTGGCAAGATTGTAATAGGCTGTGGGGTATACCAGCGCAGCCTCTTCAATGACGGAATTGAAAAGTGTTTCAGCCCGGTCGATATCTTTCAGGTCAAGATAGGCGCTTGCCTGGTGAAATCGGGCCATCACCCCCAAAACAGGTTCCGACTCAACGGCCTTCAAGACCTCCAGGGCTTTTTGGGCCTCCCCGTTTTCCTGGTAAATTCTTCCCAGCTCGAGAAGGATCATGGGATCAAACACATTGATGGCCAATGCTTTTTTTAGGTGGGCCAGGGCCTCGGCCTTCCTGAATTTTCGCTCATATAAAAGTCCCATGCCATAGAGAAGAGCGGCATTGTCAGGGTCTTTTTCCAGGAGGCGGGTTAATTCGGCCTGGGCGGGTTCCACTGCTCCATAAAGTCCTATAAGCCTGTATTTCACCATTTCAAATCGGAAATCTTCTTTGCAGGAGGGTTTGTCTTTGGATGGGTCATATTCCGACAAAATGGTTTCCACATGGGCGATACGGCTGCCGGTGCCCGGATGGGTTTTAACATAGTCGGGGATATTTTCCACACCCCGGTAATCCGAGGCTCTGATCTTCATCAAACCGGCCAATAACCCTTCAGGTGTAAAACAGCTTTCCTTTAAAAACATGATGCCTTTTTCATCGGCCTCGGTTTCATTTTCCCGTGTAAAGGCCAGCATGGCGGTTTGTCCTACGGCCAGGGACCCCTTGATCAATGTCCCGGCAGCATGGCCGTCGGATTTGGTGCCGACAAGGATCCCCGCCAGCATGCCGGCCAGACTTCCGATACTGATATATTTTGAGCGGTCAATGGATTCGGACACATGGCGGCTGGCGGCATGGGCGATTTCATGGCCGATGATCCCGGCCAGTTCATCAATGGAATCCAGGGAGGTGATCAGCCCCCGGTAGGCAAAAATATTGGCGCCGGGTGAGGCAAAGGCGTTAAACACATCGTCATCCACAATATAAAAGGAATAATCAAAAGCCTGGGGCGGCAGAAAGGACAGCAGATGGCGGCCCACCGCATTGACCATATGGTTTGCGATGGGGTCGTGCAAGAGCATCCGGCTCTTGTTGACCTGTTCTATAAATTTTTTTCCCAGCTCTTTTTCATCGGGAATGGATATGGCAAGGCAGGTGTTCGATAAAAAAGAAATGAAGAGAAAGATTGCTGTTAAAATACTGAGGATTTTGTGAGGTTTCATAGGACATCAACTGAGGATAAATTCAGTATGTTCCATGGCGATTTCAACCCGGAAACTGTAATTTCCGATTTTAAAGGATAACCGCCGGTTTTCCCGGTAGTCGGAATCAATGACCAGGGTGATGGAACTGTTCAGGGTCAAGGCTTTGGGTTGTCCAAAAACTGCATTGAGATTGAATTTTTCTTCAATCTCTTTGACGGTTCTGCCCATGATCTGGTTGGTGATTTCCCCAATGGTATCCGAAACTTCGGGAGCGGCCACAGTGGAGGCCAGTTCTTCCTTGGGCATATCCATGTCCTTCATATAGGATTGATAGATGGCAAAAGCGGCATCGGCGGAAAAATTGATCACCACCAGGCCGTTATAATCCCCATTGAATTGAACAAAACAGGTTAGATCCGGTTTCATGGAGATTTTAGGGGTTTTCTGGATGGTTGAAGAATAGGTGACTTCCTGCTTTGTGGTGGCTTCAAGGGTTGCCTGGGCCGTTGTCAGAAAGATTTTTGAAATTTCATCAATAGAAACGATGGGGGAGATGATGGGTTTTGGCATACGCACTCCTTAAAATATCAGGTAATGAACAACAGACCAATTATCAATAAAATCCTTTGAAATGTCAAAGACTTTATTACCGCTCTCCCCGTTTGTAAGGTTCTCCCAGCATGGCAGGGGCGCTTAACCGTCTTGGGTCTTTGAAACTGATGAACAGCAGGATAATAAGGGTGGCGATATAGGGCAGCATGGAAAGAAAATTGGGAGATATTCCCAGGGGCTGCAGCAGATATTGGACCACAAAAACAAATCCGAACAAAAAAGCCGCTCCTATGGCCCGGCCCGGATTCCACAGGGCAAAAATGGTCAGGGCGATGGCAATCCACCCCCGGCCGGCCGTCATTCCCTCTATCCAGGATTTTGAATAGGAAATGGACAGATGGGCGCCGGCCAGGGCTGAAAATCCTCCCCCGATCAGAACGCACAGGTATTTTATCCGGGTAACAGGGATTCCCTGGGTTTCAGTGGCTTTCGGGTTTTCACCTGTGGACCGGATCTGGATTCCCAGGCGGGTCTTTTCCAGGAGAAACCAGGCGGCCAGGGCCAGAAGGATGGCCAGATAAAAGAAGGGGCTCTGGGCGAACAGGATTTTTCCCAGGTAGGGGATATCGGACAAAAAGGGAAGGGTTAGATCTTCCATTTTGACCAGGAGCGGTTTTCCCACATAGGGTTTTCCCATCATGCCGGAGATGCCGAGGCCCAGCATGGTGAGGGCAAGGCCCGAGACCACCTGGTTAGCCTGGAGGCTGATGGAGGTAAAGGCATGAAGGATGGAAATGGCCATTCCGACACCAACGGCGCAAAGGACGCCGAGCCAGGGATTCCCCGTGGTCATGGTGACGATGAAGGCAACAACGGCGCCCATGGCCATGACCCCTTCCACCCCGAGATTCAGGATGCCGGAGCGTTCGCAGATGACTTCGCCCGTGGTGGCTAAAAGCAAAGGGGTCCCGGCCACCATGGCCCTTTCAAGCGTTGAAACAATCATATCTTCCATATCTAAGCCCTTTGAAATTATGGTTTTGCAATCGTTAGGGTGATTTTATTTTTCAGAAAATAATCGCCCATGATTAAGCAGATGAGCAGAATTCCATTGACGATGCCGACGGTGGCTGCCGGAAGGCCCAGGGAGATCTGGACGGCATCCCCGCCCACCAGGATTCCCGCAAAAAAGATGCCTGAAACAAGGGTGAGAAGCGGGTTTAATTTAGCCAGCCAGGCCACAATGATGGCGGTGAACCCATAGCCCGAGGAAACAGCGGCGGGATACCCGAGATAATGATGGATGCCCGCCACTTCGCCCACCCCGGCCAGCCCGGCCAGCCCTCCGCTGATAATCATGAGGATGAGGGTGGTTTTTAAAAAATCAATTCCGGCATACCGCCCGGCATCGGGATTTTCTCCGACCACCCTGGCTTCATATCCGAACCTGGTCTTGTAAATCACGATACACAGGATGACGGCGCACAGGATGGACAGGATAAAGGTGGCATAGTGGATGCGGGAGCCGGAGATGAGGCCCAGGATGGCGGAATCTGGAAAATTATCGGTGCCGGGAAAGCCGAATCGCGTGCTGCCTTTCCAGGGTCCCACAATGAGCATGGTCAGGAAATCGGCGCAGATATAATTGAGCATCAGGGTTGAAATGACCTCGTTGATGGAAAACCGGATTTTCAAAATGGCCGGGATGATTCCCCACAGGGCTCCGCCCGTGAACCCGGCAAGAAACATCAGGGGAACCATGATATAAGACGGCAGATGATCTCCCAAAAAGAGACTGATCCAGGCGGCAAAGATTGCGCCCATGAGCAGTTGGCCCTCGGCGCCGATATTCCAGAATTTAGCGCGGAAGGCAAGGGTGAGGCCGGAACCGATGAGGATCAGGGGGATGGCCTTGGTCAGGGTTTCCTTGAAACCATAGAAGGACCCGAAGGAGCCGGAAAAGATTTTAAAGAGGGCATAAAAGGGGTTCACCCCTAAGAAGAGGAAAACCAGCCCGATCATGAAAAGCCCGGCAACAAGGGATAAGAGATTGGTCATAAAGGACCGGCCGGCACTGATATCGTATCGATCCGTAACATTGAATTTTATCATTGGTTTTTTCCCAAGGCGTTCATATTCTTTTTGATCCGGCCATCATGAGTCCGATATCATTGAGGCGGCTGTCACCAGAATCCAGGATGGCCATGAACTCGCCGTCGAAAATAACGGCAATGCGGTCACACAGTTCAAATATTTCTTCCAGATCTTCGGAAAAGAGCAGAACCGCACTGCCGGTTTTCCGAAGTTTCAGCAAATGGTTTCTCATGAATTCCGTGGCCCCTATATCCAGACCATAGGTAGGGTGAGAGGCCACCAGCAGTTGAGGCTTTTCGCTGATTTCCCGGCCCAGGATGAGCTTCTGGATATTTCCGCCGGAAAGGTTCCGGATCTGGCTGTGGATGGAATGGGCGGATACGTTAAAATCATCCATCAGGTTTTTGGCGTGGTCTTTTACATCTTTGTATTTTAAAAAATACCGCTTTGAAAATTTTTTCAAATGATGCTGTTTTAAGATGGCATTGTCATAGAGAAACAGACCCGGCGCAATGCCGAAGCGGATGCGTTCCTCAGGTACGTGGGAAACCCCCTGGTCATAAATATGCCGGGGCGAGGTATTGGTGATGTCCCGGTCATTGATCCGGATTTTCCCGGATTCCGCCTTCCGGATGCCGGTGACGGCTTCGGCCAGTTCCCGCTGGCCGTTGCCGGATACCCCTGCCACACCGAAGATTTCGTTTTCAAATATCTCAAAGGAGATATCTTTCAGCACGGGTAGACCCTTATCCCCCATGACGTTCAAATGTTCCACCGATAGAATCTGATTCCCCCTGACGATTTTTTCCCGCTGGATATTAAACACCACATCCCTTCCCACCATCATCCGGGCCAGGGAGATTTTGTCCGTATCCCGGGTCAGGGCGCTGCCGGCGATTTTCCCTTTCTGAAGCACCAGGACCCGGTCGCAGATATCCATGATTTCATCCAGCTTGTGGGAAATAAAAATGACCATGTGGCCCTTGGCCTTCATTTCTTTTAAGATGGAGATCAGTTCTTTGATTTCCTGGGGGGTCAGGACCGAGGTGGGTTCATCCAGAATCAGGAGGTCTGCGCCGTTTAAAAGGGCTTTGATGATTTCCACCCGCTGTTGTTCTCCGGCGGACAGTTGCCAGACTTTTTTTGTCAGATCGATATTGAAATCAAAGGATGCTGAAAAATTTTCTATTTTTTCCCTGATTTTTACGGTGGGAAAGAAAAACGGGGTGTCTTTATGGCTTAAGGCGATATTTTCAAGCACGGAATGATTTTGGATGAGCATGAAATGCTGGTGTACCATGCCGATGCCCAAGGCAATGGATTCAAGCGGGTTATGAATCCGGACAGGGGCGTCGTTGATCCGGATCTCGCCTGCATCCGGCTGGTAAAGGCCGTACAGGATATTCATCAGGGTTGTTTTTCCGGCTCCGTTTTCACCCAGGAGTCCCAGGATTTCACCGGATTCAATAGAGAAACTGATATCCTGATTGGCTGGAATGCCGTGAAATGATTTTGAAATGCCCCTCATTTCAAGACGTTTATTTTTTCTCATCGTCCTCTTTAATTAAAAAAGCCGGGAATGAATTCCCGGCTTTCTAGGATTTCATTCTAATTATTTGGGAATGGTGCCTTCCACATTATCCACATAATACATAATGCTCAGAAGGTCCTCTTTTGAAGCCCTGGCTCCGGCCGGGATCATGACTTTGCCCTGGTTGTCGCTGATGGGCCCGGTAAAGGGGTCAAATACGTCAACTCCCTGCTGCATCTGCTCATAGCGTTTCATGACAAGGTTATAGGCGGAAATTTTGCCGAAGTCCTTTGTATCCACCATGGCTTCTTTGAGGGCAGGAATGAATTTGGGATTAACGGGGTCGGTCTCATTTCCGCCCAGGATGGCGGCTTTTTCTTTGGCCAGCCACCAGATGTCCTCATTGGTCCAGGTTTTATTGTTGATATCTTCAAAGATTTTGGCATAGATCCCGCTCCAGTCCATAAGCTGACCGGACACGACCGAATCCACTCCGTAATTCTGCATGGCGGAATAATGGCTGAAGGTATAAATCTGGTTGCCTTTTTCCGTATGCCGCTGTCCCACTTCAATGACGGCGGGGGTATCTTCCGTAAAGGCCAGAGCGTCGCAGCCTTCGGCGATGAGGGCTTCGGCGGCCTCTTTGGCCTTGTCCGGGCCGTACCAGGCATAGATCCATTTGACATTGACCTTGGCAGCGGGGTTGGAAACCTTGACCCCCAGGGCAAAGGCATCAATATGCCGGACCACTTCAGGAATGGGGAAGGCGCCGACATAACCGATCTTGCCGGTTTTGCTCAAGGCCCCGGCCATGATGCCGTTCAAATAATACATCTGGTAAAGGTCGCCAAAATAGGTACCCACGTTGGCGGAGCGTTTAAACCCGGAGCAATGCATGAAAAGTTTGTCCGGATAACGGGTTCCGGCGGCCACCGTATCTTCCATGTATCCGAAACTGGTGGTCAGAACCACGTCACATTTCTGTTCCTGGACCAACCGGTCAATCATCCTGGAACTGTCGGATTCAGGCACGGCTTCCACATAAACGGTCTCAAGCCAGGGGAATTTTTTTTCCACAAATTTTCTTCCCAGGTCATGGGCATGGGACCAGCCGTAATCCCCCACAGGACCGACATAAATAAATCCGGCTTTCATTTTTTTGCCCGTTGCTTCAGTTGCCGGGGCCACCGCAGGCTCCTTGGTCAGGGCATCGACGCGTTTGGACAATTCATCCAATTTCTGAGATAAGGCGGTAACCTGCTGTTCAAGTTTGGACGTATCCAGTTGAGCATTATCACAGGAGATCAGAAAAAAGCTGAACAGGAAAAAAACGAACAAGGGTAGGGCAATATACGGTTTTTTCATTCTTTAGTGCTCCTTTGTTAAATGGATTCAAAATTTTTCGAATAATACGATAGTTGACGGTTTCCAGTCAACAGTTATGATCCTTAAATTTTCGGTGAAGGATAAAAATCAAATGGCAATTTTATCCAAGACAGGATAGGCTGGATAAAGGAAAAAAGAATATTTGCAAAGGGTCGTAACCGGGTTTGAGAGGGAATATCACTAAGCCGAAAGATATAGCCAGATTCCAAAGGTTTCCGGATATTGGAAACCTTGAATTGCTGCATGCATCCTATCACCGACAAACCTTTTCGCCTCATTTCCACGAAGGCCATGCCATTGGCGTGATCGAAAAAGGCTGCCTGGGATTTGACTACAGGGGAGAAAAGGTGACGGCCGGTGCCGGGGATATCAATATGGCTGATCCGGGGGAGGTTCACAACGGGTTTGCCCTATCCGAGGAAGGCTGGCAATACCGGATGTTTTACCTGAAACCGGGTCAATTGGACGGGATTTCCAACGAATGCCGTGACCGGTCTCAGCCCATGCCCTTTTTTAAAAAAGGGAAGGTCCGGGATCCTGTATTTTCAGAAAAAATCCGCACCCTGCACCAGGATTTTGAGGATCCGCTTATTACCCGGCTTGAAAAGGAATCCCGCTTTTTCAGTATCATGGCCGGTTTTATCATCAAACATGCGGTTCAGAGGGCCGTGCCCAAGGCCCCAGGGTCCGAGAAAAACAGGGTCAGAGGAATCAAAGACTATATTCAAGACCATTACGATACCGATGTTTCCCTGGATGAGCTGAGCTGGACAGCCGGGATAAGCCGGTATTATCTCTTGAGGGTGTTTGAACGGGAAACCGGCCTGACGCCCCATACCTATCTGAACCTTGTCCGGGTGAAAAGAGCGCGGGAACTCATGGAGCAAGGGGTAACGATCATTGATGCCGCCCATGGCACCGGTTTTTTCGACCAGAGCCACCTGAACCGGGTATTCAAGAAATTTTACGGGATTACACCGGGGCAGTTTTATGAAAAAAAGGAAAAATATGGAAAAAACAGAACCTGAAACGAAAAAACTCATTATTGTTCCCAGAGAAGAAGCGGTCTTCTGGATGGACAAAAATGGAACCTGGCACAATGAACATGGAAAATTCGAACATCCGAGAATCATCCGGTATTTTAATTCGGCCATTAAAAAAGATGAAAACGGATATTATGTCCATCAGGAAACCGGCCAATGTGAAGAAAAAGTATATTTTCCCCATGAGGACACCGCCCTCTTCGTTGTGGATATCGCCCCGGCCGGCCAAGGCATCGGGCTCCTTTTAAACAATACGGAAAGAATGGTCCTGGAAGACGGGACCCTTTTCATGGCCTCGGACAATCTGTATCTTCAGACGCCCTTGCACAGGATTAAATTTTCATCCCATGCCCTGGTCAAAATTTCAAAATTCATTGAAGAAGAAAATGGAAAGCTTAGCCTTCTGATACATGATAAAACCTATCCGATTCAGTCATCGGACAATGATTCGGAACTTTAATTTTTTTGGGAAGGGCAATTTTATCCAAGTAAAACCGTGATTCACAGGGCATAATCGGCCTGTTTTATGAAAATAGATAAAATAGAAAGGATACGATTATGCCATCAAACCTGTATGCCTGGACCAACCTCTCCCTTGCCATGATCATTGTCGGCAGCTCTGTTGTGTTCGGGAAAATCATTACCTATTCTTTTCCGGTTTTCCTGGCCTCGGGCCTCAGGTTTGCCATTGCCTCAGCCGTCATGCTGCCGCTGTTGCTGAAATATGAAAAAAAACCCTTTCATATTTCCGCAAAAGACTTTTGGAGACTTCTGATCATGGCCTTTTGCGGCCAGTTTGTCTTTACCTTCCTCCTGCTCCTGGGGCTCCGGTACACCAGCGCCATTGAAGCCGGGATCATCACCAGCACCTCCCCTGCCATGATGGCCGTGGTCACCTTTATCTTTTTCAGGGAAAAGCCGGGGTGTTATCAAGTGATCGCCATCGCAATGGTGGTGGCCGGTGTGATCATGGTGAACGGCTTTATCGGGGTCGGGCCGGTTCCCATGCCGGCCCGTCATCTTTTCGGTAATATCCTGATGATCGGGGCGGTTGTGGGAGAGGCCTTTTTTCTTTTAATGCGCAAACGTATTTCATCGGATATTTCCAATCTTGCACTGACCGGATATCTCTGCTTTCTTGGATTTGTCCTGTTTTTGCCCTTATCCGTGTATGAGGCAAGATCCTTTGATTTTTCAGCGGTCAGCCCCGGGGCATGGGGGGCCATGCTGTATTTTGGGGCGGTATTTACGGTACTGGCCTATGTTTTCTGGTTTCAGGGCGTATCCAGGGTCTCGGGCAGTACGGCCGGGGTATTTACCGCAGTCATGCCGGTCAGTGCGGTGGTCCTGTCCTGCCTTTTCCTTAAAGAGCCGTTTACCCTGCACCATGCCCTGGGCGGAGCCTTGATTCTTTCGGCCATTCTCTTGATGACAAGGGCCTGAAGCAGCCGTGGTTTTGCCGGATATATCCCTGGTCCTTATTTATTCTTTTTTTGATAAAAGATCCCCCTTTCCTGGCGGGCGGTTTCGATTTTATCTTCTGCTTCCAGGACACCCAGGTATTTATTGATTTCATTGATGTGCAGCCCCAGTAAGGCTGACAGATCATCAAGGGTACAGGGCCGCCTTAAAAGGGTTTCCATAATGGCGGTTTCCGTATCTTCCCGGTATGACCGGATATTTTTCCGCTGGGGAAAGGCTGCAATGATGTTGATATTGTCCATTCCCCAGAATTCACGGATTCGTTCCAGTTCTTTTCTTGTGGCCCCCTTCAGGTCCTCAAGGGTTCCGGGCCTGTCCAGGGTATTGAGCTGGACGGCATCGGGCCGGATCCGCAATATGGCGTTTTTAAGGGCCGTCAATTCCTGTTCATCATCATTATACCCCGGCAGGATAAATATTTCGAGCCATATCCGGCCCTTAAACGCCTGCCTGAAATCAACCAATCCTTGAATATACGGATCAATTTTTAACGTTTCCCGGGGCCGGTTGATTTTTTTGAAACCCTCATCGGTGGCCGAGTCCAGAGAGGGAAGCACCAGGTCGGCATCCATGAGGGCATCTCTGACGGCTTTGTCATACAGCAGGGTTCCGTTTGTCAAAACCGCCGTTGGGATATGGGGTTTGTTTTGTTTTATGAATTGAAGGACGTCTTTGATGCAGGTATTGAGAGTGGGTTCGCCCGAGCCGGAAAAGGTGATATAGTCCGGGTCCGGATGGTTGTTAAAATAATGGGTGAGTTCTTCTTTAATCTTGTCAAACCGGATGTATTCTTTTCTTTCAAGGGTGAGCCGGGTTGTTTTTCCGACCTCGCAATACACACAATCCAGTGAACAGATTTTTTTGGGAACCAGATCAACGCCCAGGGACATGCCCAGGCGTCTGGACGGCACAGGGCCGAATAAATAGTGATACATGGCAGCTCTCTTTGTTTTTATGAAATGGGGCCATCCCCTTTCATGAGTTGAAATATTTCCGTCAGGGGGTTTTTTGATTCAATGCAAAAGCAGGTCTTATCTTCCGGCAAAGTAAATTCAAGCTGCCGGCAATGAAGCCCCAGACCGGTAAAGGATTTTTGGGTCCGTAGATATTCAATGGATCTTGCAGAGCCGTAGCGGGTATCCCCTGTCACAGGATGGCCGGAAAGCTTGGCATGTCTCCGGATCTGGTGCTTTCGTCCGGTTACCGGTTCGACGTCCAGCAATGCATAATGGGGGCTCTGCTCCAGTATTTTGTACCGTGTCCGGCAAGGCACCCGCTTCCCTTCCCCTGCGGGATTGTTTCTTCCGCCCGCGGTTTTGGACAGGGGGAAATCCCAGACCTGGTACTCAGCGCTTTCATCCTTTGAAATAAAATTCCCGTGAACCAGGGCCGTATATCTTTTTTTTACCAGCCCTTTGACAAACAGGGTCGAAATTTCTTGCAGGGCCTTGTCATTGACGGAAAGAAGAATCACCCCGCCGGTTTCCCTGTCCAGCCGGTGAACCGGCTGGACCTTGAAGGAAGAGGGAATGCCGAGCTGATCCATGAGCAACGGATCGGACCCGATTTTTTGGAAGAGAACAGACACCAGATCCTGCCCCGGATCATTGTGAACACTGATCCCGCAGGGTTTGTCCACGGCCAGCCAGCCTTTTTCAACCCTGAGGATATGGACCTGCGGCATGGCCGGGGGAGTCTGCGGGTTTGTCATGCTTGCCTCACCGTTCCATGGGGATGGGCTTTATGCTGCATCAGATGCGCCGGATCGAATCCACGATGAACGGGGTGCACCGGACGGCAATGCTTTGTTTTTTGACCCAGATCCGGACCATGGACACGGATTCCCCGGCCAGGGTGGTAATATTGGGAAGGTCCTCGGCAAAGACAATATCCTTGGCCTTGAATTCATAATAAAAGGTATTGTCGGAAAACGGGTCAGCGATCAATATCACCCGGGCCGGATCATGGGGATGTTTCCGGGGTGACCCGGAAAAGGGGATATGCTTTGTTTTATCAAGGTTTTGAGATTTCCCGAAGGTCTGGATTTCAAATTTATCCTTTAATTCAAGAAAATTTACAATCGTCATCATGAGTCTCCTTTATTGAAAATCTAAAATCTTGTAAATTTGATATAGTATTATAAAGCAGAAATGAGATAAAAAAATATAAAAAAACAAATTATTCCATGAAGACCAAGGGATGGGGGTGGCAATGAGGATGACGGTGGCTCAAAAATTTGCAGAAAGCTTGAAAAAAATAGGCGTCCGTTATGTTTTCGGGGTGCCTAGCGGCAGCATGATCGACTATATGGAGGCCATCCGGGAAACCGATGGAATGGATTTTATTCTTGTCAGCCATGAAGCCGGGGCAGGGTTTATGGCGGCGGTCTGCGGAAGACTGACCTGTATTCCAGGAGTCTGTTTTGCCACCTTCGGGCCCGGCGCCACCAACGTTTCAACCGGCGTGGGGGCGGCAATGCTGGACCGGAATCCCGTCCTTGTGTTTACCGACGAGATGCCGCAGAGATTACGCCGTCGAACGGTCCAGATGAATATCGATCATGGGGCACTGTTCAGACCTTTGACCAAAGCCGTTTTCCGGTTGATGCCGGGAAAAGTCGGGGAAATCCTTTTTGAGGCGGCAAGCCTTGCCGTGGGAAATCAGCCCGGCCCGGTTTATGTGGGAGTTCCCTCGGACATTGCCGGCCAAGAAAACCGGGAGCCGGACCTGACCCTGCCGCCGGCTCCGGGAATCGGCCCGGCAGCCTTGTCTGCCGTTAAAGCCATGGAGGAGGCGGTTTCAAAGGCAAAAAAACCCCTTCTGGTGCTGGGGCTTATGGCGGCCCAATCCCATCTTAAACCCCTGATCCGGAAAATAGCGGAACAATTCCAAATCCCCGTGGTCCTCACCCCCATGGCCAAGGGATTGCTTCCCGAGGACCATCCGCTTTATGTCGGCGTTCTGAACCACGCCCTGGCCCATATCGTGGGGCAGACCCACCGGCAGGCCGACCTGATCATCGGCATCGGGTATGACCCGGTGGAGGTCAATTATGAGGATTGGGCGCCTTTTGCCCCCATCGTCCATATCAGCACAGTCCCGGCGGATCTGGATACAGATCATCCCCTTGCCGCCGATGTGGTCGGAGATATGGAATCCTCCCTTCAGGCCCTGACGGCCCTTTCTCCCCCGAAGCCCCAATGGGATTATCAAGCGCTTCTCAACCGAAAACAGGGCATGTTTGCACGCCTTACCCCGGCTCCCGGATACTTCGGCCCCCTGGCCGTTCTCCGGGGGTTAAGGCAAGCCCTTCCCCCGGACGGGATTCTGACCTGCGATGTGGGAGCTCATCTTCATCTCATTGGTCAATTCTGGGCCACTCCGGACCCGGACTGCCTCTTGATGACCAACGGCTGGTCTTCCATGGGGTTTGCCATACCGGCCGCTATTGGAGCCAAACTTTGCCGGCCTGATAAAAAAGTGGCCTGCGTGGTAGGGGACGGCGGGTTTCTCATGACGGCCGGTGAACTGGCAACAGCCCAAAGGCTTAATCTTCCCATCGTGTTTGTCGTTTTATCGGATAGCGAACTCTCCCTGATCCGGATCAAACAGAAACACAAATCCTATGAGGCCGGGTAC
>Ga0208968_1000848_pt1 | contig 18064 bp, 13 predicted proteins | sample RifOxyA3_FD_184031 | JGI IMG/M metagenome (GOLD analysis project Ga0208968, IMG submission 184031) | Groundwater microbial communities from Rifle, Colorado - Rifle Oxygen_injection A3 (SPAdes) | ecosystem: Environmental > Aquatic > Deep subsurface > Groundwater | place: Rifle, Colorado, United...
ATGGAGGTATTCTCGACCTCGTCGTCGACGAAGAGGACGTGGAGACCGGCAGCATTATCGCTCATCGATACCTTCCTTGTACACTGCTGAACTCAGTATACTTCGACAGATCGTTCCGAAGAAGCGGTCGGCACGATCATGTCCGCGCCGCAACCCGGTTTGTGCTCGACCGGGTTCGTCGGTCCTCGAGCATCTGCATGGCGGCCGGGAGTACGGTCATGGTTGCCAGCATGACCAGAGCGAGTCCCAACACGGCCAGGACTCCGATGGTGCGCAGTCCCTGGTGGTTGCCGGGGATCATCCCGGAAAAGCCCAACATGGTGGTCAGGGAACACATCGCCGTGGCCATGCCGGTCTTGAGCAGGATGAAGGGCAACGAACCTTCTTTTTCCTCAAGATAACGTCGGTACACGTGGACACCGTGGTCAATACCCATGCCGATGAGCGAGGGGAGGACCACCATGTTGTAAATGTTGAGTTTGATATCGAAGCACGCCATCAAGCCGAACATCCAGAGGATGCCGCAGATCAGCGGGGAGAGGACGAGGAAAGTCGGGCCGAGACGGCGGAAGTCGAGGAGGATCAGGAGGAAGACAGCGGACAACACCAGGATGATAGCGATAGCGCTGTCATGGGTCAGGATGCGTACCAGGTCTGCGAAGATGAGGGCCTCCGAAGATGGATAGTAGACCTTGCCGGTCGAGGTGCGCACCTCCGAGACGTCCTCGGAGAAGCGTATAGCATTGAGGCCGTGGTTGAGGGGTATGCTGCTGTAGATATAGAACAGAGTACCGCTCTGCAGTTGGTCCCCGCGGAAACGACGGCGTACGGCCTCGGGCAGGTCGTCGAAGCCGATCTTCCGCACCTCGAGCTTGGAGCGGTACGTATCTACCGAGGCCTGGTCGGCCTCGCTGAGCCCAGCAGCCTCGAACTCGACCAATTGGGCCTTGATGGCAGCGCACAAGGCCAGTTTTTCTTCCTGATCGGCCGGTATTACGTCGAGGTAGGACTCGTAGCCGCTCACCGTGGGCGTGCTTGTATCCTCGCGCATCTTCGCCTCGAGGGTCGCTGCGATGAGAGGCAACTCCGAGTCGTCGTCGACCAGGAGGATGGCCGGATCTCTGGATTGTTTGAACACGCTGCGGACCTTGTTGCGGTTCTCTTGAGAGCCGGGCAGGACAGAACGCAACTTGGCGAAATCGTATTCGAAGTCGACCTCGATCAGCCCGTAGATACCGCCAAACGCGCCTATGAGGCAGACGACCAGGACGGGCAGGGCAAAGGGATACCGTCGCGGCGTGAATTTGCGCGAGGTGACGTGGGTTCGTTTGATGCCGAAGAGTTTGAAGCGGTCGCAGAGCACGATCAGCGCTGGGAAGAAGGACATCATGGTCAGGAAGGCGAACAGGACTCCGGTCCCGGCGATGAAACCGAAATGGGAGAACCCTTTGAAATCGGTGACCAAGAGCATGAGGAATGCTACCGCCGTCGTAGCCGTGGAGGTCCAGAGCGAGCGGGTCGTGTGGCGGAAGATATTGGTGAGCGCCACGCGCAGCAGCACCCCGCGCCTCCGTTCCTCGAGGTATCTGGCCAGGATGTGGATGCCGAAATCGATGCCCAGGCCGAACAGGATGACGAAGAGGAAGGCCGTGATGAGGTTGAGGTCGCCCAGGACGAGCCGGGTTAGGGCAAAGGTGATCATGATCGAGATCGCCAGAGGGATCATGATCAGGAAAAAGGCGAAGATGTTGAGGAAATAGAGGCTTATCAGTAAGAAGATCGCCGAGAGCGACCACCATGCGCTGCTCTTGACGTTGTAGACGATGCTCTCGTATTCGTCGATACGGTTTTTAAAATTGCCCGAGATGTTGATCGTCAGGTCCGGCGCGTAGGCCTTGGGGTTGAGCGTCTCGATGTCCGATTGCAGGTCCTTGTAGATCTGGCGGGCGAAGGCGATATCGCTGGTCACGCCGGAGGGATAGATGACGAGCAGCAGCAAGTTGCGAGAAGCGTTGGCGAAATAACGGTAACGGCCGTCCGTCGAGGTTTTCTTGTCGCGGGAATATTTCTTTTCGAGGTCGGAGAAGTCGAGCGAGGGCGGTTCCTCCTCCTCGTCGAGGGAGACGAAGAGCGGGTTGATCTTTGCCTTCTCGTAGGTCAGGCGATCGTCGAGCCGATTTGTAATAGTCTGGAGGTCGGCCTTGTCCATGAACAGAAGTGCGTTATCGCGGAAGACCTTTTCGTCGACGCGGAAATCGGCGAAGCGCACGTAGTCTCGAGCCAGGACGCGCTGGCGCAGGTCCGAGGCGAAGCGCTCTGCGGCCTCGAAATCCTTGGTCTCGATGAGGGTGATCAGCTCACCGAACCCGCCGACCTTCTCCAGGACTCGGTTGAGGTTCTGCACGCTGGGTTGGTTCTCGGGCAGGAGGGAGGCCAGATTGCTCTTGATCCGCAGTTCTCTGACCTCGAGGAAACACAGGCCGCCGAGGACGAGTCCCAGGAGAAGCACCAAGCCGGCGTGCTCGATGATGAAATCGCGGTAACGCTGGATGAAGAACCGTTGTTGTTGCATGACTCGATCCGGTCTTGTCTTCGCACCCGGGGTTCGCCTATACTCGGAGCGACCGGGGAGTCCCGGGGCGATCGAGGTCCAGTTCCCGCCGGACTCCGGTAGGTTGATAGTCAGCGGACCGAATAAAGTCAACGAGAAGTGGAACTATGAAGAACCCGGTGCATTTTCTGCGCGAGATCCCCCTCTTCCGGCGGCTCGACGACCAAGAACTCTTCGATATCGTCAGGATCTGCCAGCGGCACAGTTTTCCGGTAGGGGCCTATATCTGCAAGGAGGGGGAGATCGGTACCTCGATGTTCATCCTCGAGGACGGAGAGGTCAAAATCACCAAGATGTTGGTGACAAAGAAGGTAGTCACCCTCGCCACCTTGGGCCGTGGTGCTGTCATCGGCGAAATGAGCCTCATCGACCCCGCACCTCGCTCGGCCACGGCCATGACCCTCGAAGAAACGGTGATCTACGAGATCACCCGCGAGGATTTCACCCACCTCAAGGCCAACGGCCTGACCGCTCCTTTCAAGGTGCTCAAGGAGATCGCTACGACCCTCTGTCAGCGGTTGCGCGACACCGAGCAAAAACTCGATGGCTTGGTCAAGAAAGCGGAGAACATTTTCCTCGACGAGGATAACGACGAGCAGCAACGGCAGCAAGCCCTGGATATGGGCAAGGAACTCAAGATTATGTTGGAGAAGAATCGGGGCGAAGCCGGAGGAGAAGGGGAGCGGTGAACGGAGGTTTCTTGCAGAGAACGATCAGTAGATGACCCGGCGGACCCGCTCGAGCAAGCGGGTGATCTCTTCGGCCTGACCGCGTTGATACCCGCCGGCGATCATGGTTTCCACCGACAACTGACTGATGGCACCAGTACCGCGCAGGAGGAAACCCTCGGCCTCGGGTTCGGCCGGGATCTCTTCGCGGGCGGCGGCAATGGCTTCCTCGAGTTCCATCTCGGCGGATTTTGTGGCGGCTTCGACCGCGCGTTCGAGGTTCACCGCTCCGGATTTCACTTTACCGCGCAGGAACTTCTTCTGGTCGGCGGTGTCCATGAGGATGCGCTTGACCTTGGCAGGGGTGAGCGCCGGATTGGCCTGCAACACCATCGAGGCGACCTTGGAGACGAAAGGCGCTGCCATCGAGGTCCCGGACATGAGCACGCTCTTGCCGTACGGGGTGGCGCTGCGGATCAGTTCGCCGGGAGCCGCGATCTCGACCATTTCTGCGCCGGTGTTGGAGAAGGAGGCAACGCCGTCCAGGGCGGCGTTGAGGCAGGCCACCGTGATCTTGTTGTCGGCCGCGATATTCGCCGGCATGGTCATCATCTGGTCGTTGTCGATAGCCGAGTTGCCGGCCGCCATGACGAACAGGGTCGCGGGGGCTGCCTTGGTCATCACGGGGTAGACTTCGGCCAGGATCGTACGATAGCCGCGGATGACGGTCTCACGCGCCGAGGCGTTGATATAGATGTGCGGGAACTGCTGCTTCAGCATGTTCAAGAAATCTTTTTCACCCTCGCCCCAACTGCAGTTGGCCACACGCACCTGCTGTTTGGCCAGGTAGGAACCGATCTGCTCGAGGAAGGGCCGTTGTTGGGTTTCGTAGTGATTGCGGAGCTCGGCGACGAGTTTGTCGGGAGTAACGGTGAAGATGGCGATGAGCAACCCGAGCAATTTATTGAATACTTCCGCACCCTTGAACATGCCCGGATACGTGATCTCTTCGCTTGCGCTTTCAGCGAGGATTTTCACCCCGACGATCTCTAAATCTTCGTTCTCTGCTGCCATGATCCCGGAGACGTGTGTGCCGTGCATACCGCCGAGGATGGGTACGAGGTGGCGCTTGACCAGGGGAAGACGCTCTTCGAGCAAGGTCTTCTCCGGGACCGACAACTCTTGACCCGCGTTCAGGCGCATGAGGAGATCGAAGCCCTCGATGGCCAGGACGAAGGTTTCTTCCGGGGGCAGGGATGCGTAGGGGAAGAGTTCGGCGTTGCCGCCGACCAAGTTGTAACCGTTGACATCGTCCTTATAGCCGTTGCCGTCGTCATCGACCCCGGCCTCGCCGGCTTCCTCGGCCTCATTGACCCATTTGAATTGTTCGAGACTCGGGTGGGTGAGATCTACCCCACCATCGACGGTGGCGATCCGGACCGTTTGTCCGGCGAAGGCTGCTGCTGTGATGAGGCTCATGAGAAGCAGTGCCAGGGTGCGCATGGATCCTCCTGTTCGAGGTGACGCCAACCAACGAACCCGTACATAGCATGAAAGGTGTCATGACGCAACCATTATTTTACATTTGGCACCATTTCATTGGGTTGAATTGGATGCAGTGCGAAAAAAGAATCGTCGTGATTGTGCGTTGCGTCGAAGTGCGGGTTTTGACAGGGGGGGCACTGTCGAGTATGAGTGCGGTGACCGGCCCAGCCTGGAGGACCGCACGCATGCAGAGAACCATCCGAGGACCGAGGGGAAACAGACTCTTACCGCTCTGGGTGAGCGCGCTGCTCACGCTCGGGTGGGGCTTGGCCATGCTCGGGTTCCCCCTGGTGAACGCGCTGGGCTACGAGTTTTCTCTTGCTGCCAATGTCTTTCTCACCGTGCTCGGAGGGTATCTGTTCAGCGCGTTGCTCACCAGACACCGCGATAGCTCCAGGGCAGCACGTTTCCTGCTGGTACTCCGTTCCGCTGGGGTGATCCTCGGACTCCTGCTCTTCTCCGGTCTGGTCGGGACCTATTTCCACGGCAGTTGCAACCTGATCCAAGGTCTGGGCTTCTTCTTCCTCCAACCCGGGATCACCGCCTTGTTCTGCGCTCTCCTCGCTCTCGCACTCGACGAGGTCTCCAGGAACCGTGTCCTACAAGTCCTCGGCTACTACGTAGTCGTGGTGAGCATGATGCTCGTCACCGCGGCAAAAATCCTCTTTGATCCTGTTATCTTCGGGTTCGACCATCTCCTCGGCTATCTGCCGGGGGCCATCTACGACGAGGTCCTCCTGCTCGAGTCGCGGTTGATCTACTTCAGGGCCTATACCGCGGTGCTCGGCATGGTGCTCTTCCTGGCTGCTTACCTGTATGGCGGCATGCGGTCCCAGGGGGGAGTGTTTCTGGGGCTTGCCGGGAGGAAGCGTTCGGCGGCGCTCTTCTTCGTCCTCACCTTCGTGGTCCTGGGGTTCTTCCTCTTCCAGGAAGATTTCGGTTTCCACACCACGCGAGAGGGCTTGCAACGGGCGCTCGGCGCTCGAGCGGTGAGCGAGCACTTCACCGTCTATTATCCTCCGGCCAGCGAACGTATTGCGGACCGGATCGGAGAGGTTCTCGCGGATCATGAATTCCGGCGTCGGCAAATAGCGCAGACCCTCGAACTCGGGGACTCCGTGGGCGCAACAACGTACCTCTATCCCGATGAGAGCACCAAGCACCGCCTCATGGGCGCGCGCACGGTGATGATCGGCGATTTCTTCAACCGGGAGTTGCACCTCGACCACGACCTGCCGCCGCATCCTCTCCTCACGCATGAATTGACCCATGTCCTGGCCTCTTCCATCGCTCCCGAGTTCACCGGTGCGCCGCTCAATGCGTGCCTCGTAGAGGGCTTGGCCGTGGCCGTGGCTTGGCTCGAGGAGGCCGTGGATCCCCACCAACTCGCCAAGGCGCTGATGGATCGCCGCGGTGAGCTGGACATCCTGGAGCTCTTCTCGCCGCTGCACTTCTTCTCGACGTCCGCTCGAGAAGCCTATACCGCCTGTGGTTCCTTTGTCCGCTTCCTCCTTGATGCGCACGGCCCCATACCCCTCAAGAGCCTCTATGCCGGTGGGACCCTCGAACAAGCCTACGGGATGAGTTCCGAGACCTTGGCCGGAGCGTGGCGGGCTTTCCTCTCCCGGCTCGAGGTCAGTCCTCGGGTCGCGGACTATGCCGAGCTGCTGACCAGTCGGAAGACCCTCTTTACGAAACGTTGCGCCCGGGAATGCGCTAACCTGGCCTTCAAAGCCGAACAAGCCGAGCAGCACGGAGCGTTGACCGCGGCGGCCGCGCTCTATCAGCGCGCGTACGAGTTGAGCGGAGGCTATCCGTCTCACGGGGAAGAGCTCCTGGCCGTGTGGTTGCGGTTGGACGAGCGGCACCAGGCTCGGACTCTCTGCGAAGAACTCCTCGCACGGGAGGGCCTGCCGCAGCGTTACCGCATGGCAGCCTTGCTCGGCCGGGCAGATCTGGACTTCCTCGACGGAGACCTCGGGGCGGCTACGGAAGGATGGAAAGGGCTCGTGGCCGCGGACTTCTCCCTGGGGAACCGGTTGCAGGCGAAGTTCCGCTTGCTCGCCGTGGGCGAACTGGACCAACGGAACCGGCTGGCAGGCCTGCTCGCCGGCAGGGAAGCTTTCCTCCCGGGGTACCGAGATCTGTTGCGCCGGGCCATCAATGCCGAACGGGACACCGGGTTCGCCTCCTACCTGCTCGGCCGGTCGTTCCATCTCGCCGCGCACTGGGAAGAGGCTGTCGATGCCCTGAAGGGATTGCTCGAGCATCCCTTGGCTATAGGAGAAGAGCAGCGCGACGGGTTAGTACGTCTGGGATCATCGTATTTCCATCTCGGGCGATGGGTTGAAGCTCGCGACATCTTCTCCCGTGTGTTTGCCGCAGAGAGTGATGCCTTCGAACGCTTGCGGCTCAAGGATTGGACGGATCGAATAGATTGGAGCGAAGAGCGAGCGTCGAGAAAACTTGATCCCAAGGCGGCGATCCGGTAGAGAGTCCTGCTCCGGTGGGGAGTCGGGAGAAGTCGAACTGTTTCCATGAGAACCCTCGTATTCCTATACAGCATCCTGGCCTGGGGAAACATCAATGGGGATCAAGCCTCCCGGATGTCTCCGGTGGTCAAAGCCGTGCGCGAGGTCTCCCCGGCCGTGGTGAACATCTCCACCGAGGCTGTGCAACGGTCGAGGACGAACCCCTTCGCCAAATATTTCGACAAGTTCTTCGACGAGTTCCTCGACCTGCCCGGCGAAACTCCGGGTAGGCTTCAGGCCGTGCCCCTCCACCTGGGCTCCGGGGTGGTCTTCCGCCGGGACGGCTATATCCTGACCAACGAGCACGTCATCCTCAAGGCTTCCTCGATCGCGGTCCACCTTGCCGGAGATGATCGCGACTATGTCGGTAGGCTCATCGGCGCCGATCCCGACACGGATCTTGCCATCATCAAGATCGACCGAGCCGACCTCCCGGTGGTACGGGTGGGCGATTCCTCGGACCTGATGATCGGCGAGGCGGTCATCGCCATCGGCAATCCCTATGGATTGTCGCACACGGTCACCACAGGCGTGGTCAGCGCTCTCGGCCGATCCTTCCGCGTGGACGAAGACCGCATCTATCGCAATCTCGTCCAGACCGACGCCTCGATCAACCCGGGCAACAGCGGCGGGCCGTTGCTGAATATCCTCGGAGAGCTCATCGGGATCACCACGGCCATTCATTCCAAGGGCAAGGGCATCGGTTTCGCCATCCCCGTCAATCGGGCCACCGCGGTCTTCGAGGAGTTATTGGCCTTCGGCGAGGTCCATGAAGCCTGGATAGGGCTGGCAGTGCAGGATCTCGGGCCTCAGATCGTCGCCGCTCTGGGGTATGACCGCGATGCAGGGGTCATCGTGCGCGAGGTCGATCGCGGCTCGCCGGCCGAGGCCGCGGACCTCCTGACCGGGGACATCATTTACAAGATTGCCGGCAAGGTCCTGGAATCGGTCAAGGATTATGCCGATATGCTGCGCAACGTGCGCCGAGGAGAAAAGATCGTCTTCGACTTCTTCCGCCAGGGGGGGTGGCAGCAACGCGTGGTCATCGCTCGGCCCTTTCCTCCCGATTTCGCCGAGCAGACCTCGCTCTCGTCGCTCGGTCTGGTGGTCGAGGGCCAGCCAGGAGTCAGCGGCGTGCTGGTGACCAAAGTGCGCAAAGGCGCTCCAGCCCATCGCATCGGCGTCCTGCCCGGGGACGTGGTCCGCCAGATCGACAGCCAGGTTATCGAGAGTCTCGAGGATTATGCGAAGGTGATGCTACGCCTTCGTTTCAAGGACCACGCCGTCCTGGCGTTGCAACGCAACAATCAGATCCATTTCGTCACGGTCAATTTCCTACGAGGGAGGTAACTGATGATCGAGGCCAGGCATTTGACCAAACGCTACGGAGAGTTGACGGCGATCGAGGACGTTTCGTTCGACCTGCGCAAGGGCGAGATACTCGGTTTCCTCGGGCCCAACGGCGCGGGGAAGTCCACGACCATGAAGATCCTGACCTGCTGCCTTCCCGCGACGTCAGGCACGGCGACGGTCGCGGGTTTCGACCTCTTCCGCGATCCGATGAAGATCAAGGCCAGGATAGGGTACCTTCCCGAGAACCCGCCGCTGTACCTGGACATGAGCGTACGGGCGTACCTGGGGTTCGTGGGACGGCTCAAGGGAATGAGCGGGGCCAAGCTGCGCGGGCGCATTGACTGGGTGGTCGAGCGCTGCGGCCTCGCCGAGGTCAAGGATCGTCTCATAGCCAACCTTTCCAAAGGGTTCAAACAACGGGTGGGGATCGCTCAAGCCCTCGTCCACGAGCCCGAGATCATCGTCCTCGACGAGCCGACGATCGGGTTGGATCCGCGCCAGATCATCGAGATCCGCTCGTTGATCCGTTCTCTCGCGGGAGAGCACTCGATCATCCTCTCCACGCACATCCTGCCCGAGGTCAAGACCATCTGCGACCGGGTCCTGATCATCAACCGCGGCCGGATCGTGATCGAGGACACCGTGGACAACCTCGAGAACTCCGGCAAGAAGCTTGAGGAAGTCTTCGTCGAACTGATCAACAAGGAGGAGCGCGCCGAGAGTCTCTCCTCCGAAGCGCATTGAGGAGGATCCCATGGGCAAGCTGCTCGCCATCACCGGCAAGGAATTGCGCTCGTACTTCGTATCGCCCGTGGCCTATTCGGTGCTGACCGTCTTCACCACGATCACGGGGATCTATTTCTATGTGGTAATCAGCAATTTCTACACCCGCTTCCGCCAGTTCGAGGTCTACAGCCAGATCTACCGGAACCCGGAACTCCTGGCCAAGGTCAACCTCAACGAGTTGGTGGTTGCGCCGTTGTTCCAGTTCCTGGTCATCGTCCTCATCTTCATCGTCCCGGCGATCACCATGCGAACCGTGGCCGAGGAGCGCAAGAGCGGCACCGACGTGCTCTTGTACACCTCGCCGCTGACCACCTGGCACATCATCCTGGGCAAGTTCCTGGGGTCCTTCCTCTTCCTCGCCATTCTCCTGGCCTGCACCGGGATCTTCCTCGGGGTGGTGTTCTACTACGGCAATCCCGAGCTCGGTCCCGTGGTCCTGGGTTGGCTCGGCTTGCTCCTGATCGGGACCGTGCTGGTGGCCATCGGCCTCTTCGCCTCGTCCCTCACCGAGAACCAGATCAATGCCTATTTCATCAGCTTCGCCATCGGGCTCTTGCTGCTGATCACCGGTTGGGCAGGCCAGTTGCTATCCTCGAACATGGGGAAAATGCTCACCTACCTCTCCATCAACGAGCACTATAAGGACCTGGTTCGCGGCCTCCTGACCACCCAGGACCTCATTTATTTCGGCAGCTTCATCCTGTTCTTCCTGTTCCTGGCGAAGCAAGCGCTCGAACGGGCCAAGTGGAATTGAGCACACTGAGGAGGCACCCATGAAATCCATGGTACGTTATTTCGGCATGTTGGGTCTGGTCATCCTGGCGTTCGGCATCGTGGCCACGATCATCGATCTTTCCCAGCTCGGCACCTTCTCCCTGTTCTCGAAGATCCACCTGATCTCGGGAGCGGTGCTGCTCGTGACCTGGATGGTGTTGCACACCGCCGCGGTCAAGGATCTCTTCCTCAGTCGCTCGACCAGGCACGGCGCCGGCACCGCGGTCTACGTGGGGCTCTTTGCCGTGATCGTGGTCTCGATCAACGTGATCACCGTGACCAACCCGACCCTGGTCCGGAAGTGGGATTTCACCGAAGAGCAGGTCTACAGCCTCTCGGACCAGACGGTGAAGATCCTGCGAGGGCTCACCGAGGACGTCACCGTCACGGCATTCTTCGCCGTTGGGGCCAAGGAACGCGAGCTGTTCGCAGAAATGCTCACCCGCTACCGCAACCACTCGGGCAAGCTCCGGGAGGAACTCGTCGATGCCGACGAGGATCCGCAGAAGGCCAAGGAGTACGAGGCCACCAACGGGGTGGTGGTCGTCCATCGCGGGGCCAACCGCACCAAGATCAGCGAACTCGCCGAGCAGGAACTGACCAATGCCCTGATCCAGGTGACCACGACCGAGAACAAGGTGGTGTCTTTCCTCAAGGGCCACGACGAGGGAGACCTCGACGACGACAAGGCGACCGGCTACCTCTATCTCAAGAAGTATGTCGAGAACGAGGGCTACCAACTCGACGAGTTATTCCTCAACAAGGTCGAGTCCGTACCGCAGAAGGTCAAGGTCCTGGTCGTCCTGGCGCCGACCACCCGTTTCCTCGAGGAGGAAGTACGGAAGGTTGAGCTGTTCTTGGCCGAGGGCGGCCACCTCTTCGTCGTCCTAGGGGCCGAATTCAATCAGGATCGCAGCGCGTTGGTCGATGTCGGGTTGAATCCTCTCTTCGAACCCTGGGGGTTCCGCCTGCGCGAGGACATCGTCTTCTTCGAACAACCCATGCCCGCGGCGTTGCGGCAGCTCTTCGGCCGGCAGGTCGCGGCCCAGGTGGTCCTCGACGAGTTCGAAACCCATCCCATCGTCGAGGGCTTCAAGGCTCGCCTCAATCTCCCCTACGCCCGTTCGCTCGAGCGTCTGCCCCAGACCGGCGGTGGCACCACCCTGACTGACCTCTTGGTGGCCAAGGGTGAGGAGTACTGGGGCGAGACCGACGTCGCCGGAGTCCTCAACAGCAGCCTGGAGAAGGGCGCGACCGATCATCAGCCCCCGCTGACCGTTGGGTTGGTGGCCTCGAAACCTGTCGGGGAAGCCTACAAGGAGAACAAACGTCACGATCAGGGGGTGATGGTGGTGATCGGCAGCTCGGGTTGGCTCCAGAACAAGGCCATTCCGGACAGCAACAGCCCCGATTTCTTTCTCAACACCCTGAACTGGTTGGCGGGTGAGAGTGCGAAGATCTCGGTCCGGCCCCGACAGATCCGGGCCTCGAAACTGTCCTGGACGCCGGAAGAAGCCAACATCATCTTCTATGCCTCGGTCCTGACCCTGCCAGAACTGATCTTGATCTTCGGCCTTGCGATCTGGCAGTGGAGGAGGCGTCGATGAAGCGGCATCTCGGACTCGCGGTTTTCATCATCGTCGCGGCAGGGCTCTTTGCCTTGGCCCATTGGTCGATGCGGGAGAAAGAAGCCCGGGACAAGGTCGAACAGGACGAGAAGAAGGTCGTGGTCCTGGAGGCCGACAAGGTCGGCGGCGTGACTCTCGCCAACGCCAAGGGCACGTTCAAGGCCGTTCGGCGCGGGGGGGAGTGGTACCTGGTGGAACCGATCGAGGACCGCGCCAGCGACTTCGCCCTGAACAATATCCTGGACAACCTCAAGGGTTTGGAGATCGCCAAGCGCTTCTCCGCCGAGGGCAAGACGCTTGCCCATTACGGGCTCGAACCGCCCGGGGCGACCGTGACCTACTGGCTCGAAGGCAAAGAGACCGAACCGGTGGTCGTCAAGGTCGGAGAGAAGAATCCCAAGAACGACCAGCTCTATCTGCTGAGGGGGGAAGGGAAGGAGATCCTGCTCGTCGGCACCGTGCTGGACACGTTGCGCACGAAGACCCTGGACGAGGTGCGGGACAAAAAGCTGCTCCGCACCAAGCTCGAGGACCTGACCGCGGTGAAGGTCGTCAACGCCAACGGCACCTTCGTGCTGCGTCGTGAACCCGCCGTCTCCATGGATGTTTCCGGGGATGCGAGCGCCGACCTCGCTGCCGCGGAACGCCCTTGGATGGTCGTCGAGCCGCTCGCAACCCCGCTCGATCACGCCTTCCCGGACAGGGTCCTGACCACGCTGCTCAACGCCGAGGCCAAGGCGATCCCCGCCGAGACCCCGGATGAGGTGCAGCGTTTCGGGCTCGAGGTCCCGGCCGTGACCGTCGAACTCACGACCAAGGACGGGCAGGCGCTCTCCTTCCGCCTCGGAACGGTGCAAGAGGGCCAGGAAATCCGGTGGTACTTCCACCGCGCGGATCAGCGGCGGGTCGCCCAGATCGAGGCCTCGCTCGCCGACAAGTTCGGTTTCGGCAAGGAAGAGGTCGTCGAGAAGCGTCTCGTGCGCTTCGACGAGCAGAAGGTCGAGGACTTCCGTATCGATCTCCCCGATGGTCAAGCCCTACGCTTCCGCAAAGAGAAAGGGAGTTGGGTCTATCAAGCGGACAAGGAGCTGCTGGTCGATCGCACCGCCGTGGAGAAGATCCTACGCGACCTGCGCAATCTCGAGCGAGGGACGCTGCTTGCCGAGAAGATCGAAGACCCGGGAGCGGTAGGACTGCTTCCCCCCGTGTTCCGCTTCTCCCTGCTCGAGGGCAATCGCGAACTGGGCGGATTCAGCATCGGCGCAGAACTCCTCCGCGACGGTCTACCCTGTCGGTATGCCACCAACCAGGCCACCGGTTTCCTGTTCACCATCTCGAAGGTGGATTTCGACGACCTGCCCGACGGCCTGACCGCCTTCCGCACGAAGACCGTCTCTACCTTAGACAAGTACGACCTGACCAGCCTGCGTTTCGTCAAGGGGGGGCAGGAATACCGTCTCGAGAAGAGCGAGGGCGCTGCGTGGACGCTCACGCATGGGCCGGTCACGGTGAAGGAACCGAAGAAGGTGTACGAAATGCTCGACACCTTGGGCCAACTCCTGATCGAGGAGTTCGTCGTACCGAACTCGGCGCTCGCGTCCGAGACCGGCTTCGATACCCCGGTCGCGACCCTGACCCTGGCCGATCGCAACGGTAACACCCAGCAGGTCGAGTTCGGGAAGGAAGCCGGGGTCAACCTCCGATGGGCAAAACGAACCATCGAGAAGGCCTGGCTCAAGGTCAAAGCGGTACCCCTGGAAAACCTCGAGACCTTGTTCCAAGAAATGGAGAGAACTCCGCCCGCCGAGGAAAAGGCAGGGCAGGGCGAGGCCGGGTCCAGCGATACCGAGCCGGCCATGCCCACCGAGGAAGATGATTTGCCCTGAGCATTGGGCTCCAGGGTTCGGTGTACAGGAGGAGCGAGATGAGCGAGCACGATGCCACCCAGGAGCCTACCCACGAGGAGAGCGAACAGGAGAACCGGAACAGGCTGGAGATCGAGATCACCTTCACCACCTTCCTCTTTTCGTTGGCCCAGACCGCCCTCACCTATCTCGGTGAGCTGGAGCATCCCGATACTGGCACCCGGGCCGTCGATCTGGACATCGCCAAGCAGAACATCGACATCCTTGGTCTCCTCGAGCAGAAGACCCGGAATAACCTTCTCCCCGAGGAGGACAAACTGCTCAAGAACATGCTCTACGACCTGCGGATGAAATACCTGCGGGCCCGCGGCGGTCTGAGCTGAGGCCGGCGCGGAACGGGCGCCCCATGGAAAAAACAACGCGGATCTCCAAGATGAACACCGGGCGCAAGCGCAGCCGTTCCTACGCGGTGCAGGTCTTGTTCTCCCGGGAATTTGCGGCGCCGGACGACCCGTTGGCACTCGAGCGGTATTTCGAGACCTTCGACTGGGATCCCCGCTGTGTTCGCTACACCCGAGAATTGGTTACTACGGTCGAGACCCATCGAACCGAACTCGACCAGGCCATTGCCGGATCGGCCTTCAACTGGAAACTCAGCCGGATGAACCGCATCGACGTGGTCATCCTCAGATTGGCCATCGGCGAGGTCCGGGTCCTGAAAACGGTCTCCGCGAGGGTCGCTATCTCCGAGGCGATCAGGTTGTGCCTCGAGTTCAGCACCGACGAGGCCCGCCCCTTCATCAACGGCATCCTCGATGCCGTGCTCGCGGATCAGGTCGAGCCTGGGCCCGAATCCGAGGTGCCCACATGAAAGCGGTCATCATCGGGGCTGGCGAGGTCGGTTTCAACCTGGCGAAGAAGATGTCTCTCGAGGGAAAGAGCGTCATCGTCATCGAGCAGGACTTCGAACGGTGGAAGTACGCGGACGAAGCCCTCGATGCCAAGGTGGTACTGGGCAGCGGCAGTGACCCTTCGGTGTTCAGGGAGATCGACCTGCAGGAAGACGACCTCGTCATGGCCGTGACCGACCGGGACGAGGTCAATATGGTGGCCTGTTACATCGCCGGCCGGTATTCTGCCTCGGTGGTCAAGGTGGCGCGCATCCGCAACCTCGAGCACGGCAAGTATCCGGAGATCTTCGGCGAAGTCGGGTTGGGTATAGATATCTGTATCAATCCCGAAGAGTTGGCAGCTCAGGCCATCTATAAGTTGATCCAGATCCCCGGAACTACCGAGGTCATCGATTTCGCCGACGGCAAGGTCAAATTGATCGGCGTGCGCATCGAGGAAACCTGCCCGGTCCTCGGCAAGGCCTTGTTCGAATTCCGCCAGGCCAACCCGAGCGACAAGCTGCTCATCGCCGCGATCCACCGTCGCAACGACGTGGTCATTCCCACCGGTAACGACCGCATCATGCTCGGGGACACGCTCTTCATCATCGTCCAACCCGGCGACATTGCCTCGGTCATGCGCTTGCTCGGCCGCAAGGACAAGGCGCCGAAGAGACTGATGCTGATGGGCGGGGGGTATCTCGGTTTCAATCTCGCGAGGATGCTCGAACAGGACGGGTTGTCGATCAAGATCATCGAAAAGAACCAGCAACGCTGCGAACGGCTCTCCGAGAACCTCGGACAGGCCATGATCCTGCTCGGGGACGGCACCGACCAGTCGTTGTTGGAAGAAGAGAGCATCGCCGAGATCGACATGTTCGTCGCCCTGACCTCGGATGACGAGGCCAACATCCTGGCCTCGCTCCAGGCTAAGCAATACGGTGTGGACAAGGTCCTGACCCTGATCAACAAGACCAATTACATCCCCTTGGTCTCGACCATCGGCGTGGATATCGTCATCTCGCCGCGGCTGATGACCGTGAGCAAGATCCTCCAGTTCGTGCGCAAGGGCATCGTCCTCTCGGTGACCGCACTCCGCGACGACATCGCCGAGGCCATCGAGTTCATCGCCGTGGCCGGTTCTGCCATCGTCGGTAAACCGCTCAAACGTCTGGGCATGCCCAAAGGGGCCATCGTCGGCGCCCTTCTGCGCGGCGACGCGATCATTATCCCTTCCGGTGACGATGAGGTACAGATCGGCGACCGAGTTTTCATCTTCTGCCTACGGTCGGTCGTGCCCTCACTCGAAAACCTGATCAGCTCCCGGTAGGGTCGTGAGACTCGAGGTCGTCGGCAAACTGCTCGGAGTCTTCTCGGCTTTCCTGGGGGTCATGCTCCTGTTGCCGCTCCTCGTCGATATCCTCTATGCAGAGGGGAGCTTCGAGATTTGGTTGCTTTCCGCCGTGATCACCCTGGCGGTCGGGCTCCTCTTACTCCTCCTCAGCCGGGGGCCGATGCTCTCGGTTTCTCATCGCGAAGCCCTGGCCTTTGTTTTCCTGGCTTGGCTCGTTGCGAGCGTGTTCGGCGGGCTGCCCTACCTCTTCGGAGGGGTCTTTGGGTCGCATTGGACGGTCGAGACCTGGGTCGAAGCTGTATTCGAGGCCTCTTCCGGTTTTACTACGACCGGAGCCACGGTGATCGTCGATGTCGAGGCCGTGTCGAAGGGTTTGTTGTTCTGGCGCAGCTTTACCCACTGGCTCGGGGGCATGGGAATCATTCTCTTGACCCTGGCCGTCCTGCCCTTGCTCGGAGTAGGAGGGATGCAACTTTTCAAGGCAGAGGTGCCGGGACCGACCACGGACAAGCTCTTCCCTCGCATCGTCGACACTGCCAAGGCACTCTGGCTCATCTACTTGAGCTTCACCCTGGCCCAGACCTCGCTGCTCTGGTTGGCCGGGCTGGACCTGTTCGAGGCGATCTGCCATACCTTCGGCACCATGGCCACCGGGGGGTTCTCGACCAGGAATCAGAGCATCGGGTATTACGGCAGCCCCGTGGTCGACCTCATCGTGATCTCGTTCATGATTCTTGCCGGGACGAATTTTTCCTTACACTTTCAGATGTTCAGAGGTGCACCAGGAGGGTTCCTGCGCAACACCGAGTTCAAGGTGTACTTCTGCATCGTCGGGGTGCTGCCCCTGTTGATCGGTTTCCGCCTGTACCTGCATGGGTTGGTACCCTCTCTGGGGTCGGCCATGAGGCAAGCCTATTTCCAGGTCGTCTCCATTACCACGACCACCGGTTTCGCCACTGCCGATTATGAACAGTGGCCCTTCCTCGAACAAATGATATTATTCCTGTTGATGTTCATTGGTGGTTCGGCCGGATCGACCAGCGGGGGCATGAAGGTGATCCGTGTCGTCCTCCTGGCGAAGCTCGCGTACCGGGGGATCTACCGGGTCATCCATCCGCGTGCCTTCTGGCAGGTCAAGCTCGGAGGCCGCAAGATCCCGGCCGAAGTGCTCGACAGCGTCACAGGATTCTACCTCCTGTATACCTCGATCTTCCTTGCGGGGAGCATCTTCTTGTCCTGGCGTGGACTCGACTTCGTGACCTCGTGTTCTGCTCTCGCCGCCACGCTGGGCAACGTCGGTCCCGGCCTGGGACTGGTCGGGCCGACCGAGACCTACCAACCTTTCCCGACCGAGGTGAAGGCGTTCCTCGTGCTGTGCATGATACTCGGACGGTTGGAGATTTATACCGTGCTGTGCATCTTCATGCCGGTGTTCTGGCGGCGTTGAACCTTGCTGAGTTCGTTGCCTATCGCAGAGTGTCATTGGATCATTGAACCCACAGTATGAAAAGGCATGAACCCGATCGGGGTGCAACTTTTTTTACACCCATGAGGTGGTGGGAACGATGGTTTTATAGCATCTTCAACGTGTTGAAGACTGCCGGAGGGTGGCCCAGACTTTGCAAAAAGACGCTCCACGTCATTCCTGCCGAGGGCGTGTCATGAACCAGTTGTCGCTCATCGTTCTTCTCCTCACCATTGCCGTGGTACACCCGGGTTGCGGAGAGAAGCAGACAACTCACAAGGCCTCCGCGGCGGCGAAGAGCCAATCGATCGTGCCGCTCGAGACCCCGGCGGCCCCCTCTGCCACGACCACCCCCATCGCCACGACGACCGCAGGTACCTCCTATATCCCGGAGACCACGACCCTGGGCTACCGTCCCAATTCCGGTAGCGCCTATTACGATACTCCGACCACGATCCCGACGACCACGGTCAATCAAGGGGGAGCGGCCGACGGCACTATTCCGACCCAGGACCAGGATCAGTTCCAGGACTATGCCTATCCCCCGATCACGGACCCCGAGGATGCCGATACCGAGGCTGGTGGTCCCACCTT
>Ga0208968_1000856_pt1 | contig 17925 bp, 13 predicted proteins | sample RifOxyA3_FD_184031 | JGI IMG/M metagenome (GOLD analysis project Ga0208968, IMG submission 184031) | Groundwater microbial communities from Rifle, Colorado - Rifle Oxygen_injection A3 (SPAdes) | ecosystem: Environmental > Aquatic > Deep subsurface > Groundwater | place: Rifle, Colorado, United...
AACTCCTGATTGCATGCTTTCATGATCGTATTCAGCTCGTCCGGATTTATGAAGCCATCGGCGTCCACCGAAAGCCGGACGAGCGAACAGCCGGGTATTATCCGCCAGGGCAGATCGTTCGAAGAGTGTTCGAGCAATGTGCCAAGCACTACCGGCTCGATTCCTTCTTCGGATTCCCGGCTCAAACTTTCGGATACCAGGTTAATGGCTTCGGTGGTATTGGAAGTAAAGAACATGTCATACTCCGCCAGAGGTGCTCCCAGAAATTCGGCGCAAATGGCTCTAACCTCCTGAATAATTTCTTGTTTTACCTGTTCGGGTTGCCGATAAGCCTGTCGAAACGCGTTCCAGATTGGGGTGAAAGTTGGTGTACTTGCACTGTTGTCAAGGTTGATAAAAGTTCGCTGTCCTTCCATGGTTGGAACCTGAACGCCTCTGCCGATGAGCGTTTTCCGAAGTTCTTCCAGCAATTCCTTTCCAGAGTATTTATCCAGTTCGTCGTGGTACAGTATTTCGGCGGCTGTCAGCGGTTTTGAGGTTGAATTCAGGAAACTATTTTTCTCTGATCGTTTTATCATTCGCAGTGCTTTGGCAAATGCAATGATGTTAATGATGGCAGGTGTTCCGGCCTCGAATTTGTCGGGTGATCTGGCCCATATTATCCAATCTTTCGAGATTAGTCTGGCAGTTCCTCCTCCGACATTAAAAGTAACACTCTTGGGCAGCTTGTTCCGTTTTACTGCCAATGCGGTAACTCCCAATGAAAGTCCGAAATCCAGGCTTGATAAAATTTGATAGTTTTCGGGTTGAAGTTGCTGAATGAGAACTTTCGCTCTTCGGGGCGTGCAAAAGATTACCACATATTTGTCCTTATTCAGGCCCAAATATTCCAGCACAATTTCCCTGGCATGTTCGAATAAATGCGTGGTCACCAGTGAGTTGTGTCCGCTTCCCCTGTGAACATTTGAATACGTTTCTAAAGCTGCATACATTCCCCGCTCAAGCTCTGTAAATGTTTCTGCGATTTCACTGTCCAAAGGAACTGGCTTTTCAACTTCATTGAGCTGAAGAACATCCGATGATCTGAATTCTGTGGAAAAAACCTCTTTCATTTCGTTTGAATCCATATTTTTATACCTATGATGATTTATTCGTTTTTTGAACACTTATTATTCAATTTTCGCTTTGAAAACTTTTACAGCAAACATTTCTATTAAAATACCATAGATAATTCCGGCAATTGTGAAAAATAAGAATCCGTTCATATTCCCTTCAAGAAAGGGGATTGAGGTTATTAACGATACGAATAAACCAATCAATGCGCCATGAAATAAGAAATTAATTTTCAAGCTACTTATTCCAATAAAAAAGCCAAGCATAACTCTGTTGAAAAATGTGGGAACTATTGTGAAGAACGAAAACTCTGAAATATTGCCACTCAACAGACCACCGATGGAACAAATTAAACCGGCAATTATTCCTCCAATCGTACAAATTAGCAATCGGTTATTTTCCATATTTATACTTTTTAAGGTGAAGAAATTATATTTTTTTGAGTTATTCTGCTTCAAACCACTCAATCACCTGCCAAACGCGTTCTTTAATTTCTTCCGGAGTTGGGTTCAATTCTTTAGATGTAAAAGTTCCGTTTTCGAGGTCGATGCGCTCAAAAACCATGAGATACAGGGCGAATATGATTTCAAGGCTCAACTGGCCGCGAGGTTCTACAAACGGTCGGATTTCCTGAATCATTTCGTAAGTTTTCAGGCGATAAATATCGGCCACTTTGTACAGTTCGCGAATCAGGTTTCGGAAACCATCTGTCAAGGGTTCACCTTTTGCCATTTGAAGAAGCTTCGCACGGCTGAGACCGTTTTCCTCAATCAGATCATCCGGAAAATAGTTGAGGTTGTTGAGGTGATCTTTCTGGAAATCGCGGATAATGTGCACCAGGTAACTAAAAATGGCGCAGGGTGTTGCTACCCGTTTTACATCGAAAACCGGCGGCAGGTATTTTCCGTCTTTTTGAGTCAGTCCGCACAAATGAACAAAGATGGAAGCCGGAGCCACAGAAGCGCCGCCCGCATAATCGATAAAATCTTGCAGTGTCGGGAATCCGTCGTGGTAAATATCGTAAATCATCGATTTGGTAAAAGCTTCGAGCGGCCAGAAAGGAATGCTAAACCGATCAACCGTTTCGATGAGTTCAGCCTGAAGCGGATTGTTCTGCGATGCTTCTGCAATGGTATTGATCCAGCGATAAACATCAGCTTCGAATTGTGCCTGGTTTTCAGGGGCAATGGTGACATGCTCGGTTTTGTAATCATCAATCAGGTCGTCGATGGCCCGCATAAATTTGTAGCAGTTTTTGGCTGCCTGATAGCGTTCTTTGTCCCAGAAATGGGCAGCAATCAGGATGTTTGGGTGATCGACAATCTTCTCGAAATCGATGGAATCGAAAATTTGATAGTACAGATCGGTTTGGGTGTGAACGAGTGTTTCCATTTTGTATTCGTATTGTAATTTACGATTTTACGATTGACTATTTACAATTTTGTTGAGACCGTCATTGCGAACGAAATGAAATGTAGTGAAGCAATCTGTTCGCGGAGAGACTGCTTCGTTCCTCGCAGTGACGGTTCATATATCAAATCCTTTCTGCACTTAATTATTTGCCATTTTCTTCGCATCCTTCAGAATGCGTTCCGACGTTAACTTCGCTCCCAAAAGTACCAGTGGAACACCGTTACCGGGATGCGTACTTCCACCGGCGAAATACAAATTTCGATATTTTTTGTGTTGGTTGTGCGGCCTGAAATAGCCCATCTGAAAAATGGTATGTCCAAGGCTTCCGAAAACCGAACCACGGGTCACATTGCAGGTTTTCTTCCAGGTTTTTGGCAAGTAGCTTACTTCGAATGTTAGGTGATCTTCAATGTCATCCATTCCGGCTTCTTTCAGGCGACTGATCACTCCGGCGCGCGCGGTTTGCTTCAGTTTTTTCCAGTCCTGATTGTAATTCGCATCCAAATGAGCCACGGGAACAATCACCGACAGCGTATCGTGATTTTCAGGAGCGGCCGATTTGTCGCTGCGTACAGGCGCATGAATGTAAAAACTTGGATTGTCGGACAGTGATTTTTCCTTGAAAATCTTTTTCAGCCCGTCTTTGTACGGATCGTTCAGGAAAACACTGTGGTGGTCGAGTTGCGGATAAACTTTATCGACTCCCCAGTGAAAAACGATGGCAGAACAGGAATATTTTCGCTTTTTCAATCGGTCAGAAGCTTCCTTGTCGGACAGCAATTCCTTGTAAACGTAGGGCAAATCGGCATTGGCGATCACCAGATCGGCATCTATTCGGGTTCCGTCATCCAGCAAAATTCCTTCGGCTTTATTGCCGTTCAGAATGATTTTTTCTATCGGTTTTTTGTAATGAAACTGTACGCCCAAACTGGTTGCTTTCTCAAGCAACTTTTCAACAATCCGGTGCATTCCGCCTTTGGGAAACAGGGCTCCTTCGGCAATTTCGGCTCCGGGCAGCATCGAAAAAAATGCAGGCGCCTGATAGGGATTCTGGCCCACGTAAATGTTCTGAAACGTAAACGCCATCCGGAGGTGCGGATCTTTAAAAAACTGCTTGATGTAATCGGTGTGAAATATCCAGACTTTCAGTTTCAGGAGCAATCTCATGCTTTTCAGATTGACAAACTGAAACAAATGATCGAAATTTTTGCCCAGTAAATCGTTCATTGACAGGTTGAAAAACTCGTAACCTTCCTTCACATATTCCTGAAATTTGGGGAAACTTCCCGGTTCGATGGATTCCAGTTGCGCTTTCATCTTTTCGGGATTGCGGGTAAAAGAAAAGTCGCTTCCGTCGCTGAAAAACAGTTTATAAACCGGTTCGAGCGAAGTGGTTTCCAAATCCTTTTCCAGATCGATTCCCAGTTCAGACAAAACCTGTTTGTAGAGCGATGGCATCAGCAAAATGGTGGCGCCCAAATCAAAGCGGTGCCCGTCCTGTATCATCTGTCCGCAGCGGCCACCCGGATTGGCATTTTTTTCATATACTTCCACGGCGTATCCGTTTTGGGCAAGAAATGCGGCAGTGGCAATTCCGCCAACTCCAGCCCCGATAATTACCGCTTTTGGATTGTTGTTCATGGTTGATTTTCTGGTTTCTTATTTGTGTTTTCTGGTTTTCTGAATAGCATTTTTGTTGTTTACGCTGTCAGGTTTTTCAAACGCTGACAGGTATTTTTACGCGTTTTGACCTGTCAGCGTCATTCGACCTGACAGCGTCAAGATTTACCCAAATTCAGGAGGGAAAATAACCATTCCTGAAACGCCGGATAAAGCATTTTCGGCGAGTTCAACGGCCATAAAAACGTCATCTGACGGTAGTTCCATTGCTACTTTTAGTCCCCAGCCGGAAGCTGTTTTGTAGCCAAAACGCGGATAATATTCCGGGTGCCCGATCAGGATGACCGATTGAAACCCCAATTCCCTGGCTTTTTGATGCCCTACAATGATTAACTGTCCTCCAATGCCCTGTTTCTGAAATTCAGGAAGAACCGAAACCGGCCCCAATACGAGTGACTGAAATTGCTGCTGACCGTTATCAATTACCAAAGGGGTAAACAAAATATGCCCGACTACTTTTCCGTTTATTTCGGCTACCAGCGAAAGCTCATCAATGAAAGTTGGCGATTTCCGTAGTTTATCAACGAGCTGTCCCTCTTTTTGGTCGCTAAATTCCATGGTTTCGAAAGCTTTTTCGGTCAGCTCGATTACCCAATCGTAATCTTCCCGGGTTTCCTGGCGGATGTTGATGTTTTGATTCATGATTCTTGGGTTTTAATGCGTGAATTTAGAACCATTGTTTGGTTCAGGAAAAGTTAAATGGCACGAATGACTTGTTTTTACCGATGAATGGACAATTTGAACAGATTTGCCAAAGTCGTTAGATTTTTTTTGTCCATTTTTTTATTGAAAGGGGGAAAAATTCAGGAGTCTCACTTTTGTATTTCAAATACTTTTCGCCAAAAAACTTTTCCAGTTCCTGGTATTCTGTTTTTATGAATAATTTCAAAGGAACATACCCCACTAAACTGGTTGTCAGCACCAACCACGAGTTCATGAGGAGCGAAAGAGCGGGAATAATAAGAAATAGTTTAATTTATTCATGGAGTTGGAAAATATTATGTCGATAATGTAGTTTTGTTTTATTTCAGTCCAAAACGATAGCTTAATTTTATCAGAAATACGTTGTGTGGTTTGTTATCGCTTCCATCAAAAAGATTGCTTAAGTCATCTGACAGGTTAAGATTTCCGGAGTTATCGGAACTACTTCTGGACTGGCTCCAAACCAGGAAAACCGATGATCCGGGACTGTATTCCCATCGCAAAACAAAGTTGGAAAGAAACTCTTTGAAATTGAAATCTTTCTTGTTAAAACGGTAATCTGTAGATCCATCACCATTTTCATCGATTAGGTATTCATCGTCACCGAGACTAATCTGCGATGGTGAAAAGATACGGAAACGGTTATCGTAATTGTCGTCCATTGGATTGACTATCTGTTTGTGATCGTTGTACTTTCCGGTGGCAATAAACGGCTGCCCCCAGTATTGGAGGGTCAGGTCAGGACTCAGGTTTACGTTAATTCTGAACGAGGTGCTGATTGTTTTTCGATCGATATTGGCAAAAATGTATTTATCTCCCTGATTGAGTTCGATGGTACTTACATACTGAAGTTCATTGAATGATTTGCTAAAGCCAGGATTAAAAGAAAGTACCAGAAAATTTGTCGGCTTGTACGAAAATCCAACATTTGTATTGAAGTTGTTTGAACTCTCCTGAAATCCAACATTAAGGTTCGTGTTTGAATCGAAAACAAGTTTTTTGCGGCTATCGGTCGAAAATCCAAAACGAACATTCCAGTTTCCGGGTGTTGTCATCATCGTACCACCGCGCAGGATGCTTTGATCGAGATTGTTGCCGCGCACCGATCCGCCAGTGTAAAGATTCCAGAAATTCTTCAAATTCATGTTCGCGTTCCATTCCAGTCCTTTACCAAGCTGGTCTGCCCCAAAATTCCAGACCGAATAGATGTCGGCGTTAATGTTGTACTGCCGGTAAATTCCTTTGGGTTCAAACTGGTTGTATTGCCCCCATAGCACGGATAAAACCTGGTCTGCTTCGCGCAGATATCCCACGTCATTGGTTTCAAATCCCGGCGTTTTCCAGATTGTCGCGCTCATGAAATTCCAGTTGCCGTTTTGCTTGATAATCTGCAACCTGCCTCCCGATCCGGCCAGTGAGGTCCGGTTTGGATCCAGAACAGCGTAATCTTTGTCAGGTCGCTGGAAGTACCTTGCCGAAGATTTTTGGGTATTTTCGATGGCCTCTTTTGAACCCTGAACAAGACTAAAAGCATTGTTGAAGTTTAACGACCAGCTTTTATTTTTGAAATATTGGGTAAAATCGATGCCTGCTGTGTAAGCTGATTTGTGAAGGAAGTTCTGGGTTTCGTCATTCAGAATCCTGTTTGTGCCTGTAAAAATTCCGCCGATGATTGTATTGCCATCGTGAATGTCTTTTTGAACCCGACCGATAAAATAATTGGTAAGTGGTTCAACGGTTTTTAACATTCTTCCACCAATGGTATCAATTTCCGCATTTTCTTCACTTGTTACCGCATCAATAAATCCAACCGAAAATCCGTCTTTCGTTTTACCGGTAAGTTTTGCTGCTCCCAAAATATTTGCCTGGATGGGAACATCAGCGTTCCATTCGTCCTCCAGTTCGGGGTAAACTTGCGGTCTGCGGCCTATTCGTCTGGAATAAAATAAGTTGTCGTTGCCGACATCTCCGTCGCCAATGCCAAGCCCGAAACTTGTGATGTTGTTGCCTTCAATAAAAAACGGGCGTTTTTCCCTGAAAAATGTTTCATAAGCCGACAGGTTTACCTCCGACGGATCAGCTTCCACCTGTCCGAAGTCGGGATTAATCGTCAGGTCCATGGTCATGTTATTGGTTACTCCGATCTTGGCATCCAGACCCGCATTTATTTTTGACGACCTCCCTTTAGCAAGAAAAGGATTTTCAGGAACTGCCTCGAATGTTTCCGTTTTGGCAACAGCATAGGGAGTGACATCAAATATTTTTCGTGGCTTGATTTGTTCCAGACCTTTCATTTCGCCAAACAGATGGACCATTCCGGGTGCCTCTTTTGGAATATGCTGCCAGAAAGAAGTTTCATTATTTCGATATAAAACACGTCCAATTTCAAGTCCCCAAACAGTTCCTGAATTTTTGTCGAACCTAACCTGACTGAAAGGAATTTTCATTTCGGCAATCCAGCCTTCATCGTTTATCGAGGTTTGCACCCACCAGTTCGGATCCCACGAAGGATCTTCATATTCCCCGTCGTTCATAATCATGCGGTCGTATTTTACCCCGGCTGAGCTTACACCAAAAAGAAAGCCGGTGCGCAAATCGTGAAAACTATCGAAAATTACCCCTGCCAGATCGCCGTCAGCTTCATCGCGTCTGGTCAGCCGGTTAACAATACTGTCGGGACTTGTATCGTATGCTTTAATTGCCACATAAAGGTAATTGTCGTCGAATAAGATGTTGAATTCGGTACGCTGTGTGGCAGGCCGTCCGCTGAATGGCTGATTTTGTGTAAAATCATCGGGCCATGTTCCAGATTGCCAGGCAAGATCGTCGAGTTTTCCATTTATTGTTGGAGGGGAAGTTGTACGGGTGGCCGTGTATAACTTCATTTCGGGTGTTTGAGCATACGCAGAATGAAGCGCTAAAATCAATATTCCGCAGATAAGGCATTTTTTCATGGGTCCTGGGTTTCGGTTTTTTTCTGAACTTTTGTTTATTGTTCCTGAAGATTCAGACGATTAATTGAGGCATTCGTTACATACTTTTCGAATAATTGTATGGTCGAAGTTGAGCATTCTCAAATAAAGTCCGGCCTCTTTATAATTCACAGTTTATTACGAAAATAAAGTATGTCGGATATAAAAGGTCCGATTTGACATGAATCATGATTGATATATATCAAATTAAAAGTCTTTTTATTCTTTTGATTGCAAATTAATTTTTGTGTAAACTCGCAATCCCGAAAATTAAACTAATGGATGGCTCTGTAATTCGGTTTCGTTGTTGGTTTTTGTGAAATTCGGTCTAACAATTAACAATCAATAAAATAGAATCATTTTATGGAAAATTCAGGAAAATTGAAAACCGTTAAATTTTACAGCGGTGAAACTACTCCACTTGAAATGCACAAGGTGCGTGTGGTTCAGAAACTGAACCTTTTGCCTATCGAAGAACGCAAAGATGCCATCTACGGAGCCGGTTTCAATACGTTTCTCCTTATGAACAAAGATGTTTTTCTCGACATGCTAACCGACTCGGGAACCAATGCTATGAGCGATAACCAGGTTGCCGCCATGAGCGTCGCCGACGATTCGTATGCCGGATCGGCCAGTTACACAAAGCTGGTGGGAGCCATTAAAGAAGTATTCAATCAGGATTATTTTCTGCCGGTTCACCAGGGTCGTGCAGCAGAACATATCATTTCCAAGTCTTTTTGCAGACCGGGAAGTGTTGTTCCGATGAACTACCATTTCACCACCACCAAAGCTCACATCGAAATGGCCGGCAGTGCAGTTGAAGAAATTTATACCGATGAGGCACTGAAAATCAAAAGTGATTTTCCTTTCAAGGGAAATATGGATATCAATAAGCTACACAAGGTAATCGAAAAATGGGGCGCTGAAAATGTGGCTTACATTCGTTTCGAAGCCGGTACCAACCTGATAGGCGGACAACCATTTTCGATGGCCAACCTGCGCGAAGTGTCGGCAATTGCCAAAGCTCACAATATCATGTTGCTGATGGACACCAGTTTGATCAACGAAAACCTCTATTTCATCAAAATCCGCGAAGAAGGTTATCTGGATATGCCAATCAAAGATATTCTGCACGAAATGATGAGTTATACTGACTTCTCATACTTCTCGGGCCGCAAAGTTAGCTGCACACGTGGAGGCGGAATTTGTACCAACAACCATGATATTTACATGAAAATGCGCGACTGGGTGCCACTCTTCGAAGGGTTCCTAACCTACGGAGGTATGAGCGTTCGCGAAATTGAAGCAATGGCCGTTGGTCTGATTGAAACGCTGGATTTTAATGTAATCAGTCATTCGCCCACTTTTATCAAATACCTGGTTGATGCCCTCGACAGCAAAGGAATTCCGGTAATCACTCCTGCCGGAGGTTTGGGTTGCCACCTTGATGCCGGACAATTTATCGCGCATGTTCCGCAAACCCAATACCCTGCCGGAGCGCTTGCCGCAGCTTTGTTTATTGCTTCAGGTATTCGCGGCATGGAACGTGGTACCATTTCGAGTGTTCGCGACGAAAATGGCGATGATGTACTGGCCGATGTTGAATTACTGCGTTTGGCTTTTCCACGAAGGGTTTTCACTTTATCGCAAATTAAGTATGCCGAGGATAGAATTCAATGGCTTTTCGACAACCGCCATTTAATCGGAGGACTCGAATGGGTTGAAGAACCTCCTGTATTGCGCTTCTTTGTTGGTAAACTGCAACCGATTGGCGACTGGGTTGACAAACTCGTGGCAAAGTTCCGTCAGGACTTTGGCGACAGTCTTTAGTGTCGTGTCAACGAACTCCTGTCCCAAGGTCATGCCGAACTTGTTTCGGCATCTCTTCGTTGATGAGACCCTGAAACAAGTTCAGGGTGACGATCCTTCGACAGTATAACGTTGACATGACATTCGTTGATCTTCACCACAGATTTCACCGATTACCACTGATCTATTGTCTGTGAGAATTTGTAAAATCTGTGGTTTAATTTTGATTAAATCAGTTAGTTGGCCAATTTAATCTCAATCAGTTTTTTAATATCTGTCAGTATCAGGTTATCTTTTACGTCTATTCGAATTCCCCGTCCTTCGGCATATTTTGTCGCTTTTTCCAAATCATTTTTAATTCCGGGAGAAACATCGCTTTCCAGGATTGTATCTGTCGCTTTTTGTCCGAATACAAATGCCACCTTAAAATAATTATCCCTGGGTAAAAAGTAAATTATCGCTCTCTTTTTATCCTTTATCCTGAAATTCCACCCATATTTTATCCCCGGATAATTCCATTCCGCAATTGCTTTTGGATACTTTTCAAATACGAAATCTTTAAATTGAATCCACAAGTCAAAGGTTGACCCCAGTCTGCCTGCCAAATCTTTATCCGTCGGCACAATCGTCTTGTCCTGAAAAATGCTTAAATCATCCATGACGTTTTGTATTTAAGGTTGATATCTTTTTGTGCATGAACCTTTTTTCTTTGCCTTCTATTTTATATCAATACTTGTTTTTTTTACTTTCAACTGAAATATTTCTCCTTTCCAGCCAAAAGTACCGGTCAGCCCTTCAGGCAAAATCACTTCGCCCTGAATACCTTCAGCGCCGTTTCTTTTCAGGTCAAAAACAATCATTCCTGAAGGATGCGGCATCTGTCCTTTAATAAATTTCAGTTCGCCCAAAGCAGGTTCCATCCTGATGGTTTTAAAACCTGCCGAGGCGGGACGAATTCCTGCGACTGTTGCCAGAAAATCGTAATTCGGACTGGCGCTCCATGCATGGCAGTCGGAGCGTGTGGGATCTTGTTTTTCGGCAAAAGTAGTCAGTCCGATTTTGATCATTTCTTTCCACGGTCCCAGAGTTTCCAGATAACGATCTGCCAAACCGGTTTTTTTCAGGGCTTGTGTCAGGTAAAAACGAAAGTACAAAGTTGGCTGAATCAGCTTCCGGTCGTTCATGATTTTTTCAATCATGGCTTTCTGTTCGTTTTCAGGAATGGTGTTCGTCAACACCCCGAAAATCTGTGCATGCATACTGTAATCAATCTTTTCGGGGGTGTCGGAAAGATAACCTCGTGAAATATCCCAGCAATTTTTGTGCACTGCTTTGGTCAGGTTTTCTGCCAGTAGTTTGTACTTTTGAGCTTGAAGCGGCTGGTCAAAATAGTCGTTCAGTTCGGCTGCACGTTGGGCTGCATAAGCAAACTGCATGGTTATGATGGATGACTGACCATCGTTAAGTCCACCCTTTGGAACACCTCCGATACGGCTTTCGTTGCTCCATGGCCATTCGTCGGCCCAGTCAACAAAGTTCCAGTATTCTACTTTTCCCAGAAGTCCGGTTTTAGGGTCAATTCGCCGAATGAACCAATTTAGCACCTGGTCAATTCCCGGCAAAAATGCTGAAACAAATTCCGCATCATCGCGCAGTGTCCAGTAATCGTGTACCATATCGATCCAATAAAGCGAGAATGGTGGAATAACTTGAGGACTGGATGATGGATAGCGGCTTTGGGTGAGGCCTTCATAAATGTGCGATTCATTGTATTGCAGCATGGCGTTGCGCATCAAACGATCATCGCCCGAAACATACAGTGAAATCAGGGCCTGAATACGGGTGTCTCCCACGTACTGAAGTTGTTCATAGTAAGGACAATCGTAATAGGTTTCGTTGGCACACAATCGGGCAGTTTGCCATCCCACATTCCATATTTGTTTCAATTCTGCTTGGTCGGTTTCAAATACTGCATTTTCCTGAAGTGGATAGGCTGAAAATTCACTTTTGAAATCATCAATTACCAGCGCTTCATTTTTGGTTTCAACTTCAAGCTGAAGATATTTCCATGTGCGGAACCACAATGGCCTGAACAACCGGTTTGAACCGCCATCAGGCAGAAAAATATCAGCATAACCTCTAATTGTTTTGCCTTCAATTTCGTTTCGTTTGCCTTTGTTTCCGTTTGCATCAAACAACGATTCGGCATAAATCAGCTTTATCCGGCTCCCTTTGCCTTTCGAAACCAATAATTCAGGATAGCCAGTCGTCAAATTTCCCTGATCAAATAAAATGGTCAGTTTTTGATTCGCCGGAACAATCCATTTTTGTTTTCCCAGAATAAATCCTTCAGGAACTTCCAATAGAGCTCTGGTGGCTGAGCTGGTCACTGAGCTTGTCGAAGTGGTCGAAGTGGTCGCAGCCAACCTGATTGTCTCAAACCGCTGTTCCTTGTTTTCCATTTGCGGGATTCTCCGGGGTGTCAAAACCCAGTTGATATCGGTTCCAATGCCGTGTGGATGGCCAACATCTATCGTTTTTGCCTTTTCCCAGTCTTGATCATTATAAGTTGGTTTTTCCCAATCCCATGGATATTGGGCAGCATCAAGCCGATCAGACGGACCAACCACGATGAATTGCCCGAGTGTTTCTTTGGCATCTGCAGAAGCAGGTAAATAGGACTTATTTTTGAGGACTTTCCAGGTGTCATCAGTATTTGCGATTTGTTCCGCAGCCGAATTTCCCTGAACAATCAGGGCTGTTTTAAGCGTGAACTGTGCCCATGGCTTATTGTCGCCAAAATTCCAGACCAAGGCGGCCAACAAGTTCTTTCCGGGTTTCAGAAATTTTGAAATATCAATGCTTTCGTAAAACCAATGTGCCAGATCGCCGCGTGCCGGGCCAAAACAAACGGCTTGCCCGTTCACAAACAGGCGATATCGGTTATCCGCTGAAACATGAATAATAAATTCCGAAGGAATCGAAGCCAATTCAAAATTTTTCCTGAAATGAAAAACTCCGTAATCGAGCACTGATTCAGTTGGATGCGTGATCCACTGCGCTTTCCAGTGGTTGGTCAGTAATTCAGGATTGATTTTTTCGGCAGAAACCAATTGGGTTGGTTGCGCTGTGGCAGATAAAGTCAGAATTGTGAGTAAGATACTCAAGAAATGTAATCGCATGGTTGGTTTTGTTTGGTTAGTGGTTGTGTCCTAATTTGCCTGTTAAATTACTCGAAAAGTTTTGAAAAAGGAATGGGCGATTGGATTTTCAATTGCAATTTTCACATAAAGCAAGTTCAAACTTCCGCACCCATAAAAAACAAAACCCATCAACTCTTATTTTAAAGAACTCATGGGTTGTGATCTAAATGATTGTTTTGAGCCGTCTATAGTTTACTCATGTCGGCTTTTAGTTCAACTTCAGCCTCGTCCATGGTTTTTAAAAATTCTTCAACATATACCGGATAGCTCTCTATGTCTTCCAGTTTTTGGGTTTTCAACTGCAAATCTTTCAGTCGTAGACCAAGGTCGTTCATGCCGAAAGTCATAACCGATGATTTGGCTTTATGTGCAATTTCACCAAGTTCTTTCCATTTTTTCTCAGCTAGAAAATTATTCATTCCATCTCTGAATTCAGGCAACTGGTCAAAGAACATCTGGATGAATTCTTTTGTAACTTCAGGTTCGTCACCTGTAATTTCTTTCAGGTAATCCAAATTTGTATATCGGGGATAAGCCATTGTTGTGTGTTTTTAAGTTGGTTTGTGTAGATGCAATAATACGGAAAATAATTATTAGAAACTATGGTTGCAAGCTGTTGCAATAAAAACTAATATCTTTGCCAAATGATAATTTTCATGCTTTAAATAGCTGTAATAATCTATTTTTGTCCAATTCAAAAACTGAAAACAATTTTATGCAAGTAACAGCCTTTAATCGGATACACAAACAACTCGGCGCCAAAATGTTGGAGTTTGCCGGTTTTGAAATGCCAATCGAATATTCTGGGATCAAAGATGAGCACATGACTGTTCGCGAAGCAGTTGGGGTATTTGATGTGTCGCACATGGGTGAGTTTTGGGTGAAAGGACCTGAAGCGCTGGAACTTGTTCAGCGGGTAACCACGAACGATGTTTCAAAACTTGCTCTTGGTCAGGCACAGTATTCCTGCTTCCCAAACGGAAAAGGTGGAATTGTTGACGATCTTCTGGTATATTATTATGCGCCTGAAAAGTATTTGCTGGTGGTAAATGCAGCCAACATCGAAAAAGACTGGAACTGGGTTGTTTCGCAAAATACAAATGGTGCGATTCTCGAAAATGCTTCTGATTCCATTAGCCAGCTTGCTATTCAGGGACCAAAAGCAACAGCTACACTTCAGAAGTTAACCGATATCAATTTGTCTGAAATAAAGTATTACACCTTCGTTGCCGGGTCAATCGGCGGCGTTGACGATGTAATTATCTCAGCCACTGGCTATACCGGTTCAGGCGGTTTTGAATTGTATTTCAGAAACGAATTTGGAGAACAGCTTTGGAGCAAGATTTTTGAAGCCGGAGCTGAATTCGGAATCAAGCCAATTGGGCTGGCAGCACGCGATACATTGCGCCTCGAAATGGGTTTTTGTTTGTATGGAAACGATATTGACGACACTACTTCGCCCATCGAAGCCGGACTGAGCTGGATTACTAAATTCAACGGCCATCAATTTATCGACAAAGATTTTCTGCTGATGCAAAAGCAGGAAGGTGTGGACCGCAAACTTCGCGGATTTGAAATGATCGACCGCGGAATTCCTCGCCATGATTACGAATTGACCGATCAGGACGGGAATGTGATTGGCCGCGTAACTTCAGGAACCATGTCGCCGGTTTTGAACAAAGGCATCGGAATGGGATATGTCAACAAAGCTTATTCTGCCATCGGCACCGAAGTTTATTTAAGTGTGCGTGGTAAAATGCTGAAAGCAAAAATTGTAAAAATGCCATTTATTAATCCGGTATAAATTAACAATTCCTTAAATACAATTTTCTGATTCGTTAAATCGGGCTCGATTGGCGACTTTCTTTATCTTTGTGGCTTTTACGTAAATATGGAAAAATCCAAAAATCGGCTGGAGGTTTGTTTGTCCCCCGCAATTTACGACAAACATGCCGATGACAATAATTTAGTAGTGATTGTCGATATTTTACGGGCAACTTCTTCGATATGCGCGGCCATTCACAACGGCGTAAAAGCAATTATACCAGTTTCAACCGTCGAAGAAGCGCGCGAAATGAAACGTCAGGGTTACATGGTCGCTTCAGAGCGTGACGGTTACGTGCTCGACTTTGCCGATTTTGGCAATTCCCCTTTTAATTTTACTCCTGAAATAGTGAAAGGCAAAGAAATAGTGTATTCCACCACCAACGGGACACGCTGCATTCACATGGCCAGCCACTCAAAAGCCGTTTTAATCGGTTCATTCCTGAATATTTCATCTTTGGCCCAATGGCTGATTGAACAGGATTCGCCTGTACTTATATTTTGTGCTTCCTGGAAAGATCGCTTCAGTTTGGAAGACACGGTTTTTGCCGGTGCACTTTCAGAAAGGCTTATGAATTCAGGAAAATTTGAAACTGTTTGTGATGCAGTTACCGCGTCGCTCGATTTATGGAGCATCGCGAAAAATGATTTATACGGATACATTCAGAAAGCCGCTCAAAAAGGACGACTGGCTTCCAAAGGGATGGACGATAGCATCGGATATTGCCTGACTGCCGATCAAACCCGCACCATTCCTGCATTTCAGGATGATTGCCTGATTGATATTTCAGGAACGGATACAGAATGCTGAGAAATGAATCAATTGTTCAGTTAGGTTTTAATTTATACGAACGTCAAATTACGGAGTGTGGTAACACTGAAATTGAAAAAAAGCAAAAAAATAACCCTTTTCAGGATGGTTGCCTCGATTTTTTATTCGAATTTTGAAGCACATTAATTGAATGTTTTATAACCCATAATATATAACCTTATGAAGAAGCATAATTTTTATGCGGGTCCCTCAATTTTGCCGCAGTACACTATTAAAAACACAGCCGAAGCATTGATCGATTTTGCCGGAACGGGCCTTTCCCTGATGGAAGTTTCGCACCGTAGTAAAGAATTCGTTGCCGTAAACAATGAAGCTCAGCAACTTTTCAAGGAATTGCTTGACATCCCTGCAGGTTACCATATTTTATTCCTCGGAGGTGGCGCCAGCACTCAGTTTATGATGGTTCCCTACAACATGCTTGAGAAAAAGGCAGCCTATTTAAACACTGGAACATGGGCTGACAAAGCTCAAAAAGAAGCCAAATTTTTTGGTGAAGTTGTCGAAGTCGCTTCTTCGAAAGCAAGTACCTATAATCACATACCAAAGGGTTATACAATTCCTGAAGATGTTGATTATTTTCACATTACAACCAACAATACCATCTACGGAACTGAAATGCGCTATGATATAGATTGTAAAGTTCCATTGGTTGCCGATATGTCGTCCGACATTTTCAGCCGTCCGATCGATGTTTCAAAGTATGCTGTCATTTATGGCGGGGCCCAGAAAAATCTTGCTCCTGCAGGTGTTACTTTTGTTATTGTGAAAGAGGATGCTTTGGGTAAAGTTACCCGCAAAATCCCAACAATTTTGAATTACCGCACCCATATCGAAAACGAATCGATGTTCAACACACCTCCTGTAGTGCCTGTTTTCGCTGCTCTTCAAACCTTGAAATGGTTGAAAGAATTAGGCGGCGTTAAGGTGATGGAAAAAATGAACATTGAAAAGGCAGGAATTCTTTACGATGAAATCGACCGCAACAAATTGTTTAAAGGAAATATTCCAGATGTAAACGATCGTTCATTGATGAATATTTGTTTCGTAATGAATGACGAATACAAAGAATGGGAACCTGAATTTCTGACCTATGCCAAATCATTGGGAATGTTAGGACTTGAAGGTCACCGCTCTGTTGGTGGATATCGTGCCTCAACTTACAACGCGCTTCCTAAAGAAAGCGTAATTGCACTGGTTGATGCGATGAAGGAATTTGAAAAAACAAAGCTTAAATAAATCGAAAAGAAAAGCAGAATGGGGGTTCTGCTTTTCTTTTTTAATGCGAAAAACTAAACAGATGAAAAGGGTATTGATTGCTACCGAGAAACCGTTTGCTCCTTCGGCTATGGAACAAATAAAGGGAGTACTTGCAAGTGCAGGTTATGAAATAAGCTTGCTTGAAAAATATACTTCCAAATCGGAATTGTTGGACGCCGTGAAAAATGTTCATGCAATCATTGTCAGAAGTGATATTGTTGACCGTGAATTGCTTGATGCAGCCAACGAATTGAAAATTGTAGTAAGAGCTGGCGCAGGGTTCGATAATCTGGATTTAATCACTTGTACTGAAAAGGGCGTCGTTGCCATGAATACACCCGGACAAAACTCCAATGCCGTTGCAGAACTTGCCATTGGGATGATGATTTTTATGGCCCGTGGTAATTTCAAAGGTGGTTCAGGTTCCGAATTAAAAGGAAAAACCATTGGGGTTTATGGCTGTGGCAATATTGGCCGGCGCGTTGCGAAAATTGCACAGGGCCTTGGCATGAAGGTCGTTGCACTTGATCCCTGTATTACGAAAGTCAGCATGGAGCCCTATGAAGTAAAAGTAGTTCAGGCGGTTGAAGAATTGTTTAGCATGAGCGATTACCTTTCTTTACACATTCCGGTGAACGAAAAAACAAAGAAGTCGGTGAACTTCGAATTGATGAATAAAATGCCCAAAGGCGCCACTTTGGTGAATACGGCCCGAAAAGAAGTGATCGATGAAGATGGCCTGAAAAAGATGTTGGAGGAACGCCCTGATTTTAAATACATAAGCGATATTGCTCCGGCCTGTCATGAGGAATTGGCTAAAAAATTTGAGTTTCGGTACTATTCAACGCCGAAAAAACAAGGTGCCGAAACTTCTGAAGCCAATGTAAACGCCGGTGTGGCTGCGGCTGAGCAAATCGTGGCATTCTTCGAAAACAACGATCAGACCTACCGCGTAAATAAATAGTTTACAGTGCATCGATGAAAGAAATACACGACAAGGAGAATTTTACAAACATCAGTTATTCAGGCAAAAGGATTTCGAATACTAAATTTGACAGTTGTACTTTTTTGAACTGTGATTTTTCAAACAGTGTTCTTTCTGAAAACGATTTTATAAACT
>Ga0208968_1000858_pt1 | contig 17906 bp, 11 predicted proteins | sample RifOxyA3_FD_184031 | JGI IMG/M metagenome (GOLD analysis project Ga0208968, IMG submission 184031) | Groundwater microbial communities from Rifle, Colorado - Rifle Oxygen_injection A3 (SPAdes) | ecosystem: Environmental > Aquatic > Deep subsurface > Groundwater | place: Rifle, Colorado, United...
GATGTTGGCGACCCATATGTTGCCGAAGGAGGGGTTGTCGGAGATTTCGAAAACGTGAACGTTCCATTTGAACGATGGCCTATACATGGGAGTGTAGTCGACAGTGACCTTGCGTTCATCCACTGTGAAATCATGATTGTGATTAAACACGGCGCGGGATTGCAGATACTTGACGAGCGGGTTCTCGATCTCACGGTTGAGTCCCAATGACAACGCCACGACCCCGCGCGCCAATTCCCCACCTACTTCGGCCATGCGTGCATCGCCGGTTAACAGATAGCCGGCCAATGCGTTGCTCATGACGTTGGTTGTGCGCTTGGTGATGTTCTCACTGGTGCCGTGATGATCGAAAATGATGGCGCCATCACGTTTGGTCATGCCCGTGTCTTGCCACCAAAGCTTGTAGTGAAACATGTCGGGGTCGTAGCTGGCATCGAGACCGTGCGATGTTCGCCAGACCCAGTCCCAATAACCGGTGTCTTTAAAGAACGCTGTTACCTTCTTGGTGAACGCGGTGATCTCTGCGGCACTCGGTGCGGTGCCGACCGCTTGTCGAGGAGCTACATCATAGCCCAGAGAGTCGGCGGGCATCGGAGGTGGCATCAGTCCCTCATGCGGGACATCGACATTCTTGGCCTTCTTTTTCACGTCGTCGCCACAGCCGTTCAGCAAACCAATAGCCAAAAGCAACGACAGTGCACGCGTGCCCGCCTTGGTCATCATGAGTTCCTCGTCTACTCCGAAAAGCGCTCGATGTCTGCGCCGACCCCGCGTAGTTTTTTGCCGAGGCGTTGGTAGCCACGATCAAGGTGATAGATGCGCCGCACCGTGGTCTCACCATCCGCCAGAAGGCCGGCAAGAACCAGGGAAGCGCTGGCACGCAGGTCAGTCGCCATGACCGTTGTCCCCGAGAGCCGCTCGACACCGCGAATGACTGCTTTGCCACCCTCGACTTTGATTGATGCGCCGAGGCGGTTGAGTTCCGCAACGTGCATGAAACGGTTCTCGAAGATTCTCTCAGATACGGAGCTGGTGCCGTTTGCCACACACAACAGCGCCATCAGTTGCGCCTGCATGTCCGTGGGGAAGCCCGGATAGGGAGCGGTGTGGATGTCGAGCGCCGATGGTCGCTCGATGCGTTTGAGGGTGGTGCGGCGATTCGCCTCGTCTACATCGATCTCAGCGCCAAGGTTGCGCAACTTGTCGATGAGGGCGGCTTGATGGTCGGCGATGCCGCCGCACACCACCAGGGGATCGCCGGCCATGACTCCGGCAACCAAGAAGGTACCGAACTCGATCCGATCGGGGACTACGCAGTGATGAAACGGTTGAAGCTGTGACTGACCATGAATGGTAATCTTCTCCGTGCCCGCGCCTTCAACCTCAGCTCCCATCGAGGAGATGACCTTGGCGAGGTCGACGATCTCCGGCTCGCGGGCGGCATTGCGCAAGACGGTAGTGCCGCGAGCGAGACTGGCTGCAAGCATCAGGTTTTCTGTGCCACCGACGGTCGGAACATCGAAGACTATCTCGGCACCGACGAGGCCCTTGGTGGTGGCTTCGACATAGCCATGCTCGATCTCGATGTGCGCCCCCATTCGCTCCAGGCCCTTGAGGTGTTGGTCGATGGGGCGCGCACCAATGGCGCAACCACCGGGAAGCGATACTTTGGCTTTGCCAAAGCGAGCAAGCAATGGCCCGAGCACGAGGATCGATGCACGCATGGTGCGAACCAGCTCGTAGGGGGCCTCAGCATTGATAGGCCCTGCGGCGCTGATGCGGATCTCTTCGGCGTCTTCATCGTGGGTGACTTTTGCGCCCATCTGCTCAATGAGCGTGGCAAGGGTGCACACATCGACGAGATTCGGCGCTCCGGTGAGAACGCTCTCGCCCTCCGCGAGCAGGGCCGCCGTCAAGATGGGGAGGCTCGCGTTCTTTGATCCAGAAACGTGTAGCTCGCCCCGTAAACTGTTACCACCGCGGATTCGTAAAGCGTCCATGGCGGCCGGTCATACACCGAGGGGCAGTTGCCGGAAAGCCCCTGCCACAGATCACACCCAAGGCGAACGATGGTGTTAGACGGCCAGTTAGATGGCGTTGCGCAAGCGCAACAAATGCGCCATTGTTGCGATAACCGACAGGGACAACCATGACGGTGAAATGGACAGGTTTGCGCACGCGCACGGGCGCGGGAATCACCTCGGGGGAGATGAATTCACCGGTGCGTGAAGGCGGCCAAGACGAGAAGAAGACCGGCAATGCGAAAGCAAAGGAGCTTCCCGAGCTTCAAAGTCAAAGACTTCAGGTAAGAGACGACTGTGATACAAAAAAGGAGACGAGCTACTCGACAGGTTTTGTGAAGGCAGCCGACGAAGAATCGAGTCCTGCCGCCAAAACCAGCAAGACGGTCTGGCAGTTTCTCACGGGGCACGCTGAGGACGCCCCAACCATCGTCAAGACACCCAAGCTGTCGAAACAGCACTCGCCGCCACCTTTTGAGTTTGAGCTATTTCGAACAGCCGTGGGTGAGCGACTCGGCCGAGTCCATGAGTTTTCGCGTATGCAGAATATTGCCAAGGACCTCGGCATTGCCAACGTCTGGTTGGTGGGGCCATCGGCACTCTCTTGGACGCAATACGTGCACTGGGATCTACAGCGGCAATCGGGCAACACCGATGTCGCTGCTGAACGATTCAACTATAACTGGATCAATATCTTCCGACGGCACGAACCGCTGCAAATCGTCATTAACGGCACGTCGGAACAAGCGCAGCATTATGAAGAGCGCCTCAAAGCCGAGATGCCGCAGGTCACAGGCGGCAACAATGACTGGCAAATCCAATTGCTCGACTCAGAACACAAAGGACTGCCGGGACTCTTGGAGTCGTCTGAGTTTCTCACCACCCACCGGAGCTCCGTGGCCCGCGGCGCTATCGAGTTGACCGCTACGGAAAGCCAAATCGTTTCGGACATCGGTGGGGCCAATAGCACCCAGGTATTCTTGGAGGACAACTACTATCGTCGACCACGGTTCGACGACCACGATTTGGAGGCAGACCGATACTACCACCCGCCAATCTTGGCAGCTCTTCGCTACCTGGTCGTTGTGTCCCGTCACCGGTTCGAGGTACCCAAGGAATCTTGCCGGCTCATCAGAAAGATCTTCGCTGAGTTCAACGAGAAACGCGATCTTCACAATCTCCGACTCAAGGAGGAGTTTCTCTCCAACGTCGAGGCACTGGGGTCAGACTCGATGGATGTGGCTCACCTGTTCAAGGTGCTCAAACATGTCGGAGCCACGGGGGTTGTGCAGAAACTCCGCGAAAAAGAAATCGAGCCGATAAAGTTTGGTCCTCTGGGGCTCGGCATTGGCATCCCCGCCTGGTTGCTTGGTTTTCGCAAGGCGGGGCATGGGATCCTGTTCGGCGGGCTTGAGCAATACGATTCGATGACCTCTGCCCCAGATGGAAAACCCAATGTTCATAAATCGGTGAAACGAGCCGCTTTCGGAGAAGGGCACTATGTGAGCCCGGGCAACAAAGGCTGGACGACGTTCCCAAACGAAACCGTGCGGAAAGACCGACCCGACATCCAGCGGGATCGCTCGGTTCCAACGGTCCGGTATGAGGTGCATCCTTGGGCCCAAACTTCGGGTCGTCGTCTAGGCGGAGACTTCAACATCAACACATCAGACGATTACAAATTCAAGAATGGCCGCGCCTTGCGGGTGATTTGTGAAAAGCCAGATCTCGAGGTGGCCGAGTATTTCGAATGGCTGCAAAACAATCCTCCGTTTACGGCGGCCGACGTCGGCATTCAGGACTACGTCGAGCGGCTTCTGCAAAACCGAACGCAGATCATGGGGGACGCCGACGTTCAACGCGCCTATGCAACGGTGCAGAGGAGCTTGGGGAAAGAGGAGTGGACTGAACGAGAAATGCAGATGGCGAATGATTGGCTCACGCTGTTCTTTCCCGAGATGACCACCAATGCTGAGATGCGCTCGAGTGCGGTCTCCTGGCTGTCAAAGCTTCTCGACTGCAATCATTTCTATTTCACTCGCAAAATCGTTGAGGACGTTCTCAGCAAACCCCGACTGTACGAGGTTGCGGAACTTAACCCACACGTCATCCTATGGGGCGAAAAGATCTTCAATCAATGCGCAATTCATGAAGGCCGTCTTGAGCCAACGGTCGCCCAACATTTTCTTCGACGCAATCTCAGTGGGATGACCCCGGAGCTTCGCGAGCAATTTTTGACCTGGATCGATCGGATCGTGAGTGCCGGCATCCAAGAACCGGGACCAAGCTCAGCGCCTTGGCCACTCGGATACGTGTTACCGCTGTTCGAACATGATTTTGGCGTCGACAACAAAGACATCGAACATCGTGTGCTGTCTTGGGCAAAAGAGCTGATCGGCGTTGAAACAAAGCCGACGTTTCTCAGACAACCGTGGCTGCACTCCACACCGGCCACTCGAGAGTTCCTTTGCTCACACATCGAAGAAACCCTCGCAAAAGGCGAGGGCCCACAATGGTTGATCTCCCTCCTTTGCGATGGTCGGATTCTCAACGAACAGGAGTTGGCCACCCGTTATGTTTCCTGGGTCGAAAGGATGCTGGCAGCGCAGGGCCCACAGGGAATCGAAAGAATCTTTGAAGACCCAAGAATCATCCGGTTCCTCACGGATTCAAGGCAGTTGCACCCCCTTCTCCTGCGGTTTCTTGAAAGAGCCAACGTGCCGCGGTTGCCGACAAACCTCGTCTGTTATCTGATGTCACACGATTCTCTGACCGGCACGTCGGAATCACGGGAATGCCTCGTCGATTTCGTGCTTCGCTTGGTATCATCACTGCCTAAGGACATCGAACTGCGTGAGCTCGTTTATTTCACCGTCCTTTGCCACCCAGCCATTCGCGACGACCATGAAGTGTCGGCCAAGCTACAATCAATCGCCGATGAGTTTGGTGACGACCAACACAAATCACTGCAGCAGTAGTGTGCCCTTTGCGTGATCCCGTGATCGGTGAGTGGTCACAGTCCGTTGTTCCGTTGTGGTAGCCTGTTGACCCGGGCCCTCAGTGCAAAGAAAGCCTGTTGACCCGGACCCTCAGTGCAGAGAAACTACACTTCAAAGAGGAGACAGCTCATGGATTCTGGGTCGGGACCCAAGGACAAGAACGCACCAGCCCGACCGGTAGAGCCAACGGATCCCCATTCGGCTCAGACGCGACTGCTCTCCGCAGAGATGACGACCCGGGAGTCTCTGGAATTCGAACGAACCCTGTTGGCACAGCAACGGGCTCGCATGGAGACCGAGCGCATCGCACTCAAACAAGCGCAGAAGACCCTGAACGAACAAAACGCCAAACTGCAAAGCGATCTCGGCAAACTCGCCGCAGAACGCGACGCTTTTGAGCAGGAACGCTACAAGTTCAATTGGGAGAAGGCTTCGAGCCAACCGCCGGCACAACAGATTCCCAACGTGCAGCCACCGAAGGTAGAGCCCACGGCGGCTACAGCAGCGACGTCGCCGCCCGTCCAAAAACAACAGCCACAATCTCGCGCAAAAGGACCATCGTCCCAAAAATTTCCCGTTACTTGGGTTGTTGCCCTTGTCGTTGGTGCACTGGTGGTCGTGAGTGCCTGGATGCTTTGGCCTGCGCAACAACCCTACTTGTCAACACCAGCGACAACCGCGGTCGTCGCACCGTCATCTCCCACCCCCCCGAGTGAAGTGGAGACAACAAAGGAAGACAGGGAAGAAAGAGAAGCGATGAAGGAGATGGAGGCGATAGAGGCGGAAGCGCAAGCGGCGGAGGAAGCGATGGAGGCGGCGGAAAAAGCGGCGGACGCCAATGTGCGCACCACACCAACAAGATCCCCCACAACAACCCAGGCGGCCCCCACAACAACCAAAGTTGCCCCCACAACAACCAAAGCGGCCCCCAAGGTAACAAAGCCCCCCGCACGAACGACGCCGTCAGTATCGAAACCACCGGAAAGCAAGAAGGCTTCCCCAACGACCGACAAGAAGAAGATCGATGACCTTTTCGACTTTTGATTGTCCCAAGTCTGAGCAGCCATTGTCAAAGTCGAGGAATCTCTGCAAATGCCTTGAGATTGGCGGGGGCATGGCACGTTTCGCAAGCGCGATGCCGCACCCTACGAGCAAATCCAGGCAGAGATATTGGACTCACGCGAGTAGCGCGGCCGTACGGTGTTGCTCGTGATCGAAGAGGCGCATCTATTGCAAATCTGGGCGCTCAAATCGTCGCAAAGTACAAATAAACACCTTGTAATCAATGCGATCAAAGTTCATATGACAAGCAACACGTTGACCATTTCGGCTTTTCGAATGAACTCTCAATGTCGCGGCCAACGTCGCAGTTTTTGCAACTGGTCGTCCCATCTCATGGTAGTAGTGTTACGTTGAGACAGTAACAATTGCCGTTGCAATGCGGAGAGGCCTGTAAAGAGAAGGAGTGTTGGTGAAGACCGTTCTGCTTCTGCCTCTGCCCGAGATTGGGCATTGTGCCCCAGCAATACGAATTGCACGGCGGCTGCGTGCGCGTGGAAACACCGTCAAATGGCTTGCTCTGCCCGCAATATGCGGTCATCTTGAAAACGCGGGAGAAGAGGTTCTCCCCCTGGTGTCTTTGCTTAGGGGCAATTTGACGGGTCACTTGCAGGAACGCCGTGCCCTCATTGAGGCTGCGGCGGACGGGAGATTTGCACAGTTTGTCAGGGCATTATCTCCTGATGTTGTGGTGGTTGATGTGATTCTTAGTTTGCTGCTGCTGCCGCTGCAAGAGATAGGTATTCCGGGCCTCACATTGAGCGTGACGCTTCCGGACGACATCGATGCAAAAGCACTTTCGCCGTGGTTAGACTACACCCCAAGCTCGGGGTTGTGGGGGTCCATTAAACGGAGGGTGTTGTTTGCTGGGTTACACTTGGTCGCATGGATTCTCCGTCTTTACGACTTTGAGAATCTCGTCGACATGGGGCGCCGTTCTCTCATTGGGCAACAGTTGCCGAAGACCATCCTGCGACGCCCAGGGTTCACGGTGCTGTACCACCTGCCGGTGCCTGAGTTGATCGCTTGCTCAGAAACCTTTGATTTTCCGAGAGAGCAAGTGCTTCACCGACACTTCGTGGGACCGTGCGTGGAAGCCATGAAGAACTTGGTGCCGTTTCCATTCGATGAGTTGGACGGTCGTCCACTCGTCGTCTGCGCCTTCGGCAGTATGGCCCATCGGTATCGTGGCCACAGGAACGCATTGTGTCGTATTCTCGAAATAGCCAGGGAGCGACCCCAGTGGCAATGGGTGGTATCGACCGGACAAGCGTTTTCAACGTCGACAGACATCCCGGCAAACGTGATAGCTCGGGAATGGTTGCCGCAGTGGGAGTTACTGCAACGGGCGGCTCTATTCATCACGCACGGCGGCATGGCATCGGTCAAGGAGTCGATTCTTGCGGGAGTGCCCATGTTGATTATTCCCGGAGCATGCGACCAACCAGGCAATGCTGCCCGCGTGATGCATTGGGGTATGGGTCTCAAAATCGACGCAAAGGCAACCAAAGGGCGACTGGCCGGTGCCATTGACCGACTGCTCACAGAGCCAGGTTTCCGAGCGGCGACACGCAAAATGCAGGCGCATTTCATCAAGGACAATGAATCGAGCCGGGCCGAACAGCTTATCGAGCAAACTGCCGAATGTCCTCTCACTCAGATCCCCTTCACGCCGAGATGGAATCAATGGCCGATGGATACGAGAATGCCATCCAAAGATGGTGCCATACCCCCGGCATGCATGGATCTCCATGTTGAGGGCAAAGAGTCTGATAACAACACATTCGTGTTGAACTCACGCAACGAGCCAAAAGAATAACGGCCCTTTGAGCTACATCCAGTCATCTCGAGATCCCATGCGCGAAGGAAGAAAAACCTCAAACCCCGGTGATAACTCCGCCCAACGCAGAAAAGATGCGCGTGTGCGCGCCGGTCGCGAGTCGAAACGGTCAGCAGGGACACGCGCTGGTACCAGTCACGCGCAAATGCGCCTAGCACGCGCCAAACAAGTTGTTACTGTGGAGGGCGATGCCGTGCTGGCATTGGTTAATCGCCTAGACCAGGGATTCCTGAAAGCCGTTGATATGATTCTCGCGTGCGACGGTCAGACTATTGTCACCGGCATGGGTAAAAGCGGCCTCGTTGGCCAGAAGATCTCGGCGACACTCGCGTCAACGGGCACGCCGTCTTTGTTTCTGCATGCGGCCGAAGCAGTGCATGGTGACATGGGCCGCATCAAACGGGGCGATGTTGTCTTGGCCCTCTCCTTCAGCGGTGAGTCTGACGAGATTCTGCGCCTCATTCAACCGGTGCGAGCCTTTGGTGCCAGCCTCATAGCCTTGACCGGCAAACGCGAATGCACATTGGCCAAGCAAGCAGATGCAGTCATTGCCATCGGGCCCGTATCCGAAGCCTGCCCGATGGGTTTGGTACCCACAGCCAGCACCACAGCGATGATGGTGGTTGGCGATGCGCTTGCGATGTGTCTGTTCGAAGAGCGGGACCTCGATCAGGAGGATTACGCACAGTTTCACCCAGGTGGACAACTCGGACGCAAGCTGATGCGCGTCCAAGAAGTGATGCGCCGCGATGAGAGTAACCCGGTTGTTCAAGATACTGCGACGTTGCGGGAAGTCATTCGGGTGATGACTGAGACCAAGGGGCGCCCTGGTGCCACCTCCATCGTCGACGGACGTGGTCGACTGGTGGGTTTCTTCACTGATGGTGATCTGCGTCGCCTGCTTGAGGCACCTACATTCACATTGGATGTTCTCGCCCGCAATGTAATGCATCGAGATCCAAAGGCGGTAAGAACTGAGCAGTTGGCAGTGGAGGTCGCGTGCATTCTGCAAGACCGCAAGATCGACCAGGTGCCGGTTGTCGATGACAAGCATCGGCCGGTTGGATTTATCGATATACAAGATATTCTGTCGCTGCGAGTGGTTTGATGGAATGTGAGTCCACGGCACCCAACAGAAGAGAGAGCATCCTATGTGTTGGAGTGGTGAAGCATCGGCCGTAATGGCCACCGCAGGCTTTGTCGGTGCAGCGTTCGAATACCGCAAGGCGATCATCAAGAACGTGACCACAGGCAAATCTGAGGTCGAGGTTGATGGCTATCTCAGTAGACATCGATTGAGAGCGTTCACTCTCTTCTATTTCTCCTTGATGGAATTGCTGCAGGCGTGGAACTACATCTACCTCGGCACCCCAGGGCCAATGAATGCCTTGGGGGCGTTCTTGGGGTTTTTGCACATATCGTTTCAGCCCATACCCACGATATGGTTTGCATTGTCGTTTTTGCCCAAGTCGCGACTTCGTTATTGGTTTGCGCGGGGCACCATCATTGCCACAATCTCCTCCGCCCTGTTTCTCCTCAAGGGGATTCTCAATCCATCCCTTCCAGGTTGCTTCGCCGTCCAATGCATGCCCGGAGACAGCGTGCTCGCAATCATTCAGGGGCATGGTGTCATGGGATGCTCGCCGGACATGCTCTTCAAATCCTATCCGGGGGAGTGGCACATCGCATGGCAGTGGGCGATGAACTCGTGCGGTTGGATTGCCAGCGCAGGATACACCTTCGTCGCCTTCGGTCTTCCGGCTCTCGCCGGAAGCTACCGCATCATGCTCTACTCATTTGCCCTCGGACCTCTCCTTGCGTATTTCCTCACCGGCAACCCCGACGAGTGGGCGGCGATCTGGTGCCTACTCTCCATTGGATTCCTAACCGTGGCGAAGCTCCCGTTCATCAGAGGGTTCATGACGGTCGAGCATGAGAGCTGGAAGGACACTTTCGAGTGGCTGCAGCAGACGGTGGGCAGAGTGGCTGACGGGATCGAAGCATTCACTCTACAGTCTAAGTGATCGTCACTCCAAGTGTTCGTCGGTCCGGCTTGTGATCTCGAGCCCTCAGAGAAAGACGCGGAGCTTGTAGAAGATCTGTTCCAGTATCTTCTCGTGAGGCTCGCGACGGTGCCAGGTTGCCTGGTCGATGCTGTGCGAGAGCATCAGATCGTCTTCAAATTGCTGGTCCAGGGCTCGACCAAGTGTTGCATCCACGCAGGCGACGGTCGCCTCAAGGTCGTGCAGAAGGCTGCGGTGGTTGAAATTGTAGCTGCCTATGGTGCACCAACAGCCGTCAATGACCGCGGACTTGGCGTGCAGTACTTGCTGGTGCCACTCGTAGACCTCAATTCCTCGCTCCATCAATGGTTGGTAAAGGGCACGGGCCGCGTAGAGCACTGGCGGCACGTCGGTGGCACCGGCGAGCAACAATTGCACGCGCACACCGCGCGCGGCGGCCTTGCCTAGGGCGCGTTGAACCGAATGAGTGGGTACGAAGTATGCGTTGGTGATCCGCACCGTTTCACGGGCCCGCTCAATGGCGGCCACGTAGGCGCGCTGAATGACATAACGGTGCGCAATGCGACTTTCCAGCACTTGCGCCGAGACCTCCCCTCGAGATGTTGCCGGTGCCAATCGATAGTCCCAGTTGTCACCGGTCAGGCGACGCCAAGTGCGATTGAAGATTCTCGTCATCTCGCGCGCCGCGGGTCCCTCCACCTTGGCTTGCATGTCGTGCCAACCTTCGCCACCCCACTGCAGGGGCGCGTAATTGTTGCCGACGTTGAGGCCGCCGATGAACCCGATCTCATCGTCTACCACAAGCATCTTGCGATGATCGCGACGCCGTAGAGTCCAAGCCGGACGCCAGGCGCTCGGTCGACGATAAATAATGAAACTCCCACCCGCCTCGACAAAGGGCGCAAAGAATCCCTCGTCTGTGAGGAACGACCCGAGCCCGTCAATCATCAGGCGGACCGGGATGCCGGCACGAACACGCTCGATGAGGGCATCTCGGAATCGTACGCCGGTTGTGTCCCCAGCAAAGATGTAACTGGCCATGGCAATCGATTGCTTGGCCCGCGCGATCGCGTCGAGCATGGCGGGAAACGCCTCGGCACCATCGATTAGGAGCTGCACACGATTGTTGGGAACCACTCGCCGACCTTCGAGACGGTGTTCACCTTGGCGCGCGAGCGATGTCGAGCGGAACATCGCTTCAGTCTATCCAGAACCTAAGCATCCTGCCATGACCACCGGCAATATCCGTGAAGATACTGCACAACACTGGGAGCCGGCTGCTCAGGATGATCGAATGGTTCGTTCAATCTGGTTCCATCTCACGGAGCGCGAGCTGCATCTTGGTGCGCACGGCATCGATGTCATCGACCAGGGTCGCGCGTGTCCATTGATGGGTCTCGATGGGAGCCAAAAAACGCACGCGGATGGTGCCTGGAAACGGAACCAGTCGGTGGCGAGGCATGAGCGCGTAGGCGCCAGCCGCAACTATTGGGTAGATGGGTACGCCCGCCTGCAAAGCGAGATGAAAGGCACCTTTCTTGAATGGTTGCAGCTCGCCGTCCTGTGAACGCGTGCCCTCGGGTAACATGACCACAGACAACCGCTCCTTCTGCATCTGTTTCACCAAGCGCCTGAGAGTTTCGTGTGCCCGTCTGGGGTTGCGGCGGTCCAACAACGCAAATCGTAGTGCCCACCAAGCGATGTTGATGCCAGGCACAAACATGAGTTCGCGTTTGCCGACATAAACCGAGGCGGGCGGCGCAATGAGAGCTCCCCACATGATGTCTAGGGTGCTCGGATGATTGATGATCACCACTCGAGATCTGCGGTCCAGAAGGGTCGAGGGATTGTCGAGAACGACTCGCACACCACACAAACCCAGAGAGATGCGTGCCCACCAATGCACAGCTGGTGCCATCAATGCACGGCTGAGTAAACGCATGGTCAACAAGGTGAACAACAGGAAAGCCGTGCAGTAAACGAGAGTGAACGCCCACGCCAACGGAAAACTGATCACGCCGCGAGTCCAACATAAGGCGGTGGTCAACTTTCCCGCCCGATACCCCAATGCTACCACGTTGGGAACATATCCCAGGCCGGTCGGAGAGGACACCTGGCAAATCGATTCTGCCCTCTGCTTGCGACTGCCGGTCGCCCCTGTTCTTGGGCGAAACAACCACGCAACTGGACCGATAATGATTCAGCATATATGGAAATTCACGGAGCTGAAGGTCACATCGTTGGGACCTCTTTTTGGGGTGTGGACGAGGAGAAGTTCGTGACGAGAATCAAGAGGTCTGGTCAAAGGGTCCGAAGGCGCCATCACGAAGTGCAACAGGAGATTGTCACACCAAAGCCGTCCACCACCGATGACTTCAAGACCAAGTCCACGCGTCACGAGCGGCCTGTACGTGATGTGGTCGAACGCTTGCCAAAAAAGTCTGGTCCCATAGGTGCTCGCTTCGAGATTGCTCTGGCGCCCGCACTGATGGCGATAAGTCGCATCGGATCCGACCACCCCAAATCTCTGACGTCCATCGCAGGACCTTTGACGCACAATGGTGTTTCCTTTCGTGACGTCAACCAAGACGAGTTCAGTGATTGTCATTTTCTCAGTGGATTGGTTTCTTGGGCCGAGTGTGATCCTACAATCGTCTCGCGACTGATCAAGCAGCGCGACGAAAACCACTCTACCGTCACACTTCACAACAAGAAGATGGAGCCGGTTGAACTGGATATCGATCATCGTAAGCTCGTGCGCGGCGTGCGAGCGCACGGCGAAGATGAGGGAGCGATTGAGTTGTGGCCGCTCATCATCGAAAACGCTTTCATGCAGCTCAAGGGAAATCCGGAGCGAATCGACTATGGTTGGGCGGACAAGAGTTTGGAGTGTCTCACGGGCAGGCCCTATTCGCGTGTGTTCTTGCACAACCCTGACAAACATCCCGCACAAATCGATGAGATCTGGCGAATCTTGCTGGCCCGCTCCCACGCCACGGAAAAAAAACCCGATGCTTGGGAGTGCAAGTTGACGTCACCCGCCGCTGCCACCTCTCAGTACCTGCGCAAGAGCAGATTCACCAGATTTATCCGGCTGCGCGGTACCAACAAGAAGATTGCACCACGCCATGCATACGCGATTGTCGGCCTCGGTGAAAACGCTGAGCTCGGTCGCTACGTGGTGCTGCACGACCAACGTGGACGGGTTCGTCACCTCGAAAATAATGGCACCGTTCGACTCAGTATGGCCGAGTTTCTGCAGCAGTATCGGTGGCTGCACGTCTCCCGCGAACCGTGGTAACCCAGGATCAGTCGTCGCACCCAGCGATGTTTCTAAGAACAATGAATGTCAGATCGCCAGGACGGTTGGTTGTCGAACTTTCCCTGCCGGTTGGGGGAATGGTCACATAGGTGGCCGAGAGAGCCGAATCCCAATTCAATTGATTGTAAGGAGAAAAATTCCATTCTGCATTGTAGGTGCCGGTGTCAGCGCCCCATGTCCAATACCACTGGACCCTGTAATTGTCATACGACAAGCTCAATGCACCGTTTGCCAGATAGAACCTGTAGCCGCCTGCCAAAGCCATCTCTGCGAAATTGTCAGCACCCGGGAAGTAGGTCAGATAGCCTGATTCATCACCATTGTTGAAGCGCTGCGGCGCATCATCCTTAATCTTCGGGAAGGCCGTCATGATTTCTTGCATATTGTTGTACAACGGCGAGGTCGGTTCGTTGTCCGTTTGGCGAAGCTTGTTGTAGCACGCTCCCTGGTAGTTCTGGACGATGAAAGAACGGTTGTGTACCCATCCCGCGACTGGTTTGCAGGCATGGTTGGGCAATATGGAATAGAGAACCTCATGCGGCCCAAAGGGCTCCGATGTCGCGCCACTGGCATGGGAAAACGTGGTCTTGAACGTGTGGCCACTCAGTGCGCTATCGGCGAATGGCACCTGCGCCATGAATGTACTCAGCCCGTCGAGGTTGCGCTCGAAGTTCCCATGATAGGGATCTGAGGAATCGCTGTACCCGGGGTCTTTTGGTTCACTGTAATAATTCCAATAGTGGCCGAGCGCATAGCGTTCGTATCCCCAGTAGGTAGCACCGGCTACGCCCGAAAAGGGCATGCCCCAGTTGCGGTTGTGCCAATTGACGTCGACACACGTGAATGCGGCCGGAACCACGTCGCCCAGGGTGTATTCATTAACCATCACAGGCTTGGTTGGTATGACTGGAGAAATTGTGGCATCCTGGCATCTCTGCACTTCTTCCGACGCGAGACGGACTGTTGCTTCGCGATTGCCATAAATGTGAGCCGAGATGACATCGATATTTGGCTTGGTCCATATCAATCTCAGGTTCATCGTCGAAAATACGGATGGAGCCGGTGGCAGGTTCAGACCCATCCAATTGTCATTTCGACACACACCATAGTAGCCGTACGACGCCGTCGTGAGTTGCTTGCTCCCAAGCCCCTTGAGATAACCCGCCATCTCATTGGCCCAATTGGCGACATCTTCATTGAAGGTAGCCGCCACCCAACCCGGCGTGGTCCAATAGGACTGAAGTGGCTCCTGCCCTGAGACGTGAGTATTGGCGAGCATGTCGAGCTCAGTCATCATCTCGTAGAGGAATATGTGAGGTGAATATCCAAAGCGGGAATGGATGTAGCGGAGCTTCTTTTTGTAGATTTGTTTGGCGTTGGCGTCGGTGAAGAACTGTCGAGAATCCGTAACTCCTTCGACACCCTTGAGTTGCCAATTGGACTTCAAGTCGCTCGGCGTTTGGCCCGGATAGGTCTCGTGGGGGACGGCGTTGTTGTACGGATTCCATGGCCAGTTTTGGGAACGATCCCAGCATCCATCGTACAGAGGATCATCGGGATTGATGGGCACGGCATTGGGATCATAGTCAGAGTTGTATTCCAGACCGAGTATTGCGTAGATGCCCTTCTCTTCGAGCAGATCCACATAGTTGTCCATTTCCCCCATTTCGATTTGGCGCGTGCTGTAGTTGTTGAGTCTTTCCCGTTCAACACCCAAACCACCGGAGGCAAGGAACAGACGGGTCAGGTTGCCGCCCTGCCCCGTACCTTCCTCTTGGGTATCCGTCAGGTAGTCGAAATGCCGCTGGAACTGCTCGCTTACGTATGGAAAGACACGCGTGTGACCATGGGGCTGTTCAGTTTGATTGGCTTTAGGGCAGCCATATTCACCTATTCCACGGTGAGGAATGAAGTTCGTACCCATGGGGTAGAAGAGCTCGTTCGGATTGTCCGCGTAGACGAAGTATTTGCGGTTATCTGCAACCTTGATGAACCCGGGATCATTGGATGTCGTCACGCTGAACGTCACTTGACCCTGCTTGAGCAACACGCCTCCAACCTGGACCGTGATCACGCTCGACCACTCACCCACCTGGTTTGGCGCAAAGCGGATTCGCCATTCATAGTCGGTTGGCATTTGCACCCAGTCTAAGGTTTTCGGATTGGTGAACTGGGGCGGGGGATCGTTGACCGGATAGGTGCCGCAGGCAGGGCGCACGTTTTCTTGGACGAGATAGGGTACATAATAGAAACCGTACCGCCTGGTCATCTGTCCCCCGGGACTCATAAAGTCGGCGATGATGTCGATGTGGTCCGGATCGTAGGGATTCAGAATCGTGCCACTCGCGCGTTGTGCATGGTAGTTGGCGGTCCCTGGCTTGTATACGCCCGTGCTGTCACCCAAAAAGGTGGCGATGCGACTGCCTAACTCCGGCAGCGCCATGCCGATCTCGAGTTTTCGATAGAGCACACGTTCGGCCACAGGGGTGAGAACAGACGCCAGCTCAGTCGCAATACTTACGATCTTCGTGGAAGAGCCGGCGGAATTCGTGCACGTCAACGTGTAGATCTTGGGATTCGTGAGGGTGACATTCCTTGAGCCTCCGCTCGTCATTGAACCTATGTCAGGGTCGATGCTGCATGCAGCCGTAGGGTTTGGTGCGGACGCATAACTCCACGTCCAGGTGATCGAGGTTGACACCCCAGACGTCACATTGGACGGCGTGGCAGTGAAGGCGGATATTTGGGGCGGCACGAGCGCCGCAACAACGTTAACCGTGGTCTGCGCGGTGTGGCTGCCCGCCGTGTTGGTACACGTCAAGGTGTAGGTCGTGGCGGCATTAATCGTGACAGGGGTCCCCACGCCTGGGGTCAAGGTCCCCACAGTGTTGTCAATCGCACAGGTAGGGGTGGGCGTGGGACTGTTGGCGTAGGTCCAGCTCCATGTCACGCTGGTCGTCACTCCCGTGGTCACGGAGGATGGCGTGGCCGTGAAGGCAGCAATTTGGGGCGGCACGGGTGCTGCAACAACATTAATAGTGGTCTGTGCCGTGTGGCTGCCCGCCGTGTTCGTGCAGGTCAGGGTGTAGGTCGTGGCAGTATGAATCGTAACCGGGGTCCCCGTGCCTGGGGTCAAGGTCCCCACATTGTTGTCAATCACACAGGTGGGGGTGGGCGTGGGGCTGTTGGCGTACGTCCAGCTCCATGTGACGCTCGTTGTTACTCCCGTGACCACAGAGGATGGCGCGGCCGTTAAGGCGGCGATCTGGGGCGCGACAGGTGCAATCGCGTAAACACACAAGCCATTGTTACGGCAAACGTGGTTGACGGTTGTGCAATCCTGATCCTTTTCGCAGAGCTGAACGCACGTTTGCAGAGCAACGTCACAGATCCAACCAGAGTCACATTTGTCGCTCGCCCCACAACGCTCACTGTCGGAGCTCGACCCCACAAAACCGTAAGAGCAGCCATCGAGGACCAACAAGAACACAATGATTGGGGGTAATCGCGCCGAAACACGGGAGGGATAGCTTGTCCATTGCATCAGCTGCGACAGTATGCTCCCACGGCTGTGCGATCACAACAGGCGAAGCGTGAGGGATCGCCTGGGACTCTATTTTGAGGATCAGATGAGATGGCTGGAAGCGTTGGGTGTTGCGCACAGTGTGGCGAAGATCGAGTCGGAGGCAGGGGCAAAGCAGAATGCCAAAACGCTAAGCACACACATTGAATTGTTGAAGCTCCCCGTCTTGATCTTCTTCCATAGTAAGGGAGGCATTGACACACTGGAGATGTTGGTCTCGCGGCCTGACCTACGTGATCGCGTTGCGGGTTGGATTGCGGTGCAGTCTCCATTTATGGGCTCGCCCATCGCTGATCTCTATCTTCAGTCATCTTTCTATCGTGGCCTATTCGGGACGTTGCTCGGACTCATGGGGGGATCCCTCGACTCTTTGACAGCTCTGTCGTCCCCCGTGCGACTGGATTACTACCAAAGTCACGCGACTGAGATAGCGAGGGTTACAGAGCAGATGCCCTTTGTCGCGTTCATGAGCTGGCAGGATGACAATTGGCCTTGGGAGGGTGACACTCCCCTTGAGCCCTATCGTGACTTCATGCTCGAAAAGATGGATCTCAAAAATGACGGCCTGGTTCCTGTTGTGAGTGCGGGTATTCCCGGCTGCGACCTCGTTGTCATTGCCAATGTCGATCACAGGAGTACAGTACTGTCGCGCCCGTTTGTCGGGTTCAACCGCGCCAGGTTTGCTGAGTCGCTGTTCACAATGCTACGACGTCGCCAGTTTTAGGAACTCCTAAAGTTTACAGCACTGCCGACCCATCGCACTAATCCAAGACGGACAGCTGGTGTTGTCGGTGGTACAGGTGCCGATTGTGCAAGCGCCATTGTCGCACGGTTGGTCCAGGCCCCCCGCAGATACACAACAACCCGTCATCAGGCCGGACGCCAAGCAAGCCGGAGCATTGGAATTGGGGAAAAGGACGTTCCCGGGATTGCAGCCCCCAGTGGGCGGCGGCAGTTGCGGCTGGCCGTTGTCACCGGCCGTCAAGCAGCAACTGGACGGACTCCCGCAAAGAATGTTGCTATAAGCACACGCCAGGTTGTCGTTGCATTGTGGCGGG
>Ga0208968_1000861_pt1 | contig 17844 bp, 18 predicted proteins | sample RifOxyA3_FD_184031 | JGI IMG/M metagenome (GOLD analysis project Ga0208968, IMG submission 184031) | Groundwater microbial communities from Rifle, Colorado - Rifle Oxygen_injection A3 (SPAdes) | ecosystem: Environmental > Aquatic > Deep subsurface > Groundwater | place: Rifle, Colorado, United...
CGAGCCGCACCGAGCCTCAGAGTTTCAATCGCGGCGTTTTGGTGGTCAAGAGCAACAGCGCTGCATGGCAGAATGAGCTCACCTTTCTCAAGGCGGAGATCATTGAGAAGGTCAACCTTGCCCTTGAGGGAGTCACAGTACGGGATCTCAAGATCGTTGGTGGCCAGGTGACACCGCGATTGCCCGTCACCGAGATGCCTCGTTGGGTCACCGACCGCCCCACCCAGGAAGATGAAGACATCGCCCACGATGCCTCACTCCCAATCTCCGATCCCGATTTAAAAAAGACCTTCGAGCGCGTCGTCATGCTCGACCTCAAACGCCAACGCATCCGCAAAAAGCAGTGAGCCGATTGGTTTTCGGCCAACTCAGACTAAGGGCCATCTATGCCTTTCAGTGCGTCTCGGTGCCACTTGCGCTCCTCTAGCAGTGCTGCCACCTCATCGGAATAGTCCCGCCCCTCGCCCACATGGACGATTAAGGGTTCCTCTCGCTGGGGCTTAGCATCGGATTGGATCACCACTCCCGCCCTGGCCTCAATGAGGACGTGCGCTGCGGCCTCCCCCTTTCGCGCGACGACATCGCGAAGGCGCACGACACCCATGAACCGTTGTCGCAACAGTTCACACAGCTCATCGGCGCGGGCCATGCGGATGATGGCGCTCACGGAGCCCCCTGGCAGAACGGCCCTGGAAGCTGTCGCAACAAAATCGGCCAGTGTGGCACATCTCTCTTGGCGGGCGATAGAGCGACCGAGATCGGACGACGGCCGACCCTCCCCGAGTTTGAAGTACGGCGGATTAAAAACCACCGCATCAACCTTGGGCACCACAGCGCGGCGCAGATCAACGTGAATCACCTCGAATCGTTCGGCGACGTTGTTTTCGCGGCCATTCTGTCTCGCCAAAGTTGCCAACTCTTCCTGAATCTCCACGGCCGTTACCTGCTGGGCACGGTTGTAGGCGAGCATGAGAATGCCAACTACGCCGACCCCAGCGCCGAGATCGAGGACGTGTTTCGCTGGCGGCGCAAAGCCTGCGAGCAGAACCGGATCGAGGTTGAAACGATAACCGCGCTTGCGTGACGGCTGCCACAGGATCACTTCGCCAGCGAGCATGGTATCCCGACTAGGCGGAAAAGCTTCGTCCCAGGTAGCGTTGGCTACAACCCCACGGTCATGAGGATCGGCACCACTGTCTTCGGTTTCACCAGTCACTTCCTTCCCCCTGCTCTTTCGATTGCCTGTTCGATGACAGCTCGAGCAATCGCGCCTTCGCGCAATACCGCAACAACACCATCGCGCACGGCGACGACGGTCGATGGCAAACCACCGGCACACAATCCCCCGTCAACAATCAGACCGGCGAATCCGGTGAGCTCGGGGGCAAGTCCCGCAGGTGATAGGGGGGGCGTGCCTCCCGCGGGATTGGCGCTCGACGCCGTGATAAGTCCCCCTGCCAGAGCAGCGAGTTGGACAGCAAGCCCGTGCCCAGACACCCTGACGCCAATGGTCCCCGTCCCCGCAGACAAAGACTCCGGCCAGACGGCGAGATCGGCCACCGGTATCGCCATAGTCAACGGCCCAGGCCAGAACTCTGCGGCCAAAGGCTCGAGCAAGTCCGGCATTGGGCCGATGCGCGAGACGTCGACCCGCGTTGCCGCAATGAGCGGTATCGGCTTGTCTGCGTCACGAGACTTCGCACGCACCAAGCGTTCGACCGCCGCACGGCTATCCGCACGAACACCGATGCCATAAAACGACTCGGTGGGGAACACGATGATACCGTCGTCCGCAAGGACCCTACGCGCGGCCGCTACAACTTTCGCCAAGCCGTCATCGTCGAGGATCAGCCGCTCGGTTGTGGTTTCCACCTCGAGGGGAACCGGTTTGGGTCGATCGGATCTCATTGGGGTCGGCTGTTAAGCACATCTAGCAGCCAACGTCGACCCTAGAACACGCAGGGGTTACAGACGCCCCCATGAAACATTCGCCACGACGCCGCAAAGCAAGCAGGCGTTGCTCGCAAGGCCACGATTATCTAAGAGTTACTTGGTTCTTGTTGGAGGTGTCGGCAATGGCAATAGACTTCGATGCAGATGACAGAGCGAATCCTGATTCGGGAGTCTTTGGTCTCGCGGTGGGGCCCGATGACGCCGCGGTGATCTTGGTGCCGGTTCCCTTCGATGCTTCGACGTCGTGGGGACGCGGTGCGGCCGACGCTCCGCGAGCGATCACCACAGCGAGCCACCAAATCGATCTCTATGATCCCTTGGTCGGCACGCCCTACGAGGCAGGCATCGCGATGCTCGCCCCACAGGAATCGGTCGCCGCCCGCAACCAACGGGGGCGGGACCTCGCCGACAAGAACCACTCAATCATGGACAACGGCGCCGCCGAAAACGAGAGCGTACTTGGCGACCTTAACGACCTCTGCAACGAGATCCATCAATGGGTCGACGGGGAAGTTTCAAAATGGATCGAGCGTGGTCGAATCGTCGGCACGATTGGCGGCGATCACTCCGTAGCCTACGGTGCCATCAATGCCCATCTGCGACGTTACCCGAACATGGCCCTCCTGCAGGTTGATGCCCACGCGGACCTGCGTCTCGCCTACGAAGGATTGACCTGGTCACACGCGTCGGTCATGCGCAACCTCATCGACAACACCGAGCTGGGCCTGCTCGTGCAGGTGGGACTGCGCGACGTAAGCCCCGGAGAGGTTGCGTTTTCGCGCATGCAGAGCCCTCGGATTGTTAGCCATTTCGATGCCGATCTCGCCGCGGCGGCCATGGGCGGTGTTCTGTGGGCTGCGACTGTCGAGCGCATCGTAAGTGACCTACCCGACGAGGTCTACATCTCCTTTGACATCGACGGCCTCGACGCCTCACTTTGCCCCAACACCGGCACACCGGTTCCCGGCGGTCTTTCATTCCACCAAGCGTGCGCCTTGTTCGCAGGCATTACCAGCTCGGGTAGACGCGTTGTTGGCTTCGACCTGACCGAGGTCGCCCCCGGTCCTGGCGCGCACGAGAAATCCTGGGACGCTGTGGTCGGTGCCCACATCATCTACAGGCTCTGCGGACACGCCCTGTTGGGCCACGACAAGTAGTACGTCGTCACACTTCACTGCGTAGGTACGCCGTTGCCAATGAATCGGCATACTCGTTCCAACGTGAGCCGTCGTGCGCCTTGATCCACTTGAGGGTCAAGTTGGGGCGTTTCTCGGCGAGAGCAAAGAGGGTTTGGACGAGCTCGAGGTTTTTGATCTCGCCGCCCTTGCGCCGCCAGCCGCGCTTCTGCCACGCCGGTGCCCACTCATTGATGGTTTTGACGCACAGCTGACTGTCGGTCCAAACGTCGAGGGGCTGGCTGGGTGAGGCTATCTTGTAGGCTTCGATGAGAGCGCGTAGTTCCATGCGGTTGTTGGTCGTGTGCGGCTCGTGACCGTGCAGTTGGTCCAGAACCTCACCATCGACGACATAGACGACGCCCCATCCCCCGGGCCCCGGGTTCGGGCTGGCGCTGCCATCGGTGAACAAGCCGTCACTGGGTCCGTCGTGATATCGGGCCAACACCTCTGCAACGGTGAGATTTTCTTCACGTGACGAACCGCCGCTGGTCTTTCCCTCCAGCCGCCCCGCTTTGTGTGTACTCTTGGCAAAGTGACAACGGGAGCAGGCCCTGGGTGTCCACCCAGGATATTTCGCCAGGGTCGCAGCGGGCACGATGAATTCGGACCCGCAGACCTGGCAGATCAGTTTGTCGGCATTGCTCATGCTCACCCCAGTCAGGCTGGGTGACGTGTATAGCTTGGTATTGTGGTTGATATCCACAGAGACTCTTTTTGTCACAGCAAAAAGGGCCCTTGTGAACCCAGAGAAGCGGCGCTAGGCTTTGAATGTCAACACGAGGTCTGCCGTCAAAGAAGGACCCAGGAGGTCAACCCATGTCCAAGCGTCTCATTCCATTTGTTGCAGCTGCTGCGTTCGCTCTGTCTCTCGTCGGCGCCACGCCCGCCCAGGCACAGCAGTCACCCGCCAAGGGCGTCGGTCTGGGCGTCGCTGCAGGTGTCAACCTCTACGACGAAGAAGCCATCGATCTGGGCACCAGTTTTGCCTGGGGTTTCTTCGTCGACATCCCCTTGCTTGACACTTTTTACATCACTCCGGCCGCAATGATTTATGAGCTCGACATGGGAGACTTGGGGAAAGCCTCGATCACCGACATCGATCTCAATTTCAAGTTCATCGTTCCCATCGGCTCACTACGACTCGGAGTTGGTATCCTCGCCGGTTTGACCACTGGCCTTGGCGACTACGAAGGCCACTTCGGGGGGCTCGCATACGTCGGCTGGAACCTGGTGTCCAACCTCGACCTGTTCGCCATGCTGCAATACAAGCGTCTCAGCACCGGCGAGATGACCATCGACAACTACCACGGCTACGCCGGCACCATGTTTCGCTTCTAAGCCGACCGAGTGCCCCGTGAGGGTCACCGTCCAAAACCCTCGCATTGATGGGCCAAAGACGACCCATCAATTATTGTTGGGTCCTGTCGTTATCTCGTTGCCAAGGCGGGATCCATTCTGGTATGGACCTGCCATTGGTGGGGAGTAGTTAAAAAGATTTTTGCTGCACGAATAGTTCGTAAATCTCAGTCTTCTAAATCACTACCCGACATATTCACAACGGCCAAAACGGCCAAGATTTACTGCGTCAAGCAGAGTTAGAGGAAGAATTATGCAGAATGGTACAGTGAAGTGGTTCAACGAGAGCAAGGGTTTCGGTTTCATCACGCCTGAGGAAGGCGGCGAGGACCTGTTCGTCCACTTCTCCGCGATCCAAAGCAGCGGATTCAAGACGCTGGGCGAAGGCCAGAGCGTTCGTTTCGAGGTCATGCAGGGCCAGAAGGGTCTGCAAGCGACCAACGTGACGCTGGCTGAGTAGCCATCGGACAACGGCATAGGACTAAGCAACGGGGGTGTCGGCATTTGTCGGCACCCCCGTTTGCGTTTGGGCCAAAGGCGTTTGACGGATTGGCGCGTCTGCGTTCGTCATGCTCAACGGTTGCTGCGCGGGTCGCCCTGTTGGTTGCGGGTCGCCCTTGACACTCAACATCTGGTTAGGTTATACAGCCCGCCTTAACATTGGGCGGGTGCCCAAACGTAATGCGGGCCTGCAAAGATATGTTTGCAAATTCAGTCAATTGCGTCTAGCGCAGCGAATGCTGGAACAACCATGTTCGACTACAAGATCGTGGAAGAGGCGGGCAAGGAGCTCTACATTCGGGCGCTTTGCGACCTTCCGCCAGATGTGCGCAAGGCTTTGCAGCAAGCCCGAGACCGGGAAAGCAACCCCACTGCCAAAGAAGTTTTTGGTGCCATGCTTCGTACGGTGGAGATCGCCGACGCCAAAGGAACGCTGGTTTGCCAGGACACGGGACTTCCCATCTACAAAGTGAAGATCGGCTCTCGGCACCACTGGGATGGAGCAGCCATCCAGAAGAGTCTGCGTGAGGGAGCCAAACGCGCCACGCAGGAGTTTCCGTTTCGTGGAAGCTCCACCCATCCGTTCACGCGTCTCAATCCCCAAAACTCGGTAGGCGACGGTCTCCCGGTCTTCTATGTCGATTTTGAAGAATCCAGCGCGGATCTCGTGATCGTCATGATGCCCAAAGGTTCGGGCTCAGAAAATATGAGCACAATGAAGATGTTCATTCCGGCGGATGGCGTCTCTGCGCTCAAGAAGTTCGTTGTCGATTCAGTGATTGCCGCTGGATCCAACCCGTGCCCACCGGGCATCATCGGTGTGGGTATGGGCGGAACGGCAGACCTCGTCATGCGATTGGCCAAAGAGGCACTGATGCGTCCTGTTGGCCAACGAAACCCGGATCCCGAAGTGCGCAAAATGGAGGAGGATCTGGAAGAGGCCATCAATGCAACGGGCATAGGTCCAATGGGCCTAGGAGGCGACGTCTCGACCTTGGCGGTGCACATAGAAACGGGTTTCACACACATCACCCAAAACCCTGTCGCTGTGAATACCCAGTGCTGGCCTGCGCGAAGAGCCAAGGCCACCATCACCCCAGACGGCCGCGTCGAATACGGCTATTGACCGAGGTTCCAGTCATGGCAAATCACCATCTTACCACCCCGTTTGGCGAAGATGATATGCGCAGGCTGAAGGTAAGAGACGTCGTGCATTTCGACGGCACACTCTTCGGCATCCGGGATCTCACACAAATCTACATGTTCGATCAGAATCACGAACCTCCCGTGAGCCTTTCCGGCATGCCGTGCATTCATACTGCGCCAAGTCTCAAAAAAATCGGGGACAAGTGGGAGATCATCTGCGTGGGTACGACCACCAGCGGACGCATGGAACGCTTTTCGCCGCCTTTGATCAGAAATTATGGCGTGCGCGCCATCATCGGCAAAGGTGGGCTCTACGACGGAAGCCTTGCGGCAATGAAAGAATGCGGAGCCGTGTACCTGGCCATTGTGGGTGGTGCCGCAGCTCTCGAGACGCAGCAGATCGAAGAGGTCGAGGCCGTGTATTGGGAACACCTCCATCCCGAAGCGCTCTACAAATTCCGGGTCAAGGACTTCGGACCGCTAACTGTTGCCATGGACACCCATGGCAACAACCTGTACGCCGATGTGCGGGCGGAGGCACAACGAAGGCTGCCTTCCATTTATGAAAACTTGGGCGTCAACTGAGGGTCTTTCAGCAGCTCTCACGTCGCCAGGAAAAAACTCACAACTCTATCTTTTGTCCAAAGGGAGCATGCAATGATTCAGTTCCTCGTACACGAAGAGGCCGACTCGGTGGGCGTGGCCACCGTCGATGTCAAGGCCAAAGACCTCGCCAGGGGTGTCTTCATGGATTCCCAGAAGACCATCGAGCTGCAGGCTATCGCCGACATTCCATTGGGTCACAAAATCGCGCTCAAGGATCTCAATGTCGGAGATGCGGTCATTAAGTACGGCCACGACATCGGCAAGGTGGTCGAGAAGATCCAACGTGGCAGCCACGTTCACATCCACAACCTCAAAACCAAAAGGTGGTAGTCATGAGCGCTTCTACATTTCTCGGATATCGCCGTGAGAACGGCAAGGTTGGCATTCGCAATCATGTCGTCATCCTGCCACTGGACGACCTGTCCAATTCGGCGAGCGAAGCGGTTGCACACAATATCAAGGGGACGCTCGCCCTACCCCATCATTATGGGCGCCTGCAGTTCGGGGAAGATCTCGAACTATTTTTCCGCACCATGATCGGAACCGGCTGCAACCCCAACGTCGCCGCTGTCGTGGTGATCGGCATCGAGCCCGAGTGGACCGCCAAAATTGTCGACGGCATCGCCAAGACCGGCAAACCCGTCAAGGGCTTCTCCATCGAGCGAACCGGCGATCACATGACCATCGCTCACGCTTCTCGTCAAGCCAAAGAGTATCTGCAATGGGCATCCGAGCTGCAGCGGGTCGAGTGCAAGCTCGAAGAGCTGTACGTCTCGACCAAGTGCGGTGAATCAGACACGACCTCGGGGCTCGCATCCAACCCGACAGTAGGCAATGTCTTCGACCGATTCAACGCGATGGGTGCCGTCACATCCTTTGGCGAGACCACTGAGGTCACCGGGGCAGAGGACGTATGCAAAGCGCGAGCTGCCAGACCCGAAGTGGGTGAGCAGTTCATGAAGATGTGGAACGATTACAACGACATCGTTCTCAAGAACAAGACCAACGACCTTTCTGGCTCGCAGCCAACCAAAGGCAACATTCGTGGTGGCCTCACCACCATCGAAGAGAAGGCTTTTGGCAACCTGCAGAAGATCGGCAAGAAGAGCAAGTACGTTGGCGTCCTCAAGCCAGCCGAGGCACCTAAGGGTCCTGGACTCTGGTTCATGGACACGTCGTCCGCTGCAGCAGAGGCCGTCACCTTGTGGGCCGCATCAGGTGCAGTGGTACATCTGTTCCCCACAGGACAAGGGAACATCATTGGCAATCCGGTTCTTCCGGTTATCAAGTTGTCGGCCAATCCTATCACCTGCGAGACAATGAGTGAGCACATCGACCTCGATGTGTCGCGGATCTTGCAGGGCGAAATCACCCTCGACCAAGCGGGTGACGAGCTCATGGAGATGATTGTCCGCACCTGCAACGGTCGCTTGACCGCCGCCGAAGCACTCGGTCATCGTGAGTTCGTGATCACCAAATTGTACGTCAGCGCCTAGGCCGGGTTTGCTGCAGGCGCTAGCGTCCAAAGGGATGCTTGCGCAGGCGCAAAGAAGTTCGAGGAAGACGTGAGTGTCCTATCTCAAGATGACGTATTGACGATTGTCCGCATCATCGAGGGGTCGAAGTGCGATGAGCTCCGCCTGGAGACTGAAGGCCTCAAGTTGGTGGTCACCAGAAAAGTCGGTGGCGTAACCCAGATCCAACCGGCCACTCGAACGCCGACGGCAACGGCCCCGGCGATGGCGATTGCCGCGCACGGTGTCTCGGCAGCCGAGAAAAAGAACGCCCCCCCGTCGCCGCGAGACGACCTTGTAGGCAAGAACCTGATTCCCATCGCGGCACCGATGTTGGGCACCTTCTATCGTTCGCCCAAGCCAGGTGCCCCACCCTTTGTCGAGGTGGGCGATGTGGTCGACGACGAGCAAGTCTTGTGCATTGTCGAGGTCATGAAGCTTTTCAACTCCGTGAAGTCGTCGATCCGCGGGCGCATCGTCAAAGTGTGCGCCGAAGATGCCACACTGGTCGAGTTCGGAGAGCCTCTGTTTTTTGTGGAGCCTGAGGCACCCACTCCAGCATCGTGACGAGCCCGCGACCCATATCCCGCTTGTTGGTCGCAAACCGCGGCGAGATCGCCGTGCGGATCATCAAGGCGTGCCGTGAGCTGGGCATCGAATCGGTCGCCGTGGTTTCCGAAGCCGACAAACAAAGCTTGGCAGCCAAGATGGCGGATCGGTCTGTGTGCATCGGTCCGGCCCCCTCTTCCAAGAGCTATCTTCAAATAGGAACTCTCATCGAGGCTGCCAAGGGCTGTGCGGCGGATGCCATCCATCCGGGCTACGGTTTTCTCGCGGAGCGGGCCGATTTCTCCGAGGCTTGTGAAGCCAACGATATTCGTTTCGTCGGGCCACGACCTGCGCATGTACGCACCATGGGCGACAAACTGCAGGCGCGCTCGTTTGCCGAACGCCTGGGGGTACCTTTAATACCGGGCTCTCTTCAGATTCATACCCTGGAGGAAGCGGCATCTGTCGCCAAGGACATTGGCTACCCTGTGTTGTTCAAGGCGACCGCAGGTGGCGGTGGCCGTGGCATGAAGGTCGCCTACGAGCCGAGTGAGCTACCACAGGTCTTCGTGGAGGCTAGCGGTGAGGCGCGTGCGGCATTTGGGGATGACAGACTTTTTTTGGAACGCTTCCTCGTCAACGCCAGACACATCGAGATACAAATTATCGGCGACACCCATGGTCATCACGTGCACCTTTTCGAGCGCGATTGTTCCACTCAGCGTCGCTACCAAAAATTAGTAGAGGAGTCTCCATCGCCAGCGATTGACGAGAGCCTTCGTCGCCAGATGTGTGACGCGGCACTCGACCTCGTTCGTGAGCTGAACTACCTCGGGGTCGGCACAATCGAGTTCGCGTTTGACCAGGACAAGAGAGAGTTTTTCTTTCTGGAAATGAACACACGCATCCAGGTGGAACACCCCGTCACCGAGATGGTGACGGGGGTGGACCTGGTGGCGGAGCAACTGCGTGTCGCCGCGGGATACCCCCTTTCGTTTTCTCAACAGGACATCCGGTGCTCCGGCCATGCAATCGAATGCCGCATCAACGCCGAACTTCCAGAAAAAGGGTTCCGCCCGTCTCCGGGACGCATCACGTCGTGGAGGCCGCCCTCGGGATTCGGCGTTCGCGTCGACAGCCATTGCTTCTCCGGTAGCATGGTCCCGCCCTATTACGACTCCCTCCTTGCGAAACTGATCGTTCGCGGCCAAAACCGCGAGGAGGCCATCGCACGCATGGTTCTGGCCCTCGATGATTTCTGCATCGAGGGCGTGGACACCACCCTCTCCTTCTGCCGTTACTTGATGACCCACCCAGACTTCAAACGCGGTGCCAATTGCACCCGCTGGGTCGAGAATGTCGTCATGGGGGATTACCATGGCCAAAGTTGACTTCGTTGACACCACATTGAGGGACGGTCCCCAAAGCCTTTGGGCCACCCGTATGCGAACAGCCCACATGCTCGGCGTGACCGAACTCATCGACAACTGCGGATACAGAGCCGTAGAGCTTATGGGTGCGGTCCATTTCGACGCTTGTCTGCGATACCTTCGCGAAGACCCATGGGAGCGCGTGCGTCTCATTTGCGAGGCGATGCCGAACACCAAGGTGGGGGCACTCATTCGCAGCAAGTGTTTGACGAGCTTCAGCGTCGTGCCTGATTCCATCGTGCGTTTGTGGGTGCAGCGTTGCGCTGCCAACGGCTTGCGCCGATTGATGATCTTCGATGCTCTGCACGACTGGAGCAACATCAAGAACGCAGTGGAAACAGCTCGTGAGTGCGGCATCGAGATCGTCGTTCCATTGGTCTATTCAATCAGCCCAGTCCACACCGACGAATTCTATGCACGCAAGGCTAGGGAGATGGTTAGGGACCTCAATCCCGACGTCGTGCTTATCAAAGACTCCATCGGCCTGTTGACTCCCGATCGAATCCGGACCCTGGTGCCTACCATCAAGAAACAAATCGGTGCTCTGCCGTTGGAGATGCACGCGCACTGTACAACTGGATTGGCACCGCTGTGCTGCCTCGAGTCCGTCGACCTAGGCGTCGACGCCATTACCACCTGCGCAAAACCCCTCGCCAACGGGCCATCCCATCCTTCAATTGAAAACATGGAGATGAACCTGCGCCGGCTCGGTCATGAGCCAAATATTGATATCGACTCTGCACGGCAGGTGTCCGATCACTTCGCTTGGATCGCCGCCCGCGAGGGGAAGCCGGTGGGTTCCCCCGTCGAGTACGACGTCTTCCAGTATTCCCATCAGGTGCCGGGCGGCATGATCAGCAATCTCGAGTTCATGTTGGGGCAGCGGAACATGGGCCACAGGCTCGATGAGGTTCTCAATGAGGTGAGCAGGATCCGCGAGGAATGGGGCTACCCCGTCATGATCACCCCCTTCTCGCAACTCGTCGGCACACAGGCCGTCCTCAACGTTCTCTCGAAAGAGCGCTACGCCACGACCACCGAGGAAGGGTTGCATTTCGTCCTCGGTCACTACGGCCAGACACCCGCGCCTGTGGATTCGAACGTCTTGGACAAGATGTTGAGCCTCCCAGGAAATCGAAAAATGCTCGATTGGGAACAACCTCAACCGAGCATCGAGGATGTTCGCCGGGACCTCAAACTCGGAGACGTGGACGATGACGAGTTTTTGTTGCGCGCATTGTTCACTCAAGAGCACGTCGAAGCGACACGCGCGGCCGGGCCGATTTGCCGAGACTACGCCAAGAGTGATACGCCAGAGATCACACTCATACGTGAGCTAGCCCAAAGAGATGACTATCAACAGGTAAGCGTTGAGAAGGAGGGCTTCTCGCTCACCATGAGGAGAAACACGTGAGCACCTCGTCTCATCGCACGAGTGGCCAACAGTTGTGGAGCGCGCCATGAATGGGGCCGTGATTGTCAGTGCCGTGCGCACACCTATCGGAGCGTACTGCGGCATGCTGCGTGAAATGCCGGTGGAGAAACTGGCGGCGGTGGTCTTGGACGAAGCGGTTGGTCGCGCGCACGTGGAACCCACCGCTGTCGATGACGTCATCCTTGGCCATTCCTTTGCCAATGGGGAGAGTCCAAACGTTGCTAGACTCGCGCTTCTGGAGGCCGGGTGGCCCGTGCATATCCCCGGGCTCACCATTGACCGCCGCTGCTGCTCTGGCCTTGAGTCGGTGTGCATCGCCGCCTCCCAGGTGCAACTCGGCAACGCCGAAATTGTCGTCGCTGGTGGCTGCGAGAGCATGAGCCGTGCGGAGCTCTACATCCCAGGCGAGTACATCAAATGGGGCCTGGGCGGCCGCCAAGACCCAAAGTGGGGTTTCTTTCCTAAGCACCACGGCAGCATGGATCTCTGGGGGCTGCCATTCTACGACCGGATCCAGCGCGGTCGCCCCATGCATCAGCCGATCTCTCGCTTCGGTGAAATGGGCTCAATGATGGTCTGGGCAGAGACTGCAGCCAAAGAAGAAGGCCTCTCGCGCGAAGAGGTTGATGCCTGGGCCGTCCGTTCACACGCCCGCGCCATCGAGGCCACCGATGCCGGCAAGTTCTCCCAGGAGATCCTGCCGATCGAGACAAAAGTGGGCAGAGAGTCAGTCACAGCCAGCACCGATGAAACCCCGCGCCGGGACGTCAGCATCGAAAAGCTGGCAAAGCTCAAACCCATGTATCCCGATGGTGTCTGCACCGCCGGCAACTCTTCCAGTGAGAATGACGGCGCAGCAGCATTGGTGGTGATGAGCCATAAGAGAGCCGAGGCGCTGGGCCTGCCGCCGATGGCACGACTCAAGGCATACGCCGTAGCCGCAACCGATCCAACCTTGACGTACAGAGCTGTGGCCGATGCCGTCGAGAAGGTCCTCACAAAAGCAGAACTCCGGCTCGAGGCCATCGACCTCATCGAAATCCAAGAAGCCTTTGCAGCCCAGACACTGGCCGATGCCAAACTCATGGGACTCTCCAACTCCGACCGGGACAGGAAGGTCAACGTGAATGGTTCAGGGATTTCCTTGGGGCACCCCATCGGAGCCACCGGTGCCATGCGGTTGACGACCTTGCTCCACGAAATGGTTCGGCAAGGCGCCCGGCTTGGCCTGCTAACAATTTGTGGGGGCGGAGGATTGGGAATCGCCGCGATTTTGGAGCGACCGTGACTAGACCATCTGCGCAGCAAATGCATGTAGGGTCCCGGTTTATCCGCGACCTCGCGGGTGGCCGGCATGGATCAACGACGCCCCTGCATGAAATACCACAAATGGCCCCAGAGACATTTTTCGAATGGGTCCTTGTGCACTAGGAAACACCGAGGGATCATGAACAAGCATCTAAAAGGGATCCGAGTCGTGGACTTGACAGCGTATTTGTCGGGCCCTTTTGCCACGGTCAACCTTGCGGCTCTCGGTGCCGAGGTCATAAAGATTGAGCGACCCAAAGTTGGCGACCCGTGTCGCTGGAACCCGCCTTTTGCGGGTCCCGGCGGTGTCGCCTACGCCAGCAAGAACGCCGACGACCTGTCCCTGCTCTACCTCAAACGAAACCGCGGAAAAAAGAGCGTGTTCTTGGATCTGGGAAGCGACAAAGGCAAAGACATCCTGCTGCGCCTGGTGGAAAAATCGGACATCGTCATCGAGAACTTCACACCTGGGGTGATGGACCGGTTGGGGTTGAACTACGAACGGCTCAAAGAAGCAAATCCAAGAATCATCTTCTGCTCCATCTCGGGCTACGGACAGCATGGACCGCACAAAGACAGGTCCGCTTTCGACCTCACCGTTCAAGCCACCAGCGGCATCATGGGTCTCACCGGCCTCCCTGACGGCCCACCGGTGCGATGCGGTGCCTGGATTGGCGACATGATCCCGTCTTTGTACGGCGTCATTGGGATCCTCGCCGCCCTGGTCGCGAGAGAGAAGACGGGTGAAGGCGAGCGCATCGACATCTCAATGCAGGATGCGTGCTTCTCGGTGGCCACAGACGAGGCCATGGACCTCAATATCAAGTTGGGCCACCCCACTCGCACTGGCAACCGGCTCTTTCGTCTCTCCCCTTGGGATTCCTATGCTGCCAAGGATGGCTATGTGGCAATCTGCGTAGCCAACAATCCCCAATGGAACGCCTGCCTCGAAGCCATTGGCCGTGAGGACCTCAAAGATGATCCACGGTATTCCGAGCAACAGGGCCGCTTCAAAAACGCCGAGGAAGTGGAGCAGCTCCTCAGAGATTGGGTGACCACACGGACCAAAGAAGAAGTCGTAACTCAGTTGCGGACCAAGAAAGTGCCATGCGATATTGTGCCAACCTTTGACGAAGTGCTTGAGGACGAACAGCTCAATCACCGGGGCATGGTGCAGGACGTCGTCCATCCCAGAAGTGGTAGCACCGGCCTCAAGGCCGCTGGTTTTCCCATTTGGTTCTCAGAGGAGAAACCCGACAAACTTCGGCCAGCTCCTTTCCCCGGTGAGCACAGCAAAGACGTCTTGCGCGAGCTATTGGGCTTGACCGACCAGGAACTGGAGGCTCTCGAAACGGAAAAGGTCATCTAGGATGGACGGCACGTTCCCAATCACCACATAACCCGCACGAGCAACTTGAGGTATGGCGTAGCACAACATGGAGAGTATTCGTTCCGACATTCTGATTCTCGGCATGGGAGGCGCAGCAGAGCTAGCAGCCCTCGCGGCCTACGATGCCAACCCCAAGCTGCGCATCCTGATGGTAACCAAAGCCCTTCGCGGCAAAGGTGGCTGCTCACGCATGGTCCAGGGTGGGTTCAACGTGGTCCTCGACCCCGAGGACTCACACGAAAAGCATCTCATGGACACGCTCAAGGGTGGTCAGTTCATCAACAACCAGGATCTCGCCAAGACCCTGGTCGAACAGGCAACCCCGACCATCAAAGAGATGGAGACCAAGTACGGATGCTTTTTCGATCGCAATCCAAACGGCACGGTGCACCAGAAGCCCTTCGCCGGGCAGTCGTTCGACCGCACGGTCCACAAGGGAGATCTCACGGGAATCGAGATCATCAGCCGGACCACTGAGCAGGTCGCCAAACGGCAGATCCCCGTCTTGGAAGAGCACAGAGCACTCGATCTGTTGACCGACGCTTCTGGCAAGCGCGTCACCGGAGCCTTGCTGCTCGACATTCGCCGCGGCCAATTCGTCGTCGCCCAGGCCAAAGCCACACTCGTAGCTACGGGCGGCGGTCCCACCAACTATCGCTTCTTCGCACCAGGCCCTGAAAAGAGCCTGGATGGCCTGGCCATGTTGTCTCGGGTGGGCGCGTCAATGCTCGACATGGAGATGGTGCAATTCCATCCCACCGGTCTCATCATCCCGGGTAGCGTCGTCGCCGGTTCACTCCTCGAGGAAGGCTTGCGCGGTGCCGGGGCCTACCTTCTCAACGCCGAGGGGGAGCGCTACATGCAGCGCTACGACCCGAAAGCCGAACGCGCCACGCGCGATGTGGTGAGCCGTTCCTCCTATTTGGAAATGATGGCGGGCCGGGGCTTTGAGCATGGAGGCGTGCACATCGTCGCCTCGCATCTGGGAGCCGACACAGTCGAAAAGAACTTCCCAGGCATGTGCGCCCGTTGCCGCACGTTTGGCTACGATCTGGCTCGCAAACCTGTCCCGGTCTCCCCCACCGCCCACTTTGTCATGGGCGGCGCAGAAATCGACACCCAATGTCACACCACACTCGAGGGGTTGTTTTGTGCGGGAGAAGACGCTGGCGGGGTCCACGGTGCCAACCGGCTCGGCGGCAATGGCATCTGCGATTCGTGTGTGTTTGGCCGGATCGCGGGCAAAGCGATGGCCGAGTACGTCGTGAGCGACGGCGTGAGTTTGGATGAAACGCCCGAACCTCAGATCAGATCTCTGGTGAACGAACACGCAGGGGCGTTCAACCGCCCGACCGACAAGAGCGTCTTCGAGCTGCGCGACCATCTGCGTGAGACGAACTGGGCCAAAGTCGGCATTGTCCGCAACGGCCCAGACCTCAAAGAAGGCCAGAGCGAAATTGAAGCGGTCGGGGAAGAGGTTTCGCGAATTGGCATAAACGGCGGCCGTCCCTACAACATGGCGTGGACAGAGCTGCTCAACCTACGCAACATGGTGGATGTGTCGCGCCTGACGGCGGGCTCGGCAGCCCTGCGCGAAGAAAAACGCGGCGCTCACTACCGCGAAGACCATCCGGAGCAGAACGACGACTACGGCCTTTTCAACACCTTCGTCCGCCGCCTGCCTGACGGCACCCTCGAATTTGAAAAGCGTCCCGTCGACCTCAAGTACGCCACTTTCGACGGGATCCGCAAGTGAGCGCATCCCAAGCAGTTAAGGAATTCGTCATGGAACACCGCGAGGCCCTCCCAACCAGAGCTCCACTCAAACAGGGTGAATTCGATCCGGGCAGATGGCGCAACACCAAGGCGGGAATGTGGTCATGGCTGTGGCAACGATTCTCGGCCATTGCGATCGTCGTCCTGTTGGCATTGCACTTGTCACTGACCTATCGGCCATTGATTCAATTCTTGCTCTTGCTCATGGTGACATTCCACGCAGCACTGGGGCTCCGGGTTATTCTTCTCGACTTCAGTTTGGTCAACGTCAAGTACCAGAAGGCGCTCATCGCAGTGTTGATGGCGGCAGGGATTGCCGCGTTGTTTCTCATTTGGAATCAGATCTACTGAAGAAGCCAGTTCGCCATGTCAGCCAAAAACAGGACCGTCCGCGTCTTTCGATACCACCCCGAAACGGGGGGCGACGGCGCGTTTCATGAGTATTCCCTTGCGCTCGACGACGAGAGCAAGACGACCGTGCTCGATCTCTTATTGAGGATCCAAAGAGAGCATGACCCATCGCTGGCTTTTCGCTACGCTTGCCGAGTCAGCATGTGTGGGTCGTGCGCCATGGTCGTCAACGGCCAGGAGGCGTTGGCGTGCAAGACCGTCGTCGCCGCTCTGCCTTCCGGACCGATCTCGATTCGCCCTCTAAACCACTTCCCGGTCATCAAGGACTTGGTTGTGGACATGGATCCATTTTTCGACAAGTACTTCAAGAGCGCCCCCTACTTCGATGGCCCGACCGATCAAACCGAGCCCGCCCAGATCCGCCCCGATTCTCGGGAACGCAAGCTCATCGGGTTGTCCACCGAATGCATCGCCTGTGGCTGTTGCGTGTCGAGTTGCACCATGGTGGCTCAACACCCCACCTACCTCGGACCAGCGTCGTTGAACCGTGCCTTCTCGCTGTTGTTGGATAGCCGCGACCAACTGCGGACTGAGCGGATGGCAGCAGTTTTGGAGAGCTGCTACGCCTGTCGCACTGAGTTCAATTGCACACAGGTGTGCCCCAAAGAACTGAGTCCAACCCGTGCCATCAAGCACATTCAACGGATGGCTCTCGGCACCTCGGTCACCGCAAACCCTCGCGGCAACGAGGCCATAGCCGAGACAAAGCCGGACGTCGGCCAGGCAACCGTCGCCGCGGATATGCCAACAGATCTTCATGGTACCGATCTTTGTCGACGCGCGATGCTCAAGAGGGCCTTGTTTGCTGTCGGCGGTGTTTCGGCCCTCGCCACCGGTTCGGTCTTGGGTATGTCGGTCGTCGGTCCGTCTCTCGACCCCGTCGAGAAGAAACGTGTCCGTTTAGGGGTGACTGAGGACTTCGCACCGGGAGAGGTGCGGACCATGATGGTGAAGTACTCGCGGATGGACGCTTTTCACGAGGCCGAGATTGAAATGCCTGTGATGGTAACCCGGTCGGATGAAAACGAACTCGTCGCGTTCAACAGTCGCTGCACCCACCTCGGCTGTGAGGTTCATTGGGACACGATGCGCAAGCTCTTCTTGTGTGCTTGCCACGGCGGTGCTTTCAACGTCGATGGCAGCGTCAAGGCTGGCCCTCCGCCCCGGCCGTTGGACCGCTACCCAGTCGATGTCGTTGATGGCCATGTCTACGTCGAGGTGAGCTGATGTCCCGGATGTTCTCGTTTCTCGCAGACAGGATGGGCTGGCAAAGATATCTCGCCCCGTTCTT
>Ga0208968_1000864_pt1 | contig 17823 bp, 18 predicted proteins | sample RifOxyA3_FD_184031 | JGI IMG/M metagenome (GOLD analysis project Ga0208968, IMG submission 184031) | Groundwater microbial communities from Rifle, Colorado - Rifle Oxygen_injection A3 (SPAdes) | ecosystem: Environmental > Aquatic > Deep subsurface > Groundwater | place: Rifle, Colorado, United...
TCCCGGATCGGTTCGGCCCAGCACGGCCACACGTCCGCCGGCACGCCGGCTGACACCCCGTGCAACGGCCAAGAAGTGTTACCCCATTTCAACCCCCAGAGTGTGCCAGAATTACGTTGGTAGCACAGGAATCCCACCGGTGCGGAAGTGGGCGGATTCCCTGACGAGATTGAGGAACAACTCAAGAATGCCGATTGGGCCTCTGAGTCCTGTGGACTTAGACTGAAGATGGTCGGACGGACTGTCAAAGACGATATTGGCATGACGCAAGTGTGGTTGTTCTGCTTTGTCAAGAACTGTTCCCTGAACAGCATTCCAGCAATTGAGCACGTTGAGGGGGAATTGTTCTTGTGGGACTTCGGCGGGATCACTCCTTCGGGGAGGAAGTTGTTTGTCGATCTGTTCCCCGGCGTCGCTGAGCAATGGAAGGATTTCTGGTACGACCCAGTCCTCCCCAACGCAGAAAAGCGCTTTTTCCTGCGCTTGCCTTTCGCCTGGGAAGAGTTAGGAAAGTACAGGCTCAACGTTCACCGTCGGGTGCATTTCAGGCCCGATGGCAACTACAACGCCGGGGAACTTCCCAAGGTGTTTGGAACCTTGCACGCCTCCTTTTCGTTTGACAACACCAAAGCCATGCCCCCAGAAGGACTGACGGTTCCAGAGGAGAAGAAGTTTGAAGATCTTCCGTCGTGGCTACCAATGCCGTGAAGGAGGGTCTGGGGGACGGGTCCAAGGGACGGGCACTCTGTGGCGGTCATGGCGAGTATTGTCCAACAGCGACACAGAGAGCCCGTCCCGGATGGATGCGTGTACTGCTTTCGCGCCTGATCGCCTCTCGCCGGGAACGTCCGGTGCGGCTGCATGGCTGGCCCACCACGGCTTGCGGTTTGCGACATAACATATATATTTCTTTTTATCAGAATAGGATTTGACTCAAACCGATGACGATATCAAAGACAGGGAAACTGCTCCGCCTGGCGGCAAGGACCGGGATGGTGCGGGCGCGTGACCTGCAAGCCACCGGCCTGACTCGGCAGGACCTGTACCGGCTGCGGGACCGTGGTCTTCTGCAGCAGGTGGGACGGGGGCTGTTCCGTGCGCCCGAGGCCCCGCCGTCACCGCACCAGGCGCTGGCAGAGGTGTGCGCCCGCGTGCCGCAGGGCGTGATCTGCCTGCTGTCAGCGCTGCGCGTCCACGAGATCGGTACGCAACTCCCCGGGGAAGTCTGGGTCGCGTTGCCGCGCGGCGCTTGGCAACCGCGCGTCAATGAATGGGCGGTACGGTTCTGCCGCTTCGGCGGGGCCGCATACTCCGAAGGCATCGAGAGACGCTTCGCGGATGGCGTCGAGATCCGGGTCTACAGTGTCGCCAAGACGGTGGTCGACTGCTTCAAGTACCGAAACAAGATCGGCCTGGACGTGGCGTTGGAAGCGCTCAGGGCGGCGCGCCGCAAGAAAGCCTGCACGTACGACCAACTCTGGGCCTGTGCCCGAGTCTGCCGGGTGAGACACATCATGCTGCCCTACCTGGAGGCGATGGATGGTTGAGCCGAAACCAGCGAACCTGGCAGCGTCCGTGCACCAACGACTGCTGAACCTGGCGCGACGGGAACGCCTCGATACCGGGACCTCACTCGCCGAGGTGGTCGGCCTTCTGGCGCTGTTCCTTGGACCGGTCACGGATGCCCTGGTCCGGGGCGACAACTACAGCGGCCACGACTGGCCGCCGGGCGGGCCGTGGCGGCGGCCGCGTGGCCGGTGACACGAAAGGTACCAGGCAGTCTGTGCCGGGAGTTGGGTTGCTCCCCGCCGCAACACGCACCCAACCGTGCCACAGGTTACACCTTATGTTTCGAGTTGAACACGGACGGCAAGCCGGTGCTCACGGGCGCGGGGCATTGAGCAGTTGACAAGTATCGCCGGACGGTCTCTACTCCCTTGGCGTTCGAGTTCGAGGCTCCACGGTCGGCAGTCATAGAAGGTTGTCTTATGGGCGTCAAGTCGAACACCCGTGTTGGCAAGGCGCACCGAGCCAGAGCCAAGGGACAGGGCCTCGCCGGTGCGGCAGCCACCACACCGTAGATAGCCGTAACCAAACGAGCGAAGGAGGCCCACATGCGGCATATTGCGCCTCAATGCATTGGAGTTCTGATTGTCTGTCTCGTGGCCGCCCCTGTGGGCAAACTCTGCCACGCGGTTACGCCCAACTCAGGGCAAACGGAAGATGCGGCTGCGACTATCGCTTTGGAGGCAAGGATAGCCGGCAACATCGCCATCAAGAACCGCGAGCTTTTCCAGGCTGTTGCTTCCCTCTCGCGCGAACTCAAGTTCCGCTATTCCCTGGAGTACCGAACATCGGATCTAGACACATGCAATCCCTACCTCGATCTAGTCAGTGCCGACGGGATGACCTTGCGGGAGCTGCTCGACGCTTTGGTTGCGAAGGCACCAGGCTGGCAGTGGCGCGCCGACGAGGGGGTTGTCAACTTCATCTACGGCAAGCTGGACAGCGCATCTGATTGGCCTTTGAACAACAAGCACCCTCGTGTGAGCATATCCTCCGGGCGTGCTTCTCTGGATCAGGCGCTTAAGGCCTACATCCCGGAAATGAAGCCGGCCATGTACGGTTGCTTGGACCCGTTTGAGGTCAGGACAAAACACGCGCCTCGCCCTACATTTCAGCTGGAGCATGTGACTCTGCGGAGCGCTCTGAATCGTTTCGTGACTTCGGCAGCGTACTTGACCGAAGGAGTCTACTACTCATGGCGGTTCTGTGGAACGGAAGACGGATATCGTTGCGAAGTGCGATACGAAGACTGGGACCGGGACCAAACGGCGGCCTCGGCGCGCCAGGCACCTCAGTGACCTTGTACCGACCGGCCGGGCCCCCGCGGCCCATACGACCTTTCGTTCGCTTGCGCCTCGCCCCTCTCCGTGAGCAACGGCCCTCGGCAAGTCTCTCCGGCGACTATAGTGCTGCGGATGCATCGAGGGGGGCCAAGGGACGGGCACTCTGTGGCAGTCATGGCGAGTATTGTCCAACAGCGACACAGAGAGCCCGTCCCCGATGTTCCCTCGGCTCAGTCCTCCCATGCATACGGTATACCCAGACTTCGTACGGCAACCCCAAGGTGGGGGTGAATCGGGCACCTTTTCCTCACCCCGCCTTCGGCGCGGCCCAGGCGAAGGCGCGCGGCAGGTCAGAGAACGGGCACTCGTCGTACCGCTGCGGCGGCGGCGTGCCGCGGAACTGCCAGTCGACGAAGTCGAGGAAGACCTGCCAGTCGAGCAGGCCGTGCGCGTGCTCGCCCTCGCGCGACCAGATGCCGATCCGCGACTCGGCGCCCAGGAAGCGATACGCCTCGCCCGCCGCCAGGTGCGTGAGCCACGTGCCGGTTGGGTTCGCCCACAGATCGCCGAGCGCCTCGGTCGTGAGCAGCGCGCGCGGCGCAACCATCGCCTTAAGGAAATGCTGGTCGAAGGGCAGTTCCGCCTCGCGGCCGATGTACGTCTTCAGTTCCGGCGCGTACCAGTACGGAATGGCGCGGAAGCTGTCCGGGATCGCTTCCGACTTGGGCCCCTGCCACTTGTAACAGCCGGCGCCGCCGCAACCGGAGTTGTTGGCCGACGTCACCGCAATGCGCTCGTCCGTCGCACCTGCCAGCAGCGCCGTCTTGCCGCCGCGCGAGTGGCCCACGACCGCAATGCGCTGCGCATCCGCGATGGGCAGACTTTGCAGCACGTCAACACAGCGGTGGTACCCCCACGCCCAGGCCGAGAGCGCACCGTAGCAGCCCTCGGGGTAGACGGCGTAGAGCCCGGACGTGCGGTCCGAGTTGTAGATGTCCGGCGCCAGTTCGCAGCGGTTGAACTGCGCCAGGATGTGGCCGCGACGCAGCACTTCAGCCGCCACCTCGTCACTGGCCGTACGCCAGCAACCATCACCGTTCAGCACGACCGGGAACGGGCCCTTGCCCGGCGGTGTGAGCAAGTAGAGCATGAACGAGAACGGGCGCTCCGTCTCCGGGATGACACGGTATGAGAAATACTGGGCATCCTGCCACCGGCGCACGGTCGAGTGGTGCAGCAGTTCGCCGCGCGTCCGCGCCGGCGCCGGCGGCATGCCGCCGTACTCGAGCGGCAGAATTGTGTCCGCGAGTTCGCGACGCCGCTTTGGCCAGTCCTCGCGCCGCTGCACCCGTGTCCCGTCGTTGAACCGGAACAGATCCGGCAGTTCCGAACCCATCAATTCTGACATGCGTTCACCTCCACATGCTCACCGCAAAGCCCACACTCTCCAGCACCGTTTAACCCGTGTCCCCGAGATCGGCGTCCACGCCGCCACTCGGGAATCCCGGTCCAACTCGCCGCCTCTGGTATCGCGGCAATATGCGTGCGGCACGGCACCCCGACAAGCCCGCCCCGCAGCATCTTCGCGAAGCGTCCGGCGGCGGCGGCGAGTGAAACGCCGGCCAAGGGACTGGCCGGGCCACAGGCGCCACGTGGTGCGGGCAGTCCCTTGCCCGCAGGATCGGAACACGCCAAAGCCGGCATGATCTGCACCCACGATTGACGCTTCACGCATCTTCGCAACGCCGCGCAGGTTGCGGCCAGCTCGCTATTCTCCTATGGTATACAGTTCATGCACCGAACGGAACCTCGGAAAACGCGAACAGGGCGAGAAGTCATCAAGGAGCCCGAATGGTTACTGGCATCTTCGGTCCGCTCAGTCCTGCGTCGTTGGTTGTTTCGGCCGCCGTCGGTATATCGGGGCTCGGCGCAGCACTCGCGGCGGCCCCGCAACCCAAGCCCACCAACCCCGGCGATGGCGGCAAGACGGCCAAGGACCAGCACGCCCTCATCGGCGTCAAGGCCACCACCAAGGAGACGTTCCAGCGGACGTCGCACCCGGACGCGCAGTGGTTCGGCGATGCCGGGCTGGGCCTGTTCATCCACTGGGGCATTTCCAGCGTGCACGGCGGCGTCGACCTGTCCCGGGGCATGATGGCTGACAAGCCGTGGGACCCGAACGCGAAGCCCGGAGTTTCACTGGCGACGCCCGAGGAGTACTTCGCTCTGGCCAAGTCATTCACGCCGGACAAGTACGATCCGGACAAGTGGCTGAGTGCCGCGAGAGAAGCCGGTTTCCGCTACGCCGTCATGACCACCAAGCACCACGACGGGTTCGCAATGTGGCCGAGCGAGGTCGGCAAGTTCGGCGTGAAGCAGTACCTGCCCGGCGTGGACTTGGTAAAGGGCTTCATCGACGCCTGCCGGAAGAACGACCTGAAAGTCGGCCTCTACTACTCACCGCCCGACTGGCACTTCAACCGCAACTACATGTCGTTCCACTACGGCAGCGGCGACCAGAAACGCTTCCCCGGCCGGAAGCACTTCGGCCTCAAGCATGAAGTCATCGACGCGATCCCGTCGAAACCTGTCGGCTTCGACGATGCTCACAGGGCATACGTTCGCGCCCAGGTGCAGGAACTCCTCACCCGCTACGGCAAGATCGACGTCATCTGGTTCGATGGTTCAGTGCCCCCCGACACTCGCTTGCCACGGCGTAGCTTCTGAGCGAAGCCGGGACACGCCCCCCCGCGTCGCAGTTTAAGGAGTCATTCGTGCGCATCTACACCTGTCCCGCGTTGATGGACCTTGCCCTGTTCCTGGTCACGTTCGCCGTGCTCTACGCGGCCGGCGAACGGCACATGACGCTGGCGCAGTGCATGTGGATCGGCGGCATCTTCCAAGTTGCGTACCTCGCATTCAGCATGGCGTCGGGGATGGTGCTCTCGCGTCGCAATGCCCGGCCCATCCTGCTGGTCAGCACCTGCGGCTGCATCCTGTCCGGAGTCGCGTCGCTCTATCTCACCGGCTTCATCCCGCTGCTGATCGCGTTTGCCGCCAACGGCGCCTTTTGCGCCTGGTTCTTCAACTCGTTCCAGACCTTCATGCGCAGTGAGTCGCCGCCCGGCAGCCTGGCGCGCAGCGTCAGCCTCTACACGCTGGCCTGGAGCGGCGGCTCCGCGCTGGGCTTCATCTCATCAGGGACTTTCTACCGACTGGGCATGCACGCGCTCTGCCTGCTCACGCTCGCGATCGGCGCGGTCATCTTCACCATACTGGCGCGCCACCGGTCGCGGCCCGAAGAACACCCGTCGGCCGACGATCATGTCGAGGAAGGCTCCGCCGCGGCACCCCGCGTCGACCCCCTCTACGTCTGGGTCGGGTGGATCATCATCTTCGCCGCCATGTTCGTCCAGCGTCCGGTCACGACCTACTTCCCGACCCTCAGCGCCAAAGCCGGCATCAGCCCGTTCCTCGCCAGCCTGCCGCTCTTCCTGCATTACCTCATTCAGGGGATATTCGGGCACAGAATGGACAAGTTCCGAGACCTCCTCTACCGCCGCACGCCGTTGTGGCTGTTCCAGGGCGCCGGCGCGGTGCTGTTCTTCGTCATGTGGCGCCAGCCGTCGTATGCGGTCTGCGCGGTGGCCGTCAGCCTCCTCGGCTTCTACACGGGGTTCGCCTACTTCTGCGCCGTGTACTACGCCAGCAATTCAGGGAAACGCTCGTTGAACATCGGCGTCAACGAGTGCCTCGTGGGCGTCGGTTCACTGGCCGGACTGGTCATCAGCGAGTGGTGGATGCGACGCGGCGGGAACGAAGCAGGCATGTACCTGGTCTGCGGCGTGGCACTGACGACGGCAACCGCACTCCAACTCGCGGTGACCAGCCTGCGCAGGTCCCCATCAGCTTCTCGCCCAGCGTGACCGCTGTAACGCCTCCGCAGGCACACGCACTATGCGCCCCTCGCGGATCAAGGGCCTTTTCGCCCTTTTGCGTGCACCGTCTGCAGCAGCAGGTCGGCCACCGCGTCGGTGGCATTCGGCGACGCAATCTCACCGATCCGCGTTCCCAGTTCGGCCCACTTCGCGGGAGCGTCGAGCCAGTCGCGCAGCAGGCGCGTCACAGTCTCGGGCGTCGCCTGGCCCTGGGTCAGGAGCCGAGCCGCGGCGCGTTTCTCGAGCATCCGGGCGTTGATCGTCTGGTGGTCCTCCGCAGCCGTGGGTAGGGGCACCAGGATCGCGGGCTTGCCGAAGAGCGCCAGTTCGGAGATGGTCGAAGCGCCCGATCGGCAGATCACCAGACCGGCAGCCAGGTAGCAGTTCTCGATATGGCTGTCCGCGCGCCGCACCGACGCGACCAAGCCGGCCTTGGCATAGGCATCGATGAGCCCCGCGTTGTCGTCCGTCCCGGTCAGGTGCAGAATCTGCAGCCGCTTCACGTCGTCTCCGAGCAGTGCGGAAACCCCGGCCATGAGACCGTTCAGGAACTGCGCGCCCTGGCTGCCGCCGAAAACCAGCAACGTCGCCTTGCCGGGAGTCAGTCCCACCTCACGGTAGAACTCCGCCGGAGCCGTCGTCTGGCCCGCCGCGGCCAGGATGTCGTCCCGCAACGGCAGGCCCGTACGGATCTGCGGACAATGGAACAGGCGCTCATCGGCCAATGGCAACGAGATGGCCATCACATCGGCCCAGCGAGACAGGAATCGGTTCGCCCGGCCAACATACGAGTTGCCCTCGTGCAGCACCAGCGGCACGCGCAGCAGCCGCGTTGCCAGGCAAGCCGGCACAGCCGCGAAACTGCCCATGCCCAGCACCAAGTCCGGGGCCAGCATCCGCAGGCGGGAGCGCGCCGCCCAGACCGACCGCCCGAAGCGGAACGGGAAGGTCACGGCCGCCACACCGCGTCCGGGCAGGCGTACGGCCTCCATCGCCCAGGCCGGAAAATCGCCTTGCCGCGCCGCCTGAAGCTGCTCCTCGGCATGCTGCCCGGCGACCAAGAACGTCACCACACCGCCGCGCTCCCGGAAACGCCGGGCGATCGCCAACGCGGGAAAGAAGTGGCCGCCCGTGCCGCCACTGGCCACAATCAAATGCGGGTTTGCCTTGTTCATGATTGCCTGCCCCGGGACTGATACGCGTCGGGGGGCCGGGGAGCATTCCCGGCCCGCCCTCCCTCACCTATTCCCGACTCCCTAACTCCGTGCTCCGTGCTCCCTCACCCCTCCGCCTCACGCGGCCCGTACATGGCCATGCCGCCGCTGGCCAGGTCGTGCTGGTCCTGCTCGCGCTCACTCGTCCGTGACACACTGAGCAGCAACCCGACACAGAGCAGGGAGTTGAGCATGCTAGAGCCGCCGTAACTCAGAAAAGGCGCCGTGACACCCGTGGTGGGGCCAAACCCGCTCACCACGCCAATGTTGACAAACGCATGCAAACCCAGTGACAGCCCAATTCCCACGGACAGCAGGATACCTTGCCTGTCCGAAGCCAACGCCGCAATCCAGAAAGCTGCGGCCATTAGCAACCCGTACGCCAAGATCAGTACCGACACCGCAAGAAACCCGAGCTCCTCGCCCACGATGGCCACGATAAAGTCGGTGTGTGCCTCGGGCAGGTAGAACTGCTTCATCCGGCTGTTGGTGAAGCCCATCCCCCGCAGGCCACCCGATCCCATGGCCAGTTGCGATGTCCACAGTTGATAACCTTCCCCTTGTTGGTGCGCCTCCGGATTCCGAAACACCGTAAGACGCGACATCCGCTCCGGGTCGATCTTCACCAGCGCGATCACGGCAACCACACCGAGCGCCGCCAGAGCGGCGAGATACCGCATTCGTACCCCTGCGACAAACGCCAACCCCGCCACGACCACACTGGTGATCACCGAGATACTGAGGTTCTTTCCCAGCAGGATCAAGGCGATAACGCCGCCGGCGATGCCCATGGGAATGAGGAACCCACGCTTGAACTCCTGAATGTACCTGGCCGAGCGGGCAAAGTGGTCGGCGAGAAACAGAATCAGGATCGGCTTGGCGAACTCGGACGGCTGCAGCGAGATGGGACCCAGGCGCAACCACCGAAAGCTGCCCTTGGTCGGCCCACTGATGAACGGCAGATGCCCTGCGATGCCGCCCATTCCCGGCAGCTTGTGCAGCAGATAGGCAAACACCAGATACCCCAGGGCAAGCCCCACCAGGATCAGCGCCACCCACGCCCATCGGCCGAGGAACCGGTGGTCGCACCGCCACACCAGAACCGCCGCCACCGCCCCCATCCCGACCCACGTCAACTGCCGGGCCAGAATCGTCTCCCCGGAGCTCACGTACGTGGTCGAGTAGAGCATGCTGATGCCAAACACCAGCAGGAACGCCACGATCACGAGCAGGAAAGTGCGCGCCGTCTTATGCATGTTCGTGCGCCGCTGCGCCAACCCCTTGCGGAAGACCCGCCACATCCGCCGTCATCAACCTGCTCCGAAACAGGCTTGGCGGAAAACCACGGTGCTTCCGGTAAATACGCGAGAACAGGAACGGATCCTGGTATCCCACCTTAGCCGCCACCTCCCGAATCCGCAATTCCGGATGGGTGCGCAAATGCTGTTCAGCCGACTGCAGCTTGAACTCGATCAACGTCTGTTTGTAGCTGCGCCCGACCTGCTGCTTGAACAGATGCGCCACCCCCGACACACTGCGGTTAACCATCGCCGCAGCTTCGGGCAGTGTCGGGGTCCGGCCTACGTTCGCCTGCAGGTGATCGCAGATCGCTTTCACCGCCAGGCTGCCCTTCAACGTGATCAGACTGCCGGCGACAATATAGTCCACCAGCACACGGAACAAGCCCAGGATGTTCTCGATCTTTTCCTCCGGGAAGTAGGGCAACGCCTGGTACGCTTCATCCAGTCCTCGTCGGCAAGCCGCCGAGCGGCACTGATCCGACACGGCCGCCGGCATGCGACGGCGTGCCCGAAACTGGCCCATCATCATGAACCCCAAGAGAACCTCCTCCATGTAGATCGGGACCACCGCTTCGCGGCAACCGGCGTGACACTCGTAGCACAACAGACGCCGCAACCGCGTCGCTTCCGCACGCTTGACCGCGTCGAGCTGCAGACAGGTGGCCTTGCCAAATACCGCCTCCTGCGCACGAACACAATAGTGCGAATCCGGATAGTTCAGCCCCACCCGCAACTCCTCGCCCTCGGGCGTGAAGTAGATGATCCGAATGCCGAAACAGGCGCTGAAGCAATCGAATATCCGCTGCACCCGATCGTCGAGCAGGATTTCCAGGGCTTGCTTCATGTGTCCGTGGCGCCGTCCTGACCTCGTCGCAGACAGGCCGGGATCGACCTGAGCTGTAATGGCCGCGTTGCACGCGGCTTCCGGGATCCCGCAACGGGCAATAACTATACTTTTCTCCGACTCTTTTACAATAAAGTCCATGCAATTGACAGCTTATGCCATGGCTGGAATGCCGACCTGGCTCTAGGGTATTAGGCAAGCAACCTGTTTCAGGCACCGACACCCGACACCCGACACCCGACACCGAAACATGAGGAGAACACCATGATCACCCCAACCGTCGGCTTCATCGTGTACGGAGTGCACAAGGACGGCCTCAAGGACCCGATGGGCCAGCCGTTCATTGATGCCAAACTCGTCACGGCCTCCAAGAGCGCCCTGCGCAAAGCCGGCATGAATCTGGTCGAGCACAAACTGGTCATTGCCACCAAAGAGGAAAGCCGTGTGGCGCTGAAACGGATGAAGGATGACGACCGGATCGACGCGGTTGTCTTGTTCTCCGGGACCTGGGTCTGGTCCGCGCACCTGATCGCGGCCATTCGCGACTTTGCCATGTCCGGCAAGAGCGTCATTCTGTGGACCCACCCTGGCTCACAGGGCTGGCGGCCGGTCGGCGGCCTGGTCATGCACGGGGCGCTGAAGGAAGTGGGCATTCCGCACCGATTCGTGTACGGCGAAGCGTCCGACCCTGCGGAGGTCGCGAAGATCGCCAGTTACTGCCAGGCCGCGCATCTGCGGAACTCGCTGAACCTGTCCACCATCGGGACATTTGGCGGCCGTGGCATGGGCCAGACCTGTGGCGTTGCCGATCCGTCGCAGTGGATGAAGGTGTTCGGCATCGACATCGATTCGCGCGACACGACCGAGTTGATCCGCACCGCCGACAAGATCACGGAGCGCGAGATCAAGGCGCTCGAGCCGCGGATTCGGAAGCTGTTCGGGAAAATGCCGCCACGCGACGTGGTCAACGACAAGTCGATCAAGCTGTACCTCGCCATCCGCAAACTGGTCAGGAAGAACAACTGGGACTTCTACACCATCCAGTCGTTCCCCGGCCTGGGCGACGACTACTGCGCCTCGTGCTTCACGCAGAGCATGATGCTCGAGGACCGCGTCGGCACTTCGACACTCGGCGACTTCAACACCGCCATGAGCGTGCTCCTGCTGAACAAACTCAGCAAGGAACCGGTCTACTACGGGGACATGCAGCACCTCGACAAGAAGAAGCGCGAGGTCAAGATCATCGGTGACGGCGCCGTGCCGCCATCGCTGGCCAGCAAGCTCGGTCCCGCCGGGTTCGCGGAACACGGGATCCCGACCGAAGGCGAAGCGGGCGGGCTCTCGGTGGAACTGGTCTGTAAGGTGGGCGAAGGCGTCCTGGCCCGGTTCGGCCGTACCGACGGGCAGTTCGAGATGGTCATCACGCGGGCATCCGTCTTCGAACCGCCCAAGGCGACGCTGCCCAAGCGCCGGCTCGAGTGCAACATTCCGTTCTGGCCGCACGGGTTCGTGACCGTGCACGCCGACCCGGACGCCTTGGTGGAAGGTTGGAACAACGAGTACGCCGTCCTCGGCTACGGCGAGCACCTCTACGCCGCCCTGGTCGACTTCTGCCAGCAGACCGGCGTCAAAGCCATCCTGCCGTAAGGCCGTCGCACACCGAGCCAGCCACCCGGACGGAGCCCGCACGGTTCCGTCCGGGCACGGCCGGGCGGCGGACCTTGGCGTGATTGAACGGCGAGGTATTGCGGCGATCCTCATTCGTGATCTCTAGCGTTGGCCCCGACAGGACAATGACAACAGGAATGGGTGGCAGCTACTGCGATGAGGTGTCTTCATCCTTGTCCTGATCCTGATCCTGATCCCGATCCTTGTCCTCTGACGGACCGGGCAAAGACAAGGTTGGTTCGGCGCCGGCTTAAGTTCCACGCCCGCTCGGGGCACTGCAGGCTTGTGTCGGGACTTGTCAGAGGGGTCTGCGCAGGGCCTGCCTCGGCAGAAGACGCCGGACGTCCCTGCGGACACGACGGGCGGTGGACACGGCGCACCGTGCTTCTGCAAGTGCGATGGGCGGTTGGCCGCCTGGGTAGCAGGCGACAGTCGCGTAATTCGTGAGACGGGCCTGGTCGTCGATGGACAGATCTGGTCGGCACGGGGCGGGGACGAGCGCCAGGATATCCTCGATGTCGTGTGTCTTGGGGAAGCTCACACCGTTGAGGACAAGCAAGGCCTTCAGGTACTTCTCGACACACTGTTGGGCGTGAAAGCAGACCGCGTCGGTCGGACACTTGGCTCACAGTTTGAGTGTGTGCGCGTCGGTCGTCAGGTCATTCTCCGCCTTCTGCACCCACTCTGCACCCACTCTGCACCCACTCTGCACCCACTCTGCGACCACGGCGAGGACTTGATCAAGCCTTCGCATAGAGCAACTTCCCCTCTCGCACCGCCGGGTACTCGATCGTGCCGACGATCTCCTTGCGCCACGCGAACTCCTCGGGCCGATCCACGACAATGTCCTTGGGAACGCGAATGTCGTGCAATGCCTTGCGGATGCGGAGGCAGGTCTCTCGTGTCGAATCTGTGCCGCTGACCACGACGAGCAGGTCGACATCGCTGTCCGGACCAGTCTGCCCACGGGCATAGGAGCCAAACAGAATGACCTGCTCTGGCTGGAACCGCGCGCCAGGTTGCTCTCTTTGGCTACGAGCGGGTGCGCCCGGACCGGCACGCGGGCGAGTCTTGAACTCCCCCGTCCAGACGCTATACTGGTTCCCTTCCCGGGGAGATGCCCGCAGCCTGCGTTGGCACCCGGGCGCGCGTCCTGAATGATGAAGAGACGCCCGCACGAACCAGCGCCGGGGCATTCCCTCCGTCCCAGCCAGGTTCATGGGTCGCGGTGAGATTTGGATGTCAATACCGGCACAATCGTCAGCGGCGGCAAAGCCGCCGCTTGACACTGTCATGGAACTGTTGACGCCTGAGCATGTGCGGTTTCAGTACCGCCTTGCCGGTGCAGGTTCGCGTGCTTTCGCTTTCTGCCTTGACGCCGTGGTCAAGAGCGGCGCGTACATCGGCTTCGGCCTTCTCACGAAGTACTCCGAAGGTTTTGGCTGGGGCAGCATGCTGGTCTTGATGTTCATCCTCGAGTGGCTGTATTTCGTCGGTTTCGAGATCTTCTGGAACGGCCAGTCCCCCGGCAAGCGCGTGCTCGGCCTGCGGGTCATCGGCATCGACGGGACCCCGCTGACCTGGCAGCAAAGCGTCGTCCGCAACCTGCTTCGACCGGCCGACCAATTCCCGCTCGTGTACGGCGTCGGCGTGATCTCGGCCATTTTGTCCAGCAAGGCTCAGCGTCTGGGCGACATGGCCGCCGGCACCATGGTCGTGGTCGAAGACCGTCCATCCCGCATGCCCGGTCGCGACGACATCCCGCCGGATATCGAGCCGCTCGTTATGCAGCTCCCCGCCGGGATGCGACTGGAACGCGACCTGCGCCAGGCCGTGCTGCTGTACGGGGCCAAGCGCGCCAACCTGCCCGCGGCCTTGCGCGAAGAGCTTATCCGCCCCCTGGTCCCCCGGCTGCTGGCCGTCACCAACATGCCCCAGGAACTCGATCCGGACCGCGTGGTTGCCGCCGTCTGTATCGCCCTGACCCAACCCACGGGTACGGAAAAGGAGCTGGGGCGTGACTGAACGAGGACAAACACAGACGCTGGCCCTGGACCGCCAGACGCGCCGCTGGCTGCGCCTGGAACATCTGACCTATCTTCTGGGCAGTTCGCGGGTGGAAGGCGGCGCCGGACGTCACGTGACACAGTTCTGCCGGCTCTATCGCGACCTGTGCAGCGACCTGTGCCTGGCCAACGCGCGCCAGCTCTCCGAACCGGTCATTCAGTACCTGCACTCCCTCGTCTCCCGGGCGCACTCGCAGCTCTACCGTTCCGTGGCCCAGCCGCTGCCGCGCTGGCCGCGCCTGCGTGAGATCCTGCTCCGGGACGTGCCCCCAAGAATCTACCGCGACCCATGCTTCCGGGTGGCCATGGTGACGTTCTTCCTGCCGTTCCTGCTGTCCATGGCCCTGGCCTATTTCGAGGTGGACTACTCGCGCGCCGTGCTCGGCGAGTCCATGATGTCACAACTGGAGAGCATGTACGGGGAAGCGCCAAGCGGCCGCAATCTGCCCGTCAACGTGGCCATGAGCAGTTTCTACATCCGCAACAACCTGACCATCGCGTTGCAGTGTTTCGCCACCGGCATATTCTTCGGTTTGGGCAGTGTGCTGTCCTTGTTCCTGAACGGCTTCCTGCTCGGTGCGATCTTCGGCTGCATGCTCAGCAGCTCCTGTGGGCCTAACTTCGTCACCTTCGTTCTGTCCCATGCACCGTTCGAGCTCACCGGCATCGCGGTCGCCGGCGCCGCGGGAATGAAGCTGGGCTACTCGCTGGTGGACACCAACGGCTACTCGCGCCTCGCCGCGCTGCGCCGCACCGCCCGCGAGTCGATACCCATGATCGGGGTCGCCTCCGCCCTCATCCTCATGGCCGCCTTCATCGAAGGCTTCTGGTCGCCCCTGCCCGTACCCATCTTCTTCAAGTACGGGCTCTGCGCGCTGTCGTGCGCCATCCTCGTCGTTTACTTCCTGGTCCTGGGACGGAGGGCGCCGCATGAAACTTGACGCCTGCCGCATCCGGCTCCGGGAACGAACGATCTGGGAGGTGCAGGACCTCGCGTTTCTCTTCCTGCGCCAGAACTTTTCGAAATTCTTCGTTTTGGGAGTCCTCCTGGGAGTCCCCTTCGTCCTGACCCTCTACGGCCTGTGCCGTTGGGCCGAGTTCAACACCGGACGCCCCGATTCTCTGCTCAAGGTCTACCTGGTGCTCGTAGCCGCCCTCTTCCTCACGCTGCTGTTCCGCTTGCCGTTCCTCGCCTTAGCCGCAGACGCGGTATTCACCACGGAAGTCTCGCCCCTGGCCGCTACCGGCGTGCTGCTCCGAACCCGCTTCTCAACCCCCTGGCGCCTGGCGGCCGCACGACTGCTGCCCATCGTCACCGTCGTCGGCCTCGGCCTGAAATGGTACACCGAGTACTTTCTCGAAGAGATCATCCTCCTCGAGGGCCTGTCCACAAAAGACCTCGCCGTGCGAGTCCGGAACTTCCGCGAGCAGCTTGGCCTGCAGTACCGGCTCTTCCTCGCGGCCAACGCCTTCACCGGGGCTTTGGTTCTCATTGGCGTCTACATGACCTGGTACACCGTCAAGCTGGTGTTCCTCCGCGAGGTCGACGTCCGGATCTCCGTGCGCGTCCTGGGCGAGATACCCTTCCTGGCCGGGTTGGCCGTGAGCCAGATCTACTGCTGCGTCGCCAAATTCATGTACTATCTCAATCTGCGGACCATCCACGAAGGCTGGGACCTGTTCCTCGCCGTGCGCCGCGTGCAGGCCGTACCGCAACCCCTCGCCGGCCGCCAACGCCGAATGGTCCCACAGACGTCGCCGGCAACGCCGCCCCTGGCCGACCCCGCGGCGACCCACGCAAAGGTGCTGGAGTGACCGCACAGCCCCCCAACTTAAACCAACACATCGATGAGGAAGCACTGCCGCACGCGCGTCCTGAAGCACTGCCGCACGCGCGTCCTGCGGGTAGTCTCCCGCTCGTAGTTCCGCCTTCAGGGCGTGTCGATTTAACCACCTCAGATGCGCAACCACGCCCAACGTGGCCGGACCGGCTCGGTCCGGCATGCGGGAGCGAGCCGCTCCCGCCACTCTGGAAGGCCTGCAGCCTCACTAAATCGACACGCCCTTCAGGCGGTCTCTTTTCCCGTAACCGCGCGCAACCCGGACCGCGTAAACGCGGGACTACCAACCTGAGCGGGTCCCGTTCCGGTTTGAGTTGGAGAGCATTCAGCGCGGCAGCACTGCCCGCCCGGTGCTTCATCCTTGCTCTGCTGCTCCTGCCTCTGGCCGCGCCCGCACCACGTGCCGCCGACCGGCCAACGACCATCCGCGAAGTCCGCGACCTCCTGACCCGCGGCCGCTACCCCTGGTACGATCCGGAAAAGGACGCTCCCAAGGGGCTCAAACTCCGCCTCGAAGACCGGGAGATGTCCCTGAAATTCTGGCTCTACCACGTGGTGACCATGCTGGTGACCGCGTTCATCGTCACCGGCCTCGCCTTCACCCTCATGCGGCTCATCCAGTACTCGCGCCATGCGCAACGGCCCACCGTGCCGGTCAGGAAACCCATCCGCCGGCTTGGCGGCGCTTCCGCGCGCACCCTGCAACTCCCCGACCCCACGGTTCTCGACCCGTTTGCCGAGGCCCAGGCAGCCGCGACACGCGGGGATTTCCGCACCGCTGTCGTCCACCTGTTCGGCCACCTCCTTGCCCGCATGGATCGGCACCATATCCTGCGCCTGCACCCGGGACGCACGAACCGCCAGTACCTCTACGAAATCCGAGACCGCTGCCACCGCGACACCTTCCAGCAGCTCGCGCGCCTGTTCGAGCGCGTGGTCTTCGGCGCCCGCGCCGCTGACCAGACACTCTATGAACAGGCCATGACCCTGGTCCTGAACTTCGACGAGTCTCTGGCCACGGACGCCGGCCAGCCCGCCGTGGCACCGCCCCACGGCACCCCCCGGCCAGGAGCAGGACCCGCATGACGCACCCACGTCACAAGCCCTGTTCTCTTGCGCCGGCGGCCCGGAACGCGGGCCTGGCGCTGGCCGCCCTGCTCCTCCTCACCGTCCTGTGCGGATGCCAGGGCCGGTACCGTTTCGACTACGGCAAGACCAATGGTCGCAGCGTCAACGGAGTGAAAGTCTTCTTTGACCTTCTGCGGACACGCGGGCACACCGTGAACCGCTGCTTCAGCCTCGATGCTCAAGTCCTGAAGGACGCCGATGTGGCAGTCCTGATACAGAAGGCGCCCGGGATGCCGCCCATGCTGGAGGAGTGGCTCGCCTGCTGGTTGACCAGCAGCGAAGACCGGACCCTGGTGTTTGTCGCCCGCGACCTCGATGCGTCCATCCTGTTCTGGAACGACGTCTGTCGGCAACTCAAAGAGGCGCACGAGTGGGAACTCCTCGTGTTCGCCGAAAATACGCGGCTGGAAATCGAAGCCCAGATCGACGAAGCCCGCGCCGCCGGCGCGTTCTGGGGCGGCTTGTTCCCATTCGCCGATACGCAGGAGCATGTGCCCCCGCCCGCGCGCCTTCCCGTCGGCCCCGCCGATCCCCTGGCGACTGACGTACAACCGGGCACCAGCCTGCTGCTGAGAACGCATCCGGTGCCGCGCTCCGACACCGACACGGCCCTGCTGCACGTCGGCGACCGGCCGTTCGCAATCGAAACCAAGTTCGGACCCGCAAAGGTGCTCATCCTCGCCAACGCCACATTCCTGCTCAACTACTCGCTGATCGACCACGAGAACCGCATCATGGCCGCAAACCTGGCCGACCGCCTTGGGCCGAACCGACGCATCTGCTTCCTCGAGGCCGAAGACCTCTGCTCCGCCCTGCAACGTGGCCGCGAACGTCGCGATCTGTGGACCCTGAAGCTGTACAACCCGTTCGCGTTCCTGCAGCAGGGCCCCATCCTTATCGTTGTACTGCACTGGCTCGCCGTCGGACTCATTTTCCTCGCCTGCCGAGCGCCCATCTTCGGCAGACCCCGGGGC
>Ga0208968_1000868_pt1 | contig 17745 bp, 15 predicted proteins | sample RifOxyA3_FD_184031 | JGI IMG/M metagenome (GOLD analysis project Ga0208968, IMG submission 184031) | Groundwater microbial communities from Rifle, Colorado - Rifle Oxygen_injection A3 (SPAdes) | ecosystem: Environmental > Aquatic > Deep subsurface > Groundwater | place: Rifle, Colorado, United...
CCTGGGCAGCATGCTCTTTGGCGGAGCAGCCCATGGCATGGGTGCGGGCGGCTTTGGCGGCAGCGGATTCGGTCTGTTTGAGATCCTGCTCCTGGCAGGTGCCGCTTATTTCGGTTACAAATGGTTTGCCCGCCGGAAAGCCCTTGCCGGGAATACCGGATCACCCTTTTCAGGGGACCGGAATGCCCGGCTTTTTTCCGGACCGGGCGCTTCCCCGGAGGCCCGGGCGAATATGACGGAAGAAGACCCCCTGGTCACCGGGGTGAGAGAAATCTGGGCCGTTGACGGCAGCTTTGATCCGGATGCATTTAAAGAAACCGCCCAGGATCTGTTTTTCAAGATCCAGGCCGGATGGACCCGCCGGGATGCCTCGGTGCTGAAGCCCTTTGTGGGGGATCAGTTGCGGGAGGAATATGAGCAGCATTTTAGAGACCTTAAACAGCAGGGCCGACTCAATCGCCTCGAAAACATTGCCGTTCGGAATGTTGAACTGACGGCCGCCGGGGTCCAGGGCGACGAGATGTTTGTCACGGTTCGGTTTACCGCCAATCTTCTGGATTATACCGTGGATGAAAAATCCGGAGAAATTGTACGGGGAGATTCTGAAAATTCCGTGAAATTTGATGAGGCCTGGACCTTTGCGGCTCCTGCGGGAAGCCGGGATTGGAAACTGGAAGGTATAGAGGTTTGAGATGAAACGAGTTGTTTTCTTTTTGTTGACCAATATTGCGGTCCTGCTGGTATTGTCGGTCAGTGCCCGGATTCTGGGCATTGACCGCTATTTGACCGCCAATGGGCTGAATATGGGGATGCTGCTGGCCTTTGCGGCCCTGATCGGTTTCGGCGGGTCTTTTATATCGCTGATGATGTCCAAAACCATGGCCAAATGGAGCACCGGGGCCCAGGTCATCGAGCAGCCCAGCAATCTGGATCAGGCCTGGTTGTTGGACACCGTCGGCCGGCTGGCCGGTAAGGCCGGGCTACCCAGGCCGGAGGTTGCGGTTTATGAAGGGGCGCCCAATGCCTTTGCCACCGGCCCCAGCAGGACCAATTCCCTGGTGGCGGTATCCACCGGCCTGCTGCAAGGGATGAACCGGCGGCAGGTGGAAGCGGTTCTGGCCCACGAAATGGCCCATATCGCCAACGGGGACATGGTGACCCTGACCCTGATCCAAGGCGTGGTCAACACCTTTGTGATCTTCCTGTCCCGGGCCGCAGCCTATGCCTTGGACAGCTTTCTGCGCAAAAATGACGAAGAAGCGAGCGGTCCCGGCATTGGGTATTTCATTACCAGTATTGTATTTGAAATCCTGTTCGGTATCCTGGCCAGTATTGTGGTGATGTATTTTTCCCGTCAGCGGGAGTACCGGGCCGATATGGGAGCAGCCCAACTCATGGGCGACCGTCAACCCATGATTGATGCCCTGCGCGCCCTCGGCAGCCTGGGCTCGGGGGAGCTGCCCAAAGAAATGGCCGCCAGCGGGATTTCAGGCAAGGATATGATGTCATTGCTCAGCAGTCATCCGCCGCTGGAAGCCCGGATCGCCGCTCTGCAATCGGCAAATTGAGGGCCTCCATCACTAAGGTTATCGGACTTGCATAAACATGCAAGTTTCGAAAGGTTCGAGTTGAATCATATGGATATCATTTGGATTGAAATAGGATTAATCCTTTTTTTGATTGTCTTGAACGGGCTGCTGGCCTTGTCTGAGCTGGCCCTTGTCTCGGCCCGGAAGACAAGGCTGGAACAACTGGCAAAAGAAGGCGATGCAAGGGCGGCCATCGCACTTAAGCTTGCCAATTCACCGGATAATTTTTTATCCACCATACAGATCGGAATTACCTTTATCGGAATTCTGGCCGGAGCCTTCGGCGGGGCAACCCTGGCCGAGGAGATAGGCCGCTACCTTGCCGGTGTCCCTTTATTTGCGCCCTATGCCGAAGCCATCGGCGTTACGATCGTGGTCTTCTGCATCACGTATTTATCCTTGATCCTGGGAGAACTGATTCCGAAGCGGATCGCTTTAAATGATCCTGAAAATCTGGCCTGCCTGGTGGCGCCGGCCATAAATCTCCTTTCACGGCTGGCACATCCATTGGTGATTCTGCTGAGCAGTTCCACAAATCTATCCCTCCGTATTTTTGGTTTCAAAGCAACCATCGCCCCGGCTGTGACGGAAGAGGAAATAAAGCTTTTGATTGACAAAGGAACCCAGGCCGGCACCTTTCAAGAGTTTGAACAGGATACGATTGAACGGGTCTTTCGCCTGGCCGATCGCCGGGTGTCCGTTTTGATGACCCCCAGGGCGGATATTGTCTGGCTCAACCTGAACGAAAGCCCGGAGGAAACAAAGCATAAGATCGCACAGCATAAGTATTCGTCCTATCCCCTGGCCCGGGACCGGTTTGAAAATATTGCAGGAGTGATCCGGGGAAAGGACTTGCTTTCACTCATCATGGAGGGCAAACCCTTTGATCTTGAGAAAATATGCCGTCCCCCCCTTTTTGTCTACGAGACCACGCCGGCGGTTAAGGCCATGGAATTATTCAAAAAGACTAAAATGCATATTGCCTTTGTGGTGGACGAATACGGCACGACCCAGGGCCTTGTCACTTTTGGGGATATTTTACGGTCCGTGTTTGAGGATGTCGAAGACACTGTTGAAGGTGAAAGCGACATTGTGAAACGTGAAGATGGCTCATTGCTGGTATCCGGAAGTTTGCCCCTGGATGAGTTCATGGATTACATGGAGATCGGGAGCCTGACCGAAGAAGAAGATGCGGGGATGAACACCGTGGGCGGGTTCGTCATGGCGAAGCTCGGCACTGTGCCTGCGGAAGGGCAATCCTTTGTATGGAAGGGGTTAAGGCATGAAGTCATTGACATGGACGGGAGAAGGGTGGATAAGATTCTGGTGTCACGGCAGGACTTCAATAAAGAAGCCCTGCAACCGGAATAAGCGGGCTTAAAAGGGCGGTTTACATGTCTGCCAGATAAGGCTCGATCAATTTCAGTTCATTGGGCCGGATGGGACGCCAGGGGATGTCATAAAGACTGGCGTGGGCCAGCTTTGCCGGATGAATCCGGGTCACCTCAATGCCGTCATCCAGTTCAACCCAGAGGGTCTTTTCCATGTCTATGTGATAGGTTTGGGATATTTTTTCAGCAAAATTATGGATATAGTTTTTCAGCGAGGTATTCATGGTGGGATTGAGCCTTGCATTTTTCAGGATAACGGCAAAAGGCACCAGATAGCTGATTCCTTCACCGTCTGTACCCAACCGGACAATCTTTACATGGTATGATCCCGGCCACCAGGAAACCGGTTTTTCGCCATCCGTGCTTTTTCCGTCCCATTCATAAATAAAATCATAAAGAATCATGGTGATGTCCTTTGGGGTTTCATTACCCTTCGGCAGGCCTGGGCCACATCTTCGGGATAGGCGCCGGAGATCCACCGGAGCTGGGCTTCGGAAAAAGTCCCCGGACTATAGGGAAGTCTCGGGATAAACGAATAGAGAAGCCGCTGGTCCGTGTCCCATGAATCCATCCGTTTTGAGAATTCAATGGTGGTGACAAATTGTGCGCCCAGGGATTCAAGGGCTTTTACAGCGGTCAAAAGGGCCTTGTCCAGGGATTCCCTCATGGGGGTGTCGGCTTCAAGAATGTTGCCGCAGGCGGTTTTGGGCATGAGCTGGAGTTCCCATTCCGAGACCTGGGCCTTGGGAACAAACAAAATGGTGTGGTCATCTTCGGCAAGGATGAGGGAGGAGGGGCCCTCTTTTCCATCGGTTCTTGTATTGTTTCTCAGGGCCGTCACATAGGTTTCAAAAAAAGGTTTTCCTGTGGCCTGCCGGTATTGGATGATGAATTCCCGGATCAGGTCTCCTGCGGCAAAGGAGGGTATCGCTTCACCCGTTTTTGTCCGGACCTGTTTGGGGATCATGGCGTTCTGGTGGTGGATCATCTGGTGGGAGGCATGGAGCCTGTGGCCGGACTGGGCGTATCCAAAGCCGAAATTCCATCCCCAGAGGGTGCTGTCAAAGGTCAGTGAAGGAGGGGCCGGCTGCCTGAGCCGGGCCAGGATTTTTTTTCTCAGGGCTTCAAGTTCTTCCGTGGTCAGGGGAGCCCTTGCTCCGGGGCAGGGGATATCCAGCTCCGTTCCGAGCCGGATAAAGGCCCTCTGGTAGTAAAGATGACGCAGACCCTTGATGTCGTCATCGGTCAGATTTCTGGCCCGGTACCGGACGGCATCGTTGGCCATATTGGATGCAAAATGGCCCCAAGGAATATAGGAATTCCGCCTCAGGTATTCAAACACATGGGTGCTTTTGTCGTGGGAAAGATATTCTCCCGTAATCTCATTGGTTCCCTGGACTCCGGGTTTCAATACCAGGGCGTTCTTCCAGGGATCAGGCAGATGGGGGTTGTTCACCAGGACTTCAAACACTTCAGGGTCATGGATGTCCGGGCTTATCTGTCCCGAGGGATGCATTTTGTATCCGATTCCCAACGGGGTTTGAAGGTCTGGACCAAAGATGACCCGGCAGGATTTCTGGGCCAGGAGCATCAATTCTTCAGGGTCGGTGGAGGCCTGGGCCAGGGCGATCTGAAGGGGGTGAGGCAAGAGCCTGAGAATTTCGGTTTTTTCTTTGAGGCCAAAGATTCTCTTGTCTTGGGCCTGCCGGATGTTTTCCAGCAGGGAACAGGGTTCCGGGGCGGGAATGGCGATGGTTTCAGGGTGTGCCGCCTTTGCATCGGCCCAGGCCGAATTGATATAGGTGGTTCCCCGGAAGGCAAAGGGGTTATGGATTTCATAGATCAGGTCGGCTTCGGGCTCATACAGATCCTTGTCCGGGAAATTGGCCCGGTTGTCCACTCCGGTTCCGTCTTCCAATTCTCCGAGGCTTTGCAGGTAGTCATGCCGTCTCAGGTTCCGGACTCCAAAGCAGGGCCTATGGATTCCGACCTTGAACCGGCCGTCCCTTCCCACGCAGGATCTTGGTTCCGTCATATTTCAGGCGCTCCCGATGGAATAAGGCAGACAAAGGTAAAATCTTTGTCAAAGGTATTCCTGAACTGGTGTTCGACATTGGCGGGAACAAAGACGGCCGATCCTTTTTTCAGCGGATACCACTGATCCTTGATCCATACTTCTCCCTTGCCTTTGTGGACAAAGATCTCATGTTCCCAGTCATGGGCATGCCGGGGGGTGAACCCGCCGGGACCCATTTCAAAGACCCGCATGCAGAAATTTTTTGCCCCGTCCTCTTTGCCGATCATGACACGTCCTGCAACCTGTTTTACGTTTTCATTGTTCATGACAATGGGCAGGACATCTCGATAATTCACTATCTTCATCTACAGGCCTCCTTTGCAAGGTTTCCGAAGTATTTCTTTTCAAGCTCGAACAGAAATATGCTATTTATTCATGGATTGTCAATGGGGCACGCAGCTCATTCAAAGCTTGCAGATTTATCCCTTTTTTAATGCCAGGGTTTCCAGGGCGTCTTCGGCCGCATCGGCCAGATCCCGGTGGTCCAATGTGGCAAGCCTTGCCCTGATCCATTCCCCGGTGTTCTCATCACCGGCCAGCCCCAGGACATAAAGGATATCCCCCTTGACCGGGATGTCTTTTTCATCAAACCGGTCCATGAGGATGGGGCAGAGGCGGGCGGCCAGTTGCGGGGCGGATTCGCAGAGGTCTTCCACAATGACCATGGCACCGAGCCGGACGGACCAGGTGTCGTGAAGCAGAAGGGCGATAAAGCCGTCAAAGATCTGATTTTTTTCAACCATCTGCCGGGAAATCCAGGATGCATCCCCTTGTTCGAGGATGGTTTGCAGGGAACCGGCGCTGAGTTGGGCCGGGTCCCGGTGGAGGGTCATGTTGAGGATTTCATGGGCCGTTACCTGGCCGGTCCACCTGAAGCCGTCATCCAGGATGAGGCAGGGGGCGGACATCACCCCGTCTTTGGCAGCGGTTTCCGGGAACAGGCTGCCGTCTATGATGTGGAGACGGATTCGGGGGCTGTGAAGGGCCAGGGCCGATACCGTTCTGACCACGGTGGGGCAGAAGGGGCATTGAAGGGCGATATAGAGGGTCAGCCGGACCGGAATATCGATATCATCAAGGGTTTTTGTGACCGCCCCGGCAAGGGGTTGCGGATGGCCGGACAGACCGGCCAGGGTTTCCAGAAAAGGCTCCAGTTCTTTATCCAGGGGAAGGGCCGAATAAGTGATATTGTCTTTGAGCCGGAATCCGGGCAGGCCGGCATCGGTTTTTTCCGCTTCAATGATCAGATCCGGGATCAGGGTCGAAAGCGAATCAGCCATCAAGGCAAATTGGTGGTCTTCGGCATGGCCCGTGGAGATCCGTTGAATCCGGATCTTGATGGGCCTGGTTTGGGTAAAGGTGTTTATTTTTGTTTGGGATTCGGGATCAAAAAGCGTCATGGTGTAAGAAGGCTCCTTATTGAATAAAGGCCCTGACCTTGTTGCCGCCCTGATCCATGGCCGAGGTGAGGGCATGGAGGGCGTTTTTTGCAAGATCATGAACAGCGGTGCCGGGTTTGTGGTCATAGGAGGCAATCCCGATGCTGACAGTGAGATTCAATGCGGTTGTTCCGGCTTCAAAACTGAAACCGGCAATTTTCTCCCGGATTCTCTCGGCCAGCATCCTGGCGCCGTTTAAGGCCGTGTTGGGCAGGACAAGGCCGAATTCTTCCCCCCCGTACCGGCAGACCAGGTCATGGCTTCTGACCATGCTTTGCATCAGTACGGCGCCGGCAGTGAGGATGGCATCACCTGTTTCATAGCCGTGGGCGATATTGACGGCTTTAAAATGATCAAAGTCCACGAGAAGAACGGATAAGGGGGTATCATACCGTTTCGAGGTGGAAATTTCGGATTCAAGTTCCTGTTCAAAGCATTGCCGGTTATACAGTTTGGTGAGAAAATCCTTTCTTGAGATCATGATGATTCTGTTCCGGGCATCTTCCGCCTCCCTAGCGATCCCGGCTTTTTTAAGGGTGCCGTGAATGATGGAAAAAATATTTTCAGCCGAGATTTCTTCCTTTGCAAAATAGGCAAAAGCACCTTTGGCCATGGCTTCCGGACCCTTATGAAGGCTGTGTTTTTCCAGGGTGAAGATAACGGGGATTTTCGACCGAACCTGGTGTAATTTTAAGAGCAAGTCAAAGCCGTTTCCGTCGGGCAGGATATCATTGATGAAAATCAGGTCGATTCGTTTTTCTGAAATCAGTTCCATGGCCTTTTCAAGGGTTTTTGCCTGGGATACCGAGCAGTTGAGCACCCCCCGGATAAAATGGCTGAAAATACTGAAATCCTCATTGGAATCTTCGATATAAAGAATCTGATACCCATGGGCCGGTTGCGACGGATGATCGTCCGGCAACCGGATATGCTTTGATTTCACCGGGGGGGTGGAAAGTTTTTTTGTGATCAGGGTAATCCGGTCAACGGCCGTTTTGATGGAAGCAAGACCGGATTTGATCTTGGGGGAGGCGCTTTTATCCTGGAGCAGTTGATTCATGCTCCCCTGGAGGAGTCTCAAGGGCTGCTGCAGTTGATTGGCGGCGGAAACGGATCGTCCGGTCAGTTCTTTTTTCAGAAATTCTTCCTGAATGGCCAGGTCATACTGGGAGGCGGTCTTTTTATAGATTTTATCCAGTTCATTGAGGCTCTGGTCCACGGCTTTTTTCTGTTTGAAAAGCTCATAGAAAATATTGATTTTTGGCCGGACCAATTGCCCGTCAAGGGGTTTCACCATATAGTCGATTTTAAGCGGCGTAAAGTCGGCAAAAAATTGTTTTTTCGGCCCGATATCGGTAAGGATGAGCAGGGGCGTATTATAGGTTTGCCGGTGGCTCATGAGCATGGCCCCGATTTTATACATATCGATGTGGGGAAGGGTTTCGTCCACCAGGACCAGGATAAAAAAATGGGTATAAATCAGCTCAAAGGCCTTTTTTTCCGTATCGGCCTCAACGATTTCAAAGTCAAAAAATCCCTTGAGAGCGTCTGTGAGGGCGGTTTTCGTGCCTGCCCCGGCCATGAGGAGAAGCTTGTCTTTTGCCGTTTTCATGTCTATCCCTTTCATCTATAGTGTCGGATAGATATCCTTTATCAGAATCCTGCTTTAAAATTAAGAGGAAATCGTGTAAATTATTGAACCGGTATGAAAATATAAACCCTGAACCGGACCAAAATATGAAATTCATAGCCGATCTTCACATCCATTCCAGATATTCACGGGCCACCGCAAAGGATCTTGATTTCGAACACCTTTACCATACGGCCCAGATCAAGGGGATAACCGTTGTCGGGACCGGGGATTTTACCTATCCTGCCTGGATTGAGGAAATAGAGACCAAGCTTGAAGAAACAGAGCCCGGACTCTTTTCCCTGAAAAAAGAAATTGCGGAAAAGATCGACAAAACCCTTCCTGAAAATTTAAGAGGCCCGGTCCGGTTCATCCTCCAGACGGAAATCAGCAATATTTACAAGAAAGAGGGAAGGGTCCGGAAAAATCATAACCTGGTCTATTTCCCGGATATCAACAGTGTCAAAAAATTTAATGCCCGGCTGGATGCCATCGGAAACATCAAATCCGACGGCCGCCCCATCCTGGGCCTGGATGCCCGGGATCTTTTGTCCATCATGCTGGATATCAATGATAAGGGATTTTTTGTGCCGGCCCATATCTGGACCCCCTGGTTTTCCCTTTTCGGATCCAAATCCGGGTTTGATTCCATCAAAGAATGCTTTGGGGATTTGACATCCCATATCTTTGCCGTTGAAACCGGGCTGTCTTCGGACCCGCCCATGAACTGGCGCATTCCGGATTTAGACCCCGTCAGACTCATTTCCAATTCCGATGCCCATTCGCCGGGATACCTGGGCCGGAACGCCAATGTCTTTAACACGGAATTGGATTATTTTTATATCCGCCGGGCCCTTGAGACGAATGATCCCAGTGCATTCAAGGGGACCCTGGACATGTACCCCCACCAGGGGAAATACCATTATGACGGTCACCGCAAATGCAATATCAGCCTGAATCCTGCGGAATCGATACGCTTGGGCGGCATCTGCCCGGGTTGCGGGCGGCAGTTGACCCTGGGGGTGTTGAACCGGGTAGAGGAGCTGGCCCTGCGGCCGGAGGGGTATGCGCCGGAAAACCGTCATGGGTTTACGAGCATCATCCCTCTGCCGGATATCCTCTCGGAGATTTTTGATGTGGGGCCCAAAACAAAAAAAGTGACGGAAGCCTATAAGCGGGCCACGGAATTCCTGGGACCCGAGCTTAAAATTCTTACGGAACAGTCCATCGAAGAGATAGAGGGGGCAGGTATTCCTTTGCTGGCCGAGGCGGTGAAGCGGATGAGGGAAGGGAAAATCCTCATCGAACCCGGTTATGACGGGGAGTTCGGCAAGGTCAATATTTTTTCAAGGCAGGAAAAACAACGGCTTAAAGGCGAGAAAACATTCGCCTTTGCCCTTTCTGAGGATCCGCCGGAAACCAGGGCAAAGTCCGTCGCCGAAAAAAAACCGGCCTTTGAGCAAAAAAGAAAAAAATCCCTGGAACCGGTGCCGAAGAACCGGAATGCAGATGTGTTGGAAGGCCTGAACCCTGATCAGCAGAGGGCGGTTGAATCGGCTTCCCGGGCCATTATCATCCAGGCCGGTCCCGGCACCGGCAAGACCCGGACCCTCACCGCGAGAATCGCCTATCTCATATCGGAAAAAAGGATTGACCCGGGTGCGATCCTTGCCCTGACCTTTACCAATAAGGCGGCCAGGGAGCTGGAAAAACGGATTCAAAAATATCAGCCCGGTTCACAGACGCCTGTCACGGCCCTTACCTTTCACGCTTTCTGCCTCAGGCTCCTGAAGGAATACAAGGGCTTTGATACCGTCCTTGCCGATGATGACCTGCGGATCTCCCTGGTCCGGGAAGCCTTGGGCGGAAAGGGCAAAAGAGGAGAGGTCCATGCGGCGGACCAGTTCATAAGCCTCTGCAAGCAGAACCTCCTGGGGACGGAGGATGATCTTGAAAAGGTGGCGGGCCGTGACGGGCAGGAGGGGTTCAGGCAGATTTACAAAAACTATCGCTTGCTTTGCAAAGAACGGAATACGGCGGATTTTGAGGATCTCATTTTTTTGACCATGGGGATGCTGGGCGGGGATGAGAAAATTCTGTCGGCGGTCCGCAGCCGGTATGGGTATGTTTTTATCGATGAATACCAGGATTTGAATTTCGGCCAGTATGAGCTGATAAAGCTTTTATCAAAGGATAGCCACATCGTGGTCATCGGTGACCCGGATCAGTCCATCTACGGGTTCAGGGGATCGGATAATATCTATTTCAAACGGTTTGAGCTTGATTTTCCAGGGTGTGAAAAAATAATCCTGACCCAAAACTACCGGTCGGCCCAGGCCATCCTGGATGCATCCTTCCAGGTGATTTGCAAATCATCTGAAAAGGATGAGAAAATCCGGATCTTTTCCGATATCGGGACCACAAAGAAGCTCATCATCAAGGAGACGGCGTCGGAAGAGGCGGAAGCCGCGGCCGTCGGGAAAATGATTGAAAGCCTGGTAGGCGGGACTTCTTTTCTTTCCATGGATTCAAGAAAGGCGGAATTTGACAATCCCAAAGAATATTCATTTTCCGATTTTGCCGTTCTTTTCCGCACCCGCAAACAAAGCGAAGCCTTTGTCTCTGCGTTTGAAATCGCGGGTATCCCCTTCCAGACTGCCGATAAGGATAATATGCTGAAGATGGAGGGGATTGCCCAATTGATTTCTCTTTGCCGGAGCTTGACCCAAAAAAGGGGTGCCATCGGGGAAATCCCCTTGCAGGCAGGGCTCAGTCCTGAACCTATGCAATCCCTGAAAAATGAGATCCGATTTCTTGACAATGAAGCAGGATTAAGGCGTTTGAGCGAAAAGGCGGGCCTCAATGAGATCATGGGAAAAAATGACCGGACAAGACAGGCCTTTGAAAGGCTTGTATCCCAGTCAAGGCTTCATCCTGATCTGAAAAGTTTTCTGGACTCCCTTACCCTTGACCAGGATGCCGATATCCTGGAATATGATGTGGAAAAGGTCTCCCTATTGACCCTCCATGCGGCCAAGGGGCTTGAATTTCCGGTGGTGTTTGTGGCAGGATGCGAACAGGGTCTGATCCCTTTTGCCAGGGACGGGGAACATATTGAGGATATGGAAGAGGAGCGGCGCCTTTTCTATGTGGCCATGACGCGGGCCATGGACATTCTTTGTTTGACTTATGCAAAAAAAAGACGCATATATGGCAGAAGCTTTAAACGGCAACGCTCTTTATTTATTGAGGATATTGAAAAAAGACTGACCCGGCTGGAAAAAAGTTCGGCCCGGATGCCGGAGCTAAAGAAGCCTGAACAACTGGAACTGTTCTGAAACTGGATAACCCGTGAACATGAGACATCAGGATACAAATGGAACAACGGATTGTAAAGACAATTGAGCTTGAAAACGGTCATACCCTTATACTATCGGATCTGTCCCGCAAAATCAGTGAAGATGCCTATGTTGTGGTGATGAAGGCAAGCATGGAGATTAAAATTGGAAAAGAGCTGTTTATAAATGATCCCTTGTCGGATTTTAAATTTCAGGATATTCTGGAAGTCCTGGGAGATAAAACAGTCTATGAGTACAAGATGGAGCGCAATTTCATCCTGAACCGTGAGAAAGATGCGGTGTTTACCCATATGGTTGAAACCTATATCAAAAATCTGGGGCAATATGTAGCAAAACCAGGGTTCCCCGGAAAATTTGTCTTAAAGGAATATAAGAACAGGATAAAATAAAAAGAAAATGAAACCCTTTTTCCATTTTCTGGTGTTTTTTTTGTGTCTTGCCTTTGTTCAGACTGCTCGGGCAGATATCTATATGTATGTGGATAAAAGCGGGGTGGTTCATTTTACCAATGTCCCCGCATCTGACAAGTACAAATTGTTTATAAAGGAACTGCCTGCAAGGGTGAAAAGGAATTTCAACACCGCCGAATACGATCATATTATCAGGAAAGCGGAAGAGAAATATGATGTGGATTTTTCCCTGATTAAGGCCGTCATCCAGGCTGAATCCAATTTTGATCCGGAAGCGGTTTCAAAAAAGGGGGCAAAGGGGCTGATGCAGATCATGCCGGGCAATTTTCAGTCCCTTGCCGTGCAGGATCCATTTAATCCGGCCCAGAATATCATGGGCGGAGTGAAATATCTCCAGGAGCTACTGAAGCGATACGAGAATAAACTGCCCCTGGTTCTTGCCGCATACAATGCCGGTCCCGAGGCAGTCGATCAATACCGTGAGATTCCTCCCTTTGAGGAAACCCAAAACTATGTCAGAAAAGTCATGAGACTCTATAAGCAGTTTAAAGATTCCTGATAAGGCCTAGAATTTTTTCTCGATTTCTCTTATAAAACTGATCAGCTTGTCTCTCATATCCGGTCTTTCCAGGGCAAAGGCAAGGTTGGCCATCTGGAATCCGACCTTGTCCCCGCAGTCAAACCGTTTGCCTTTAAACCGGTATCCGAATATGGGCTGTTCATTCAAAAGGGCTTTCATGGCATCCGTAAGCTGGATTTCCCCGTTGGCGCCCTTTTTCCCTTTTTCCAGGTGATAAAAAATCCTGGGGGTCAAAATATACCGGCCTACAATGGCCAGGTTGGAAGGGGCGTTTTCCGGTTTTGGTTTTTCGATCATATCATCGATTTTGACAATATCCTCTTCGACCTGGGTTGCTTTCAGGATACCGTATTTATCGGTCTGGTCCTTGTCAATCTCCATGATGGCGGCCATGGAAGCCCTGAGACGGTCAAATTTTTTGACCATTTCGGCAAGGACGGGTTTATCGGTCTGGATCAAGTCATCGGCCAGAAGGACGGCAAAGGGTTCATCACCCACAATATCCCTGGCACACCAGATGGCATGGCCAAGCCCCAATGGCTGATTCTGCCGGGTATAGACAATGGTTCCGGTTTGGGGCACCAGTTCCTGAATCTGTTTTAAAAGGTCATCCTTGCCTTTTTCCATCAAGGTGTGTTCGATTTCAAAAGACCGGTCAAAATGATCTTCCAGGGCTTTTTTCCCCCGGCCGGTAACAAAAATAATCTGCTCGATGCCTGCTTTAAAAGCTTCTTCCACTGCATACTGGATAATGGGTTTATCCACAACCGGGAGCATTTCTTTGGCCATGGCCTTGGTGGCGGGAATAAATCTTGTTCCAAGTCCGGCTACCGGGAATACTGCTTTTCTAATTTTCATGGAAACCTCTCAAAATGAATGACAAAAACATGGATCTATCTCAGGCGCGTAACCTGTTTTTATGTGTTTTATTTTGAAAAAGAGCATCTGTCAATTGATTTTGGTCCGGGTGCTGCTTCGTTCCGGTTGTTGAAAAATTGTTAAAAGTGTAATCATTTGACATTATTGTACCTTTTTCGTATAGTCCACATTTTTGAGCAATTATTTAACAAATGATGAGGAAGATGGAATGACCGATACCGCCCCCAAAAAATCAGAAATACCACCGGAGCAGCTTAGTCTGAAAAGCAGCTTCCGGTTCAACTGCCACAAGGGTGTAAAATGTTTTACAGACTGCTGCCGGGGAATTGATATCATGTTGACTCCCTATGATATTCTGACCATGAGAAAAAAGCTGGACATGAGTTCGGAAGAATTTCTCGCCATATTTACAAAACCGCAGATCCTTGAGAAAGCAGGACTACCTGTGGTGACCTTAAAGCTTTTAGACGATGAAAAAAAATCCTGCCCCTTTGTTGAGGACAAGGAGGGCTGCGCCATTTATGAGGATCGCCCGACGACCTGCCGGTATTATCCATTGGGCGTAGGTTCCCTGAGCTATTCCGGGGAAAAAGGGGAAAAGGATGAATTCTTTTTTACCGTTAAAGAGGCCCACTGCCTTGGATTTGAGGAAGATAAACAATGGACTGTGGCCGAGTGGCGAAAGGATCAGGGGGTTGATCTTCGGGACCGGATCAATGACGGGTGGATGGAACTCATTGTCCGGAAAAAATCTTTACCGCCGAGCATGAAACTTTCTGAGGAAAGCCGGAAGATGTTTTTCCTCGCCTGTTATAATATTGATAAATTCAGAGATTTTGTTTTCAACAGCACCTTTCTTAAAAGATATGACCTTCCGGAACAAGACATTGAAAGTATCAAAAATGATGATATCAAGCTGTTGCAGTTTGGATTTGAATGGCTGAAAGCCACTTTTTTTTATGCAGGACAGGAAAAATTTAAAGCAAAAGAAAAAAAATAGAAATTTAAGACAATGGTTTTAAGAGGCCATGCCGGTTTTGGCACGGCCTCTTGCCATCTAATATCAATAGGTATACCACAGCGTTTTTTGGAATTCGGAATCATGCAGCCGTTTTTCAAGATCCACATTAAAAAAAGACCCGATGGGTTCAAATATTTCCGGGTGATCGGCGAAAATACCTCTGACTGCATTGAGTAGTATTGCAAATCCTTTTTGCGTCATTTTTCCCAGAGGTTTCCGGCAGGGTCCCGAGGGCATGCCCAACAACTGCATCAGGGTTTTGACGGGAACCGGATTCCTTGATCTGCAGGTGACGGTCCCAAATTCACAGGTTTCCTGGGTAGTGACCACAACCAGGTCCAGCAAGGGTTTCAAGACGGCCTGAACTTTCATGGCGCCGGCCGTATCTCCTTGGTTCAGGAGGCTGACGAGCTGGGTCATGGCCTTTGGTGCAATATTGGACATGACGGATATGGAACCGCAGGCCCTGATCCCGGGATGAGTCATAACGTCATAGACCAGAGCGTCATCCCCTGAAAAAATCATGAAGCCGTCACCGCAATATTTTCGGGTGAGCTTCATATTGTCAAGATTTCCCGTGGCTTCTTTAACGCAGGTCACATTGGGACAGGTTTTTGCCAGGATGGCCAGATCCTGGGGAAGCATCTGTGCCCCGGTCCTTCCCGGAATAATATAGGGGATAATGTTCATGCTTGGATATGTTTCTGCAATCACCTCATAATATTCCCTCCGGATTTCAAGGGAGCTGGGACCGTTGTAATAGGGGTCCACCATGAGAACGGCATCCACATCTTCATCGGCGGCATGACCCACGGCTTCCAGGGCTTCTGAGGTATTATTGCTGCCTGTTCCTGCTATTCTGAGGCATTTATTTTTGGCAAGGTCTGCAACCTGTGCGATGACGGAGTGGTGCTCTTTCCATTTGAACGTCGGGCTTTCACCTGTGGTGCCGGTGGCTAGTATACCGGTGATTCCGTTTTCAATCTGAAAATTGATAAGTTGCTCCAAACCTTCTTGATCAAGCTCTCCGGCTCGATTAAAAGGGGTGATTAATGCGGTATAGCATCCTGGTTCCATAGCCCTGCCTTGTCAATAACCGGTAAATAAAAAATTGTTCTACGGATGATTCTTAACACCTGCTATCACAAGTCTTGCTTTGGTTCAAGCCTAATTTACAAGCCTGAATAGTTTAATGGGGCTTGACACAAAATTGTATCAGAAATAATATACCTGACTTTAACATTCATTTTTTACAAATCATACATTAAGGATGTTCATAATGACGGATTCAAAACAGGCAAAACACCTGCCAACAACTGCGGATGAGCAGATTAACCGGTTGAAAGGCCAGTTAACGGGCAATGAAGAATGTGGAACAACCCATTATAACCTTGCCGTGGCCCTCATGGGAAAACAGGAATATGCCGAGGCTGAACGAGTGCTTCACGATGCCATTGACTGCAGTCCGACCCTGGCCGAGGCCTATGTTCTCCTGGGGGGAATCTGCCTTCAACGGAATGATCTTGAAGGTTGCTACCGGTATAATCAAAGAGCTACAAAAGCAAGGGCCGGCTTTGCCGAAGGCTATGGGAATATGGCTTTTGTTCTTTTGCAGATGATAGACGGCAAAAACCCAAAAGAAGATGAAGAAAAAATGGATAAAGCCGTTAAAAATCTGAAAAAAGCCATTATCCATAATAAAAATTTTGTTCAGGCCTATACCACCCTTGGAACCGCCTATTTCATGAAAGGTCTTGTCCGGGAGGGGATCGAGGCCAACCTTGAAGCGATTAAGATAGCCCCTGATTTTCCCGTGGCCCATAATAACCTGGCTGCGGCTTATCTTGAAGTGGGCGAGTTTGATAAAGCCGTTTCCCATTGTGACAAAGCCGAGGCCCTTGGTTATGAGGTTCCGGAAAAATTGAAAAAAGAGCTTCTGTCCCATAGAAAGCCTTGATGGAAAAATCCCGGTTTCATTTTTATATATCAGGCGAAGAAAAAGAGGTTTTGCCCGGATCCCCATTATGGGAATTACCGTTATCCGGAAAGGAACCCTGCAGAGATCATGCGGTTGCATCCGGGTCGGCCCGCCAGGATAGGGAGATAACCATAGGAGATTATTTTTCAGCCGTCTGCCGGTTCTTATCCCGGAACGAGGTTTCAATCCTTATATCAGGTCTTGAAGCGGTTTTTCAGAACCCTGTTTCATATGAGCATATCCATCAGATTTCAGCCTTTCTTGAAAAACACGGCGCCTTTTATCGCCCTTTGAAAATCAGGATTGATCTCACGGATACCCAAACCTGCTTTTTTGTCCTGAACGGTGCGGTTGGAAATCCTGGTTTGTCGTTGATAGAGAAAGAAGTTTCGCTTCTTTCAAAATTAAATAAAAGCTTTCCCAAACAGTATCTTCCCCTTGTCTTCGGCTGGGATATCCTGAACACCCCAAAGGGGAGAATCGGATTCTTTTTGGGCGAATGGTTTCAAGACTACAAGGAATTTCATGTGACGGCCGGAAACCATCAATGGCAAATCGCGATCTGGGAATCCGACGGGAGCTGCCGCTATCTGCCGGAGAAATCCTTTCTGCCGGTTTATCAGGAGGCGGCATGGATACTGACCCATTATTATAATATCGAAACCTTTGAACAGATCTATCCCTGGCACCATGCGGCCGGTGATTTTATTGTGAGAGCGGCAGACGGCCAATTTCAGGTCAGGCTGATCACGGTAAGAGGATATTCTCCTCTAACGGAATTCGGGGCTGATGAAACAGAGAAAAAAAATCAGATTTTACCTTCATTGCTGGTGTTCTTTTTTAACCTCAGTTTAAGAATGCGTATGGACCGCCTGGATGGTACAGGCGAGGCTGTGATGATGGGGGATGAGGTCATAACAGCAACCGTTGACGGATTTTTGGATGCCCTGGATGAAAAATCCAAAGCCTATGAGTATGGGGATTTGAAAAGGGTTTTCATATCATTTTTCAATGGATTCGATCTGGATCAGATGATTAGTATCGGAATCGCCGCCCAGGATTCCTGGGCGGCGATTCCGGCCGAGCGCCGGTTAATAAAGGAAAATATCGAGCCTCATTGCAGAGTTTTGCAGGCTATTTTTAAAACCATGTAAAAAAAACCTTTTTTATTGACATGTTGAAACAGAAATTTTATATCTGCAATGTTATTTTTTGGGTAATATTTATAGGACAGACGGGTTATTGAACTAACTCTCTGGAATAACAAAGGAAAAGATTATTAGATGAAAAGTTTGGATAACCTTTTCATTAGTGAATGTAAATTAACAATTAACGGAGGTAAGTAAATGGCAAAACATGAGACTCCTTTACTGGACCAGCTGGAATCCGGCC
>Ga0208968_1000877_pt1 | contig 17612 bp, 19 predicted proteins | sample RifOxyA3_FD_184031 | JGI IMG/M metagenome (GOLD analysis project Ga0208968, IMG submission 184031) | Groundwater microbial communities from Rifle, Colorado - Rifle Oxygen_injection A3 (SPAdes) | ecosystem: Environmental > Aquatic > Deep subsurface > Groundwater | place: Rifle, Colorado, United...
GGGTTCGAAAAGATCACTCTCCTGAAAATTTTGGAATACTCCGGCATATGGCCATGAATCTGCTCAAACAGGAGAAATCACTCAAAGGCGGCATCCAGACCAAACGCCTCAAAGCTGCTTGGGATCACAGCTATCTGCTAAAAATCTTGGCTAAATAATTTCTACATGCGATTGCCCTGTCTTCTTTTTATATTTCTATTGACAAAGACAAAACGCCTATCCTATGTATGATGACATTTTACGGACTTGAAGGAATAGGATCAACATGAAAAGAGTATTTTCCATAGGGGTCGCATTTTTGGTTCTGATGGTCCTTTATGTCAGCAGCCTTTATAATTACCTTCTTTTTCACAGTCTTGCCGAGCTGTTTTCAATTGTGATCGCATGCTGTGTGTTTATGGTTGCGTGGAATTCCCGGCGGATTCTGGATAATCAGTATTTGTTGTTCATCGGTATCGCTTATCTGTTCGTCGGGATATTGGATCTTGCCCACACCCTTTCCTATAAAGGTATGGGTGTTCTGCTGGGATATACCAGCAATACGCCAGCGCAATTGTGGATTGCCGCCCGGTATGTCGAAAGCCTGAGCCTTCTGTTTGTACCGCTGCTGTTATATCGGCGCATCCGGCCGTTTTTTTTTCTCGTGGGATATGCTGTGATTGCGGCAGTCCTGCTGATATCCATATTTTACTGGCAGAACTTCCCGGATTGCTTTCTTGAAAATGCCGGCGGTTTGACACCATTTAAAAAAAATAGTGAATATATCATCTGTGTGCTGTTGCTTATTGCCGGAACGATTATGGTTCTGAAACGTAAACAATTCGATGCCATAGTGCTCAGATGGATTCTGACTTCTATAATTACAACCGTATTTTCTGAACTTGCTTTTTCGACCTATGTAAGTGCGTACAGCACGGCAAATCTGTTGGGCCATTATTTTAAAATAATTTCTTTTTATTGTATTTACAAAGCCATTATTGAAACCGGTCTTGCAAAACCCTATGAACTGCTTTTCAGGAATTTGAAACTCAGCAAGGATCGATACCAGTCATTGTTTGATAATATGGTTAATGGATTTGCCAATCATGAGGTGGTGTTTGATCAAGCCGGGAAACCGGTGGATTTCATTTTTACAGAGGTAAATGACGCGTTTGAAAAGCTGACAGGTCTGACGGAAGTTGTCGGAAAAAGGGTGACCCAGGTCATTCCCGGAATTCAAGATGATCCGGCAGACTGGATCAATGTTTATGGAAAGGTAGCGATCACAGGGAAGCCAATACGTTTTGAAAATTACTCGGAACATCTCAAAAAGTGGTATTCGGTAATCGTCTATTGCCCTTCAAAAGGCCGGTTTGTGACCATCTTTGAAGATATTTCCGAACGTATACGGATACGAACGGAATTAAGCCGCCAACGCGAGTGGCTCCATGCCAGCCGGAGTCGTTTCAAACTGTTGGCGGATATATCCGGCCGGCTTCTGGCAACGGAGACCCCCCAGGATCTTGTTGAAAAATTGTGCCAAGATGTCATGACACATCTGGAATGCCAGACCTTTTTCAATTTCCTGGTGGATGACTCGGTTCAAAGACTGCATCTGAATGCCTATTCCGGTATAACCGAAGAGGAAGCTGAACAGATCAAACGGCTTGATTATGATGTGTCCATCACCGGATGTGTTGTCAGGGATCGGGAACGGGTCATTGCCGAGGATATCTTTAACACGCCTGATATTCGTACGGAACTGATCAAATCCTTTGGCATTCATGCCTATTGCTGCCACCCGCTGCTGATACAGGGAGATCTTGTCGGTACGCTTTCCTTTGGCACCAAGACCAGAGATAAGTTTACGCCCGAAGAAATATCGGTCATGCTAACCGTTACAGGCTATGTGGCCCTGGCAATGCAGCGTATCCGGAATCAGGACGCGTTGAAGAAAGCCAATACCGAACTTGAGCATAAAATTCGGGAACGGACCATTGCCCTGGCTCAAACGGTAGATACGCTTGAAGAGGAAATTGAGTCGCGCAAACAGGCTGAGGACCAGTTAAAACTTTTGAACAGACAACTGACGGACAGGGCTAATCAGCTCAGGACTCTGGCGGGAGAACTGACCATGGTTGAACAACGGGAACGCAAGCGCCTGGCCAAAGTTCTGCATGATGGACTTCAACAGCATATGGTCATTGCAAAATTCAATTTGAGCGGTATCAGCAGAAAAATTACGGATCAGGATCTTAAAGACAAAGTGCTGAAAATAGAATCAATCATTGGAGAGGGGATACAGATGTCACGTTCGTTGAGCGCCGATTTAACCCCCACTGTTCTCCACAAAGGAGATCTTACGGCGGGTTTGAAATGGATAGAACGTTGGATGAAGGACAAACATAATTTTGGGGTCGATCTTTCCATTGAATCTAAAACGGATTTTCCGGAAGATGTAAATATTTTAGTTTTTGAGTCTCTACGTGAATTACTCTTCAATGCCGTCAAACATTCGGGAGTATCCCGGGCAAAAGTCGATCTGCAACAATTGGACGGGATTGGTATCCGGATAAGCGTCAGTGATAACGGTGTCGGGTTCGATGCCCGGAGCCAGGCATCCCTATCCGCTTATGGCCACGGTGGCCTGGGGTTGTTCAGTATTCATGAAAGAATCGGCTTGATCGGAGGTAATTTTGAAATTGACAGTACCCCGGGAAAAGGAAGCTGTTTTACAATGACCGTGCCTATTGCCTCAACCGTTTGAAACCGCATCAGTGTGTCCCACGCTGATACTGTCAGAATTTTACCAACCCCACTAAACCGACGACGATCAGGTAAACGGCAACGATGTAATTGAGAAGCCGGGGTGCTACGAGGATCAAAATTCCCGCGATCAATGCAATTAAGGGTTGCGGTGAAACATAAAATACCATGTTGGTTTCTCCTCTTTTTCAATCAGTTATTGTTCATGATGGGTTTCATGAAGGTGTTTCTTTAGCACGCTCTGATTAATAACTATCCCTCCACTGCCACCTCAAACCCACCGTACGCCATCTTTTTCATATCAAATGGCATGGGAATATCTTTATATTGCTCCTCAAGCTTGTGCATCTCCTTCATCACTTTTGCATTGACTTCATCCCGATGCTCTCGTGACTTATACACAATAAACGAAAACCACACGTTTTCCCCTTCCTTTGCCTGTGCCATCTCCGTAAAAGCCAACGGCTTCATTCCGCCCATTTCTTTTGCCGCCAGATCCTCCCCCACACATTCGTAATACTCAAGCGCCCCAGCCTTCATCCACATATCTCGCCCCTCACTGGCCATCTTCTTGTACTCCTCCACTTTGTCTTCGGGCACCAACAACACGAATCCATCAACATATTTAGCCATTTTTATCTCCTTTTTAGTTTTGGTTTTTCATAGACAAATGATCCCGCCCTCACCTTCCCGGCTCATTTGTAATTGGCCACGATCACTTCTGCGGGAGCAACGGAGTTTTTAGTCAACCACCCCGGCAGAGCTCCAGGCCGATGAACCGCAGGCCATATTTTCATTAACTATACCTATTTTTCCAAAATTTCTTTTAATTTAAGAGAAACCTCTTCAAATCCATAGGGTTTTTGAAGATATCCTTTAATACCCCGGTCGATCACGGCTTGCATCTTTTCTCCAAAGGAATAACCTGTTGTAAGCAGCACTTTTATATCCGGATCAAATTTTTTCAATGCCTCAAATAGCTCCAACCCGTTCATTTCCGGCATAATCATATCAAGAATAACCAAGTCGATTTTCCCTGAATTTTTTTTATATATGTTTAATGCTTCTTTCCCGGAACCTGCTTTGAGCACGGAATATCCAAGCGCTTTACAAAGCTCTCCCCCCACATCCAGAATCATTTGTTCGTCATCGACTAGAAGGATGGTTCCATTTTCTCCATTTATTGCGATATCTTCCCTGGGGGCATCTGATTTAATTTTGATTTCGTATGACGGCAGGATAATAGAAAAAGACGACCCGATGTTTGGTGAACTCCATGCTTCTATCATGCCGTCATGATGGTGAACGATATTTTTGGCAATTGCCAGCCCCCACCCTTTTGTCGCGGAATCACTTTCCTGCCGGTAAGAAAAAGAGGGATTGAAGATTTTTTCCAACACTTGATTTTCCATTCCAATACCATTGTCAACAATTGTGATTTTAACGTATGATCCTGTTTCTAATCCATACGCAGCCGCTGTCCCATTCAAAAGCATCACCGATTCGGCTATGATCGATAATTTTCCGCCATTGGGCATGGCTTGGATCGCGTTCTCTATGATAGTGATCAATACCTGACTGATTTTATCAGGGTCTGCTTTGATCATAAGGGGGATAGGATCAAGATCCATATCCAGAACAATATTCTTTTTTAACTTAAAATTTTCCACGACATTTTTAACCATCCGGTTCACATCGATGGAACATTCATAGTATTCATCAACGTTTGCAATACCCATTAGTTTTTTTGCAATCTCAGATCCTTTATCAATGGTTAAAATCATTTGCCTGATATGCTGATAAATCGGATCAGACGGTTTTATGCCGTTCATCACCATTGATATCCGGCCTTTTATTGCGGTCAGCAGATTATTAAAATCGTGAGCTAAGCCACCTGCAAACGCTTCAACACAATCCGGCACCTCATTATTGAATAATACCTCTTGCATTTTTCCCCCTTTTTTTATTCTGCTTTTATGTATTGAAAACCATTGAGCCATAACATAATAGATTTGCCGAAAATGTTTCAATGAGTGAAAACCCCTATTTTTGATAAAAGGCACCCTCATTCTCTTTTGCTGAAATCGCTTTTTTATTGGGATATGGATTATAGAGACCTAAGTGCTTGTATTGACTTTTTTTTATATAGCTGCATTTTCTTGTGTAGGATTAAGATGCGTTATGCACTTCTGATTTTAATGTTACACGACAAAAAAAGAATACAAATTACCGGAGGTTATCATGAAATTTAAAAAGCGGCATAAGAATCAATTTATCATGGACCTTGAACTTTTAAATCTAAATAATGCATCCGGATGTGCTGCATGTAATGAAAAATTCAGCCTTGGAGATAGTGTTGTGCTGGCCTGCGGTGGTTGGGCTGACGGCTGTTCTAAACTCATCCACGAACATGAGGCAATCTTTGATGAAAAGACCGATACCTTCTTTGAAAGGATATATTACAACGATATGCATTGATGGGTCAAAAAAAGCCGTCCTCAGAAGGGAGGGTTGAACGGATGTAAGGAGCAATCGCCATGACCTTACGAACTTTAGACAATTTCAGTATCGATTATCTGCAGATACTTGACGAAAACGGCAATGTTGATAAAGCCCTTGAGCCTGATCTGAGCCGGGAGGATCTTCTCAAACTCCATTATTATATGACGCTTTCACGGATGGCGGATGCCAGGATGCTGAACCTTCAGCGCCAGGGTAGGCTCGGGACCCTGCCGGCCGCCACCGGTCAGGAAGCTTCTTTTTGCGCCCCTGTCCTGGCCATCCGGGATACCGACTGGTTTGTGGGGTCCTATCGTGAACTGGGAGGCCGTTTGATGAGGGGGGAACCGCTTGTCAATGTGTTACATCTGTATAACGGGTTTGAAGAAGGAAGTGATAACCCTGAAAGTCCCCGGACCCTTCCCATCTCTATTATTCTGGCATCCCAACTGCCCCAGGCCGTGGGCCTGGCCTATGGGTCCCGCCTCCAGGGGGAAAAGGATACGGTTGCCCTGGCTGTTTTCGGGGATGGGTCCACTTCCGAGGGCGATTTCCATGAGGCCTTGAATTTTGCCGGCGTCCTTAATGCTCCTGTGATTTTTTTGTGCCAGAACAACCAATATGCCATTTCAACGCCCCGGGAACTCCAGACCCGGTCCGCCACCATTGCACAAAAGGCCGTCGCTTATGGCATGCCCGGAATCCAGGTGGATGGAAATGACCCCCTGGCGGTTTTCAAAGCAGTAGATGACGCCGTTAAAAGAGCCCGGGAAGACAAAGGGCCTTCTTTGATTGAAGCCGTGACCTACCGGATGTTGATGCACACAACGGCAGATGATCCGACCCGGTACAGGGAAGAGGCCCAGGTTGAATCCTGGAAAGCCAGGGACCCCCTGATCCGGTTTGAAAAATACCTGATCCAAAAACAGATCTGGGATGAAAAAAAGCAAAAAGATCTTGAGGACAAGCTCAAAGAGACCATTGAGCAGGCGGTGAAAGAGTTTGAATCCAAAACCGGGTTTAAACCGGATGCCCCTTTTGATCATGTTTTCGGTAATTCTTTTTACCTGATTGAACAACAGCGGGCGCAATTTCTGGACAATTTGAAAAAGGAGACTGAAAATGGATAAAATCAATATGGTCCAGTCTCTTAACCGGACGCTTCACCACATCATGGAAGCCGACGAGAAAGTACTGGTCATGGGCGAGGATGTGGGGCTCAACGGAGGGGTTTTCCGGGTTACGGACGGCTTGTACCAAAAATTCGGCCGGCAGCGGGTCATCGATTCCCCCATTGCGGAATCCGCCATTCTCGGAACAGCCATCGGCATGGCGATTTCCGGTCTCAAGCCCGTGATTGAAATGCAGTTTTCCGGTTTTTCCTATCTGATGATGCACCAGCTTGAAGGCAATGCCTCAAGGATGAGAACGCGGTCAAGGGGCCGGTTTACCGTTCCCCTTGTGATCCGGATGCCCTATGGCGGCGGGGTCAGGGCATTGGAACACCATTCGGAAAGCAAGGAAGTTTATTTTGCCCATACCGCCGGTGTCAAAGTGGTTATTCCGTCCAGCCCTTCAAATGCGGGCGCACTTTTAAAGACAGCCATTGACGACCCTGATCCCGTGGTTTTCATGGAGCCCAAGCGGTCTTACCGGTCTTTCAAGGAAGAGGTGGAAGATGAATTGCCCCCCATCCCCATCGGCGAGGCCCAGGTCCTGGAAATCGGTGAAGATCTGACCGTTATTTCATGGGGGGCCATGATGCAGGATACCTTAAAAGCCGTGAAAAAGCTGAAGGCGGAAACCGGCGCCGGCCCGGAAGTGATCGATCTTCTGACCCTGTCCCCCATGGATGCCGAAACCATTGTCCACAGCGTTTCCAAAACCGGGCGGTGTGTTATTGTCCAGGAAGCCCAGAAATCCTTTGGACCGGCTTCTGAAATCATTGCCCTGATCAATGATCATGCCCTGATGTACCTCAAGGCCCCGGTCAACCGGGTCACCATGTATGATGTCCCGGTTCCGCTTTTTGGAAGGGAACAGATGTATTTTCCCTCCCAGGACAGAATTTTGAGGGCAATGATACAAACCTTGAGCGACTAGGAGGTCATTATGTTGGAATTTAAGCTTCCTGATCTGGGTGAAGGGATACACGAGGGAGAGCTGCTCAAATGGTATGTCAAGGAAAAAGACGCAATAAAAGAAGACGACCCGCTGTGTGATATGGAAACGGACAAGGCCACCGTGACCCTCCCGTCACCCGGAACCGGGACAATTATTAAACTGAATGGGAACCCCGGGGATATGATCCGGGTAGGTCAGGTTCTGGCGGTCATTGAGGTTAGTGGGGAAAATTTATCTGAAACATCCGGGCCGGCGGATGACGCAAAGCCCTGGGATCAGAAGATGAAAAAACAAGTGGCCGCAGCGCCGGCCACACGGCGTCTGGCCCGGGAGATGGGGATTGATATCACCACCGTCACCGGAACAGGGTCGGCAGGAAAAATAACGCCGGAGGATGTTCAATTGGCAGCAGGCGAGCCGGGCAAGGGTGATATTAAAGATGCTCTGACTCCTGATCCGGATATTACAGTCCCGGAAGAGATCCATTCCGGGATTCCCTTTCTGGAAATACCTGCCCTGCCGGACTATGCCGGTGAAGGGCCTGTTGAAAAAATACCCATACGCTCTCTGAGAAAAAAAGTGGCGGTTAAAACCACCTCCTCCATGATTCTGATCCCCCATGTGGCCCATATGGAAGAATGGGATGTGACGGAGATTGAAGCCTTGCGCAAGACATTGAACCGGGAAAGGAACGAATCCGGCCGGATCACCCTGATGTCATTTGTCGTCAAGGCCCTTGCCTCTCTTTTAAAACAATATCCTCAATTTAATGCCGGTGTTGATCCCCACAGGATGGAGATTGTTCATAAAAAATATTACCATATCGGAATTGCCGCAGACACGCCAAAGGGATTGATTGTCCCGGTCATCAAGCATGCCGACGCCAAAAGCGTGACACAGATTGCAACAGAAATCCGTTTCCTCGCCGGAAAGGGCCGGGACGGCACCATCTCGGCCGAAGAGCTGACCGGATCTACTTTTACGGTCACCAATGTCGGGGCCATCGGCGGCACAGGGGTTTTCCCCATTATCAATTATCCGGAATCCGCCATCCTGGGCATGGGAAGGGTCGGCCCCAAACCCATGGTAAAGGATGATGCCGTGGTCATAAGGACAATGCTCCCCGTGACCCTGTGCTTTGATCACCGGGTGGCGGACGGCGCCGGGGCAGCTTATTTCATGCGGGATCTGAAGCAGATGATGGAGACTCCCATGGTTTTTATGACCCGGGTTTAGGGCCTTATCCATATTATCAATAGGATACCCGGCCCTCGGCCCGGAAAAAGGAGATAGTGACATGGTCGTTGGAGAACTGGTTTATGACACACAAGTGGTTGTTCTGGGAGGCGGCCCCGGCGGGTACACGGCGGCAATCCGTGCGGCTGACCTGGGGTTTGAAGTGATGCTGGTTGAACCCCGTCCCCGTTTAGGAGGGGTATGTCTTACGGAAGGGTGTATCCCGTCGAAAACTTTGATCCATGCAGTGGGCCTGGCCGAGTCCATGAAACAGGCCGGCGCCTTCGGGATGACATATACAGGGGTCAAGTTTGATATCAAGAGACTTGGAACCTGGATCAGTTCAGTGGTGGATTCTCTTTCCGGCGGGATTTCAAAGCTGCTTGAAAACCGGAACATTGAAGTCATCCAGGGCCACGCCCGGTTTACCGAAGACCATAAGATCTACATTGAGGGCGCCAATACAAATATCCGGTTCAAACATGCCATTATCGCCACCGGGTCCAGAATCAACACACTTCCGGCCGGCATAGATCTTCCTTTGTGGACATCAGCCGAAGCCCTATCCCTGACTGAAATTCCAGAAAGTCTTCTGGTGGTCGGCGGCGGTTATATCGGGCTTGAGATCGGTCAGGCCTATGCAGGCCTCGGAAGTCGGGTGTCAATGGTTGAGTTCAATGAAAACCTCTTGCAGGGAGCAGACAGGGATCTTGTCAGGATAGTGATTCAAAACTGTCAAAAACAGTTTTCCGCCATTCATACCCAGTCAAAGGTTCTTCACATTGATGATACAGGGAATGGATACGCAGTGGTGTTTGAAAAAAACGGAGAACAGATCAAGGAAACCTATGACCAGGTCCTGATGGCCACGGGACGACGCCCCAATACGGATGGTCTTGGACTTGAACATATCGGGATAAAAGTAGATGACAAAGGGTTTATCCTGACGGATGATCAATGCAGGACCGATATTCGCCATATTTTTGCCGTGGGGGATGTCACCCGGGGACCTGCGCTTGCCCATAAAGCCGCCAGGGAAGGAAAGGTGGCGGCAGAGGTGATTGCCGGCAGGCCCTCTTCCTTTGACAATGTGGCTGTCCCGGCCGTCTTGTTTACCCATCCTGAAATCGCCTGGACCGGCCTCACGGAAGAACAGGCCAAAGACCGGAACATTCCCTTCACAGTGGGCCGGTTTCCCCTGACGGCCCTTGGGCGTGCCAAAAGCATTGGGAAGACTGATGGCTTTGTAAAGATCATCGCCCAAAAGGAGACCTCTCTGATCCTGGGTGTGGGGATTGTGGGCGAAAATGCATCGGAACTGATATCGGAAGGTACCCTGGCCATTGAAATGGGGGCGTGCCTCGAAGACTTGATTGTCAGCATCCACCCCCATCCCACTTTTTCAGAATCCATTATGGAGGCTGCGGAAATGGCTGCTGAGGGGTCTGTTCACCTGCTTAAAGGAAAGAAATAATGCCGGAGGATCTTGACCCGACAGTGCAACCCTTTACCTGGGATGATGCGTTAATTGAATCTGCATTGATAAAGAAGATCCCTCAATTCTCCTGTTACCCGTTTCCTTATCCTGCCATTGTGGCGGGTAGGGGAAGTTCCCTGTCCCGGGAAATCCGGCTTGAGAAAATACTTGAGGATCACATTCCGGTTTACAGGCGCCAGGGAGGTGGATGCGCAGTTTTCCTGGACAAGGATTGCCTGATTGTCTCAACCGCTTTTCCAGCCGAGGGGTTCTCAGGGATTCGATCCATTTTTGCCCGGTATACCCACTGGCTCCTCAATGGGCTGAAGAGGACCGGCATCAATGGGATCTACCTGGACGGTATATCAGATCTGGTAATTGACAACCATAAAATCGGGGGTTCCTGTTTAAAGCGGTCAAAGGATTTTGCCTATTTTTCCGCTTCCATCCTGGTCTCAGCCGATCTCGACATGATGGGCCATTGCCTGAAACATCCCCCCAGGGAACCGGAATACAGAAAGGGGAGGGTCCATCATGATTTTGTAAGAAATTTGAGTCATTATTATCATGGAATAACGGTTCAGGATCTTTCCCTATACCTTGGAGAGGCCCTGAAACCCTCATTTCAGGCCTGATCCGGCCACAATTATTTGTCTTTACAATGGACAAAGAATCCCTATTTTATTTGCATACACCTCTGTTTACAACCCATGAAGAGGAGGTTCCATATACCAAATCATACTATTCATAACCCATTGTGAAAGGAATTAGAGAAAATGAAATCTCAACAGGTTTGCCCAACATGCAAGGGTAAAAAACTTATTGTAGGCAATTGCGAATGCAATGCTGAATGGCGAAGCATGGATGGCGAAAACGGATTTAATGACTGTCAATGTGAGCCAGATATTGAATGCCCTGATTGTCAGGGCAAAGGATACATTGAATGATTTCAATAAGAAAGGAGCTATCATGGAAATCAAACGGATACTCTGGCCCACTGACTTTTCAGGCAATGCAGAAAAAGCGATTCCCTATGTTGAATCTCTGACCCGGCAATATGATGCTGAAATACACGTTCTTTACGTGATTCAAGATATTGCACATCATGCATCGTGGTATGGGGAATTTGGAAAAAACCATATCAATGAACTCATGGAATGGGCTCACAAATCGGCAGAACGCAGGTTGAATCAAATTTGTGAAAAATATCTGGAGGGGTGCCATCTATATATCAGGCATATTGCCATAGGTGATCCTGCTGAAGAAATATTAAAACTGATTGAAACGGAAAAAATAGACATGGTTGTTATGGCCAGTCATGGCGAAAAGGGAAAATATCGTTTTGGATCAGTAACCGAAAAGGTCCTGAAGAATTCTCCTGTTCCTGTCACGGCTGTTCCCATTACTCCGGATATCCCTGCCTGAAATTACAGTGCTGATTTTTTTTAAAAAGCAATTCAGGGCAACGCTGTTAAAGCCCTGCCCTGAATTGGTGGTTTTTTATATTTCAGTTATAGACAAGATGATGCTATTCTAATGAATAGTTACATTATATGCATTTTCCCATGGGTCCTTTAGAGGAATATTAATGAGGAGAAGCCCATTTTCATAATTGGCTTCGGTTTTCTCTATCTCGACCGGGCAACAAAAGGTACCCGTGGAAACATATTCCGCATCATTTTTTTCAGCCTTCAGACTGAAGCCGTCATTATTCAATTTAAGATCAATATCTTCTTTTTTTACACCTGGAATTGTAAACTCAAGGTGAATTGAAGATTTTTCATCATCGACACAAGAACATAGCTCAGCGGCTAGTTTTCTTTTTTCAATGCTTAATTCGTTCATTATCGTCACCTCCTTAAACATAAGGACGTCTGGTATTGTCTTTCAACTGTATCATCGGACGTGCGATTCGTCTTCCGTATACAGGAATATCATAAGGCTGTTTTTTGAAAAAACAATTCGGAAAGCCAAAATATGTGTTCATTCTTTAGAAAATATTTTTGACAATTGGTCATAAGTCGATATAATCAACATATCTCAAACCTCAATTCTGCTCTATATAAAAAGATCTGATGCATCCCTGCTGGTTTTTCATTTTTATTAATCTTATTCAAGGAGGGTATCATGAGTGAAAGTGTTTACAAAATCATTGATCTAGTGGGTTCCAGCCAGACATCCTGGGAAGATGCGGCTTCCAAAGCCATTAAAAAAGCGGCTAACACCTTAAAGGATTTAAGGATTGCCGAGGTTCAGAAACTGGATATTAAAATCGAAGACGGCAAGCCTATGACATTCAGGACAAATCTCAGGTTATCCTTTAAATACAAGGATGAATAGGTCCTGAATGGGATAAGCAGTTAATCCCTTTTTGTCAGGCCTTTTGAGATGAATCCGTTAGGGTGTTTGTCCGGGCGATGAAAGCGCCAACCTTATGGATATCTTTCATGCCCGGACTTTTTTCAACTCCGGATGACACATCTACCCCAAAAGGCCTGACAGTCTTCACAGCCTTTGTCACATTATCGGGTGAAAGTCCGCCGGCGATAATAATCGGACTTTTCATATCAATCCGGCAAGATAATTCATAATTCCAGGATTCTGCGTTTCCGCCGGGGAGAATGCCTTTGCCGTATTCCACCAGGAGGGCGGAGGCGGTTGAATACTCCTTTGCCCGGCTCAGATAAGGTTCTTTTGCAGCGAAAAGGGCTTTGATGACAAAAAGATGTTCTTTTTTCAATTGCTCTACAAGGTCAGGGGGTTCTTTCCCATGAAGCTGGACCCCTTTTAAGGCACATCTCTTAACCTTTTCCAGGATATCTTCAAGACTATTGTCCACAAACACGCCAATGGTGAGTATGCGCCGGGGCAGGACTTTTGTGATCCGGGCAGCCTGATCCATGGTCACATGTCTCGGGCTTTTTTCATAAAAAACAAGACCCAGGGCATCGGGGCGAAGTTTGGCACAGGCAAGAGCATTATCCGGTTCGGTCAGGCCGCAGATTTTAATCCACGGCCTTTTTTCAAAGGTTGTCCGGTTTACGGCAGGCTCATTCAACATTCCGGAGTTCCTTGATAAATGCTATGGTATCTTTAGCCCTCACAATACTTTCACCCACCAGAAAATTAAAAATCCGGAAAGACAGGCCGTTTTCAATATCTTTAAAGGATGAAATCCCGCTTGCTTCAACCGGGATGATATCATCGGGCAGTATAGCTGCAATGCGTTTTGAAACCGTCAGATCGGTTTTAAGGGTCTGAAGGTTGCGGTTGTTGATATCCACCACCTTTGCACCTGAGTAATAGGCAGTTTCAAATTCTTTTTCCGATGTGATTTCAACCAGCGGTTCCATGCCGAGTTCCCATGCAAGAAGGATATAATCTTTCAATTGCTCCCTGGAAAGGAGGGTGGTGATCAGAAGGACGGAAGAAGCCCCGGCCCGCCTTGCTTCATAAATCTGGTAAGCGTCGATGATAAAATCTTTTCTTAATACCGGGAGATCCGTGGCATTGCATACAATTTCAAGATCCTTTAAACTGCCTTTAAAAAATTCGGATTCGGTCAGGACGGAAACAGCCCTGGCCCCGGCTTTTTTATAGTGTTCTGCAAACAGGGCAGGGTCAAGATCCGGTCGTATATCTCCTTTGGACGGAGAGGCTTTTTTGATTTCCGCAATAATCCCTATATCATCGGGGCCGCTTTTTTTCATGGCTTCAAGAAAGCTTGCCTTGGGAAGTGCTTCTTCTGCTTCCCGCCGCATGGTTTTCAAGGGGATGCCGGAGACGACCCGGGCAAGTTCCCTGGATTTTATTTCCACCACCTCTTTTAAGAATCCGTCTATTCCCATATCAGCCGTTCTCCTGTGTGAACCGGACAAGCTGTTCAAGTTTTTGAAAGGCTTCCCCGGTATCAATGGATTCTTCTGCAAGGGCAATCCCGGTTCTGATGGAATCGGCCATGTCGGCTGCCACCAGGGCGGCACCTGCATTTAAAAGTACAATATCCCGCCTGGGGCCTTTTTCGCCTTGGAGCACAGCCTTTGTAATGGCGGCATTTTCTTTTTTGCCCCCGCCTTTCAGATCCTTTGGGTTTGCAAAATCTTCAAAAAAATCCAGGGGGTTGAGATCAAAGGAGCGGATGGTCCCATCATGAAGTGCCGAAACCCGTGTCAAGGTCGTAGTAGTGATTTCATCCATACCGTCATGACCATGAACTACAAAGGCTTTGGACACGCCTAAGAGTTTGAGGGCTTTTGCAAACATCTCCGTCAGTTCCGGGGCATATACCCCGAGAAGCTGACAACCGGCGGCCGCAGGATTGGTCAAGGGGCCCAGCATATTGAAAATGCTCCGGATGCCGCATTCCTGCCTAGCCTTGCCCGCATATTTCATGGAGCCGTGATACAAAGGGGCAAACATGAACCCGATACCGATGTCATTGATGGCTTCTTCAACAATTTCAGGATCAGTATTCAGATCGAGGCCGAGTTCTTCCAGCACATCGGCACTGCCGCATTGGCTTGAAACACTCCGGTTGCCGTGCTTGGCCACTGTTACGCCTGTCCCGGCCACCACAAAGGCTGTGGTGGTGGATATATTGAATGATCCTGAAGCATCACCACCGGTCCCGACAATGTCAATCACTTTTTTGGAAAGCGTCTGAATCCGTTTGGCCTTTCGCCTCATGGCCTTAGCAGCGCCTGCTATTTCTTCAAAAGTTTCTCCTTTGGTGGCCAGGGCCGCCATGAAAGCACCGATCCGAGCCTCTGAGATCTCTCCTGAAAAAATATCCATGAGCATGGATGCGCTGCTTTCTTCGTCCAGGTTTTGCCCGGCAATGATTTTTTTTAAATTTCCTGTAAAATCCATAATATTATGCTCCAGAGATAAAATTTCGGATCAGTCTTTTGCCCACTGTCGTCATAAAGGATTCCGGATGAAACTGGACCCCCTGGGTGGGGTGCTCCCTGTGCCGGATTCCCATGATTTCACCGTCTTCGGATCTTGCCGTTACCAAAAGGCAGGCCGGCAGGTCTTTTTCCAGAACAGCCAGGGAATGGTAGCGCATGACATTGAAAGGCTTGTTGATGCCTGTATAAATAGAGTGTTCATCTGCTGTGACCATGGAGGTCTTTCCATGCATAATCCTTTTTGCATGAACAATGGTACCGCCAAAGCTTTGGGCAATGACCTGGTGACCCAGGCATACCCCCAGGATGGGGACGGCGCCGGAAAAATGACGGACAACATCCAGGGAAATGCCTGCATCTTCAGGGCGGCCCGGGCCCGGAGAGATGACAATGGCCCCCGGGTTCAATGTTTTTAGATCATCAATCGAAACCTTGTCATTTCTGAAAACCTCCACCTTTGCACCGGCATGAAGGATATAATGGACAAGGTTAAAGGTAAATGAATCATAATTATCAATCATTGCAACCAACATGTTATCTGCCTCCACTCAAGCTGCCAAGGGCAAGCCGTAATGCCGTTTCTACACTTTTTGCCTTATTAACGCATTCCATCAATTCTTTTTGAGGGTCGGAATCATATACAATCCCGGCCCCGGCCTGTACAGTCAGTGTGTCATTTTCCATCATCGCGGTCCGGATGGTGATGGCAAAATCCATGTTTCCGGTAAAGGAAATATAACCGGCCGCCCCACCATAAACCCTTCGGGGAGTATTCTCAAGCTCGGAAATAATTTCCATGGCCCTGATCTTTGGGGCCCCGGACAAGGTTCCGGCCGGGAAAACGGCTTTGAAAAGGTCATAGGCATCCAGACCTTTTCTCAGATCACAGGTGATATTGGAAACCAGATGCATGACATGGGAATAGCGTTCAATAACCATGGTATCGGTTACCTGGACGGTGCCTGCCTCTGCTACCCGGCCCAGATCATTGCGTCCCAGATCTATGAGCATGACATGCTCGGCTTTTTCTTTTTCATCATTTAAGAGTTCATCAGCCAGCTTCCGGTCTTCCTGTTCGGTCTTCCCCCTTGGTTTTGTCCCGGCAATGGGCCGGAGTACGGCAATGCCGTTTTCAAGTCTTACCATGGTTTCCGGTGAAGACCCGGCAATGACAAAATCTATGAAATTCATGAAAAACATATAGGGTGAGGGATTGATATACCGTTGGGCCCGGTAAATGAGGATAGGATCAACAGAGGTTTTGCAGGAAAAGGGTTGGGAATAGACGGCTTGGAAAACGTCACCCTCAACAATATGCCCTTTGATGGTTTCAACCCCCCGGATATAATCTTGGGCCCGGACTTCGGATTCAAATCGGACATCATCCGTCTGAACCTGTTTTGAAGGAATAAAGGGTGTATGGAGGGTGTCGATCATTTTTTCAAGGCTATCCCCGGCCTGATGAAAAATGATCTCAGGATCGGATTCGTTTTTCAAATAACATATCTTTAGACAGGTTAAGGTCTGCCTCATATTATCAAAAATAATCATTTCATCCGGGATGATAAAATGGGCATAGGGTATTCCCTCCGGCAGCGATACCGGGATGGTTTCAAAAAAGGAAACCATTTCATAGCAGAAATATCCGGTAAAGCCGCTCCAGAATCTCGGCAATTCACTCATATGTGCCGGTTTGAAGCCCTTGGAAAATTCACGGATCACATTCAGGGGATCATTGTGATGTTTGATGGTTTTTATTTCATTCAAGGTTTTGATTTCCACTTCTTTTGAAAAAACCTTGATGCTGCCGAAGGCGGAAAGTCCGAGGAAACTGTATCTTGCCCATCTTTCACCGCCTTCGACACTTTCCAGTAAAAAGCTTTCCTTATCCCGGGAATAGAATTTTTGCAAAATGGAAACCGGGGTTTCCGTATCTGCCAGAATCTCTGTACAGACCGGGATGACATTGGATGTCCGAGAAAGTTCCAAGTATCTCTGTTTATCGGGAAACTGTTTTAAAATCATGTTGTGTCCTTAAAAAGTAAAAAAGGCTTGCTCTGGTTATTCATGGGCAGCCTTTTAAATACAAAAGCTGCGGCGTTTTGTTCGCTGCCGCAGCTTCCTGTTTCGGTATATTCTATTTGAATCAGGATACTGACGGCAGCAAAGACCATATCCAGCTCTGCCACCACCAGTTAAATCGACCTTTATTTTTTGTGATGAAATTTTTCATATCAATTCATTTTCTGCTAAAAAGTTTCGATAAAATACCCAAGTCTTTCGCTGTTGTCAAGAAAAATGTTTCTTTATATAGTAACAATATTGCCGTCCTATTTGTCAGTATATAATCCGACATAAAGAATATGGAATACGAGGGTAAATCGTTTTTAAAAGGATGCTTGATGGGGTTTCCAAAAAGGAATTGCCTGGCTGAATCAATCAGATCCCGATGCTGTGAGCCACCTTGAGAGAAATAAAAAAACAGCTTTAAGTATGGCTCATTTTAATCTATAGTGATTGTCAAAAATATGTTCCGTTTCCCAATGAAGGATAGGATATGCAACTTATAACGTATTGATATTTAAGATTAAAGCTATTTTTAAGTAAGTATTTGAAATAAT
>Ga0208968_1000888_pt1 | contig 17545 bp, 14 predicted proteins | sample RifOxyA3_FD_184031 | JGI IMG/M metagenome (GOLD analysis project Ga0208968, IMG submission 184031) | Groundwater microbial communities from Rifle, Colorado - Rifle Oxygen_injection A3 (SPAdes) | ecosystem: Environmental > Aquatic > Deep subsurface > Groundwater | place: Rifle, Colorado, United...
TGAAAAGCGAAGGTTTCACAGCGATGGACGGTCCGGTAAATTTCGGCGAAAACTTTTTTAACTGGGGGTTGCTGGTCGATGGATTTCAGCAACAGGGTTTCGGAATGCAATATAATCCGCCCTATTACAGACAGCTTTTCGCGAAATACGGATTTCAAACTTATTACCAGCAATTCAGTTTTCATTTAGACATTACAAGTCCTGATTTGCCCGACCGGTTTTGGAAAATTGCTGAATGGGTCGCAAAAAAGAAGGATTTTCATTACAAAACCTTTTCATTCAAAGAGCAGGACCGATGCATCGACGATTTTTTAACCATCCATCAGAATGCCTGGGGAAAACATACCAATTATAAGCCGATTGACCGAAAAGATTTGCAAACGCTTATCAAAGAAGCCAAAATGTTGCTCGAAGAAGAATTCATCTGGTATGTATATTATAAGGAGGAACCAATTGCATTTTTCATGATGATTCCGGACATGAACCAGATTTTAAAACATCTGAAAAACGGGAAATTGAATCTGATCAATATTTTGAAACTTTTATACCTGAGAAAGACAAAAACAATGACCCGTTGCCGGGTACTGGTGATGGGCGTAATACCCAAATTCCAGGGCACTGGGATCGAATCAGGTATTTTCTGGCAACTTCGGCAGGTGATGCTGAAAAAATCCTGGTATAAAGAAGTGGAGTTGAGTTGGGTAGGCGATTTCAATCCGAAAATGATAAAGCTTTTTGATTCAGTTGGAAGTAAATACGCCAAAACTCACGAAACATTGCGTTATTTGTTCGATCGGAACAAACCTTTCGAACGGCTGCCAATCATAGAATAAAGCATAATAAAATCAGCCTTTTTACTTAGTTAATGTATGCCCAAAACATCGTAAATTGAACACAAAATAAAAATCCAATGCAAATCATAGAAGTCATTGATAAACAAACCCGAAAGCAATTTCACGAGGTTCCTCACATCATTTATAAAAACGATCCAAATTGGCCCAGCCCTTTGCACGGAATGGTTGAAGACGTATTTGCTCCTGCAAAAAATCCATCGTTCAAAACCGGAGAAGCAATTCGCTGGATTTTAAAAGATGAAAAGGGGAAACTGCTGGGTCGGATCGGAGCTTTTTTTAACCTGAAGAAAGTACATACTTTTGAGCAGCCTACCGGTGGATGCGGCTTTTTTGAATGTGTAAATAATTTTGAAGCCGCAAAAATGTTGTTCGATGCAGCGCGCGACTGGCATACAAAACATGGAATAGAAGCCATGGACGGTCCGGTTAATTTCGGAGAGAACTACATGAACTGGGGATTACTAGTCGATGGATTTATGCATCAGGGATTTGGAATGCCATACAATCCACCTTATTATGTCGAACTTTTTAAACAATATGGCTTTGAAGTATATTTTGAGCAATACAGCTACCACTTGGATTACAGCAAACCTTTTCCGGAGCGTTTCTGGAAAATTGCAGAATGGGTAGCAAAAAAACCGGGATACACCTTCGAACATTTATCGTTTGATAAAATCGAAAAATTTATCGACGACTTTTGCTACATCTACGACGAAGCATGGCGTTTTCACGAACATTTTCAGCCACTCGACAAAGATGAGATTCGCGATTTCATAAAAACAGCAAAATCCATCATCGATCCTGAAATGGTCTGGTATGCCTATCACGATGGCGTTCCGATTGCATTGTTCGTGATGATTCCCGACATCAACCAAATCCTGAAAAAGCTGAACGGCAAGCTGAATTTCATCAGCATCCTGAAGTTCCTGTATTACAAACGCACAAAAGTAATGACCCGTACCCGCATTTTGATCATGGGAGTGACACCCAAATATCAAAAATCAGGCATCGAATCGGCGATTTTCTGGCATCAGGATAAATTTATGAAACACAAACCTGAATACAAGGAAGTAGAAATGTCGTGGGCGGGCGACTTTAATCCGAAAATTATTGCGCTTTACAAGTCGGTCGGGGGTGTTCATGTAAAAACGCATTACACAATGCGATACCTTTTCGACCGAAACAAACCTTTCAAAAGAATGCCTATTATTGGTTTAGATGAATAAATTAAAAAATAAGGAATTATTGAACTGAAATATTTGGAAATTACATTCTTGTATGTAACTTTGCCAACCGTTAAAAATAATGTAAAGAAAATCAAAATGAGAAAAGGGATACATCCAGAAAATTACCGTACTGTTGCGTTCAAAGATATGTCAGACGGTCATGTTTTTATTACCAAATCAACTGTTAAAACAAAGGAAACAGAGGTTGTTGACGGAGTTGAATACCCGGTTATAAAACTTGAAATTTCAAGCTCATCGCATCCGTTCTATACCGGAAAAATGAAACTTGTTGATACTGCAGGTCGTGTTGATAAATTCAATACCAGATATTCAAAACACATGGAAAACAGGAAAAAATAATTCTGTTGCTGAAAAATATTAAAAAGCTTCGCCAATGCGAAGCTTTTTTTTTGACATTTTTTTGAGATCAATACACGGAACAACGCTTTGGCATGGCTATTGCAAAAATCAGCACGGCATTTTTTTGCTGACTGAAACCAGTCAGTATGTCATGTGAATTTTATGAATTTTTAGAGAACGAGAAAAATCAAATTATGCAGAATATATTATTTACCAGTCTGATGGACGACGATGCCGATTTCATTCCGATTTTAGCGGATGGCGATGATGCGGAACTGACCAACATTGAGTTTCCTGACATTTTGCCAATTTTGCCTTTGCGAAATACCGTTATGTTTCCCGGAGTGGTATTGCCGATCACAGTTGGAAGGCAGAAATCATTGCAACTAATTCAGGAAGTTTACCGCGGCAACCGTTTGATCGGAACGGTTGCACAAAAAGACGGAAGTATTGACGATCCCGGACAGGCAGATCTTTATCAAATTGGCACAATTGCACAAATATTAAAAATCCTCGAAATGCCCGATGGCACAACTTCGGTAATTATTCAGGGAAAACGCAGGTTCGAAATTCAGGAATACACCCAGGAATTCCCCTATCTGAAAGCAAAAGTGACCCCGTTAATAGATCTGCAACCGCATGATGATTCTGTTGAATTTTCAGCGGTAGTTGGTTCATTAAAAGATTTGTCGATTAAAATAGCTCAATATTCCTCCCAAATTTCTCCTGAAGCTTCGTTTGCAGTAAAAAACATCGAGAACTCAACTTTCCTGATAAATTACATTTGCTCCAATACCGATCTTAAAGTAGAAGAGAAACAGGTAATGCTGGGCATTGGCGATCTCAAAGAACGTGGCATACAAGCCATTAGCTATCTTGTTCGTGAAGTTCAGATGGCAGAACTGAAACGCGACATCCAGACCAAAGTTAAAGCAGAACTTGATCAGCAACAACGTGAATACCTGCTGAACCAGCAAATGAAAACAATTCAGGATGAATTGGGGGGCAGCCCTGCAGAACAGGAAATTCTGGAGTTGAAAGAACGTGCAAAAGATAAAAAATGGAACGAAGATGTTGCAAAACTCTTTGAAAAAGAGGTTCATAAATTGTCGCGTTTAAATCCGGCAGCCGGCGAATATTCAGTTCAATATTCCTATTGCCATACCTTGCTTGAACTTCCATGGAACGAGTTTTCCGTAGATAATTTCGATTTGTTGCGCGCTGCAAAAGTGCTCGACGAAGATCATTACGGTCTGGAAAAAGTGAAAGAAAGAATACTCGAACATCTTTCGGTTCTGAAATTGAAGAACGACATGAAAGCGCCCATTTTATGCTTGTACGGCCCTCCCGGAGTGGGAAAAACTTCGCTTGGCCGTTCTATCGCAAAAGCACTCGACCGTAATTATGTGCGCATGAGCCTCGGTGGACTGCATGATGAAGCTGAAATTCGCGGACACCGCAAAACATATATTGGTGCAATGCCCGGTCGTATTTTGCAGAACATTAAAAAAGCGAAATCATCCAATCCGGTATTTATTTTAGATGAAATAGATAAAGTTTCTCAGGATTTCCGCGGCGACCCGGCTTCGGCTCTGCTTGAAGTGCTTGATCCTGAGCAGAATTTCGAGTTTCACGACAATTATGTGGAACATGAATACGACTTATCGAAGGTAATGTTCATTGCAACTGCCAATACGCTGAATACAATTGCCCCTGCTTTACGCGACCGGCTTGAACTAATCGAAGTAAGCGGTTATCTGGTAGAAGAAAAGATTGAAATTGCCAAACGGCATTTAATTCCAAAACAACTCGAAAACCACGGAATCGAGTTGAATAATGTAATTTTTCCGGATGAAGTTATCCGACACATCATTGAAAATTACACGCGGGAATCGGGAGTGAGGGAACTCGATAAGAAAATTGCAAAAACCTGTCGGCGCATGGCCAAGAAAATCGCTTTTGAAGAGGAATACAACAAAACACTCACGAAAGCGGATATTCGCGAATACCTCGGGGTAATCCAATATACAAAAGAGATTTATCAGGGAAATGAATTTGCCGGGGTAGTTACCGGATTGGCCTGGACTGCCGTTGGCGGTGAGATTCTGTATGTCGAGACCAGCCTGAGCAAAGGAAAAGGTTCGTTGACACTGACCGGAAACCTGGGCGATGTAATGAAAGAGTCAGCCATGCTGGCGCATGAATATATTCGTAGCCATGCAGAGCAACTTGGTCTGAATCCCGAATTGTTTGACAAGTACAACGTGCATGTACATGTTCCGGAGGGAGCAATTCCCAAAGACGGGCCATCGGCCGGAATAACAATGGTAACTTCAATTACATCGGCGTTTACACAGCGTAAAATCAGGGAAAACCTTGCAATGACCGGAGAAATTACTCTTCGTGGAAAAGTATTGCCTGTCGGAGGAATCAAAGAAAAGATACTTGCCGCCAAGAGGGCCGGGATTAAGGAAATTATCCTTTCGGAAGCCAACCGGAAAGATTTGGAAGAAATTAAGGAAGTTTATATCGAAGGATTAATTTTCCACCATGTAAATACAATTCAGGAAGTATTGGAAATTGCATTGCTGGCAGACAAAGTTGATCATCCGGCAAAAATTGAATAGAACCGAAACATGATACATATTAGAAGGTGGCTCTTAATTGGCCACCTTTTTTATTTTTCAGAATGATGGAAAGATATTTAGTTTTTCGAAATTAACAATATTGCTTTTTGTAATGGAATCTTCAAACGTGGTATGGTTAAAACGAAGAATACAAATTTCTTTCTTTTTGTCGATCCGTTGCAAATATTTCACATTAATACAAGTTGACCTGTTGATTTGAAATATAAATGGCGAATTGAGCAATAGCATTAGACTACTGAGGTTTCTTGTTACCATCTCAAATGTTCCATCCTGAAGATAAACATTTGTGCCGTTTGTATTTGATTTACAATAAACAATGTCATTTACATCAACAAGAATATAACTGTGATAAGTCGGAAGTTTAACTTTAAACGCAACTGATTGAGATTGCATAAACCGATCAAGCTTCTGCTCCTGCTTTTTTTTCTCTTTTCTGGCTATGTATTTATTGATGACATTTTCAAGGTCTTCAAGGCAGAATGGTTTTGTTAAAAAGTCAAGCGGTTCAATCGTCAAAGCATTGTATGCATAGTTCTGATAAGCAGTTGTAAAAATAATCTCAGAATGGAAGTTTTCTGTTCTGACCGAAGCGGCTACCTGTAATCCTGACATGTCAGGCATGTCGATATCCAGAAATACAAGATCCGGAAACAATTCGATAACAAGCGCCAGTCCAGCTTTGGCATCAGTACTTTTTCCAATAATCCTAACATTCTTGAAATAGCTCAAAAAAATTTCGAGCAAATTTATCGCTTCCGGATCATCATCAATTATAATAGCTGAAATATCAAGTGAATCCATCATATCTTATTCGAAATCAGTTCTTAATCAGTGCTTTAATCGGTTCTCTTGATCCTTTTATTTCGAACTCAATCCCATTTGCCAAAAGTAGCAAAGTATCTGTCTTTGGAAAGACTTTGCGAATATAATTCTTGTTTACAATTATAGAGCGGCTGATTCGAACAAAATTATAAGGAAGAAGAATTTTTTCAATTTTCGACAAAAACATGCTGGTCACTTCGTTGTTCTTATTTGCGAAATGAAGTTCGGTGTATGGGCCATCAGCTTTGCAAAATATAATTTCATTCGGATTGATGATTGTAAAACCTCTGGATGTATTAAACTTCAACCTTGAATCTTCCTGTTTTTTCTCAATTATCTCATCTATCATTGTCAATTGGTTTGCTTGCTTATGCAATCGTACTTTTTCCAGAATTCGTCCCAGCTCAACTTTTACGATCGGTTTTAGCAAGTAATTATAGATTTCGTAGTGTATGGCCTCGGCAGCATATTTAGTTGTTTTGGAGACAAACACAATTGTTGTTTTCGGAAGTTTCGATTTAATGAATCCAATTATTTTTTTTCCTGTTTTCCCCTTTACCGGACATGTCAGGAAAACGACATCCGGATTCATATCAATCACTTTTAACAATGCGACATCAGTATCCGATGCAATTTCCAATAAGGATACAAAAGGATAAGATTCAAGTAACCTGACGAGATGTTCTTTTGCAGCGGTATCACTTTCAATAATTAATGCACTAATTTGATCTTTCTCCATAAAAGAACCGGAATTTGATATTGAGCCAATAAAGATAACTTTATATGGCAAGATTGATAAAAATTACCAAAGGAAATTTTCGTTTATCTTTTTTATCTATCCAAACCCATCTGACAAAAGTTTAAGAAGCTATAATTCCTTCTGAATCATATGCGAGGAACAAAAATATTTAAAACATTTCATTGATTTTATTGAATGGTTAATTTTATGCAATTGGTTTTATCTAAAACAGATCATGTGTTAAAGCATAAATTACTCCAACCAGTCAATGAATTAATCCATTTTGTGTTATTTCGCCTTTGTTTTTATGAAGCTAAATTCGCTGTCTGTTATTTTTTTATATTTATAGCAAGAAACCATTGATAGAATTGTTTGTTCTATCTTGGAAGTTTTAAAAACGGTATCATTTTACACAAAATACTAAACCCTTTGGAATGAGTAAATCAATACTTCTTCATTATTTCTCTATGCGTTTGAAAACATTTATCTCTCTGATTTTAGTAGCATTTTTTCTAAGTTCCGGTACTTCTTTTAAAGCCAATTCTGCGGAAGATGAATCAGATGAATTTATTGAAGACCATTCTCATGCTGATATTCAGAGAGGGGAACGATTTTTCAAAGGCTTTTTGCCTACCAACCGAGAATTCGAATCATGTGTTTCGTGTCACAACATTTATAAGTCGGATACTTTAAACTGGAATCCATCGGCGATGGACATTGCTATTAAGTTTGCGGGAAAGGACTTTGCAGAGTTTCAGAGTGCAGTAATGCAGCCGACCGGAATAAAGATGGAAGCCTCGCACAAGGATTTTAAAATCGAAGAAGAAGATCTTATGAAAGTAAAGCTTTATCTTGATGATTTTGCTCTTACCGGACCACCGCCAACCGGACCAACCATCACGCAAATCATGTTGTTTATTTTACTGGGTTTACTAATTACTTTCGCGTTACTCGATCTGATATTCTTTCATAAAATAAGATACCGGGCGGTTTCTGTACTGATTCTTATTGTTTCGCTTGGCTTTCAGGTAAAAATGGTGGCAACTGCAGCCATTGATTTAGGACGCTCGCAAGATTATGCTCCCGATCAACCCATCAAATTTTCGCACAAAGTTCATGCAGGCGACAATAAAATTGATTGCAAATATTGTCACCATACGGCAGAATTCGGAAAATCTGCCGGCATCCCTGCAACTGAATTGTGTATGAATTGCCATGTTTTGGTGCGGGAAGGAACCAATTCAGGAAAATTTGAAATTGCAAAGGTGGTTGATGCGTACGAAACGAAAAAACCGGTTGAGTGGACCCGAATTCACAATTTACCCGATCATGTATTTTTCAGTCATGCACAACATGTTGGTGTGGGAAAAGTTGATTGTCAGCAATGTCACGGACCAGTCGAAGAAATGGATATTATGCGTCAGCACAGCGACTTATCGATGGGCTGGTGTGTTAATTGCCACCGTGATACCGAAGTTAATTTCAAGGACAATGCCTATTACGATAATTACATGAAACTGCACGATCAGCTAAAAGGTGGAGGAATTGACACCATCCGTGCCGTTGATATCGGAGCAAACGATTGCATGAGGTGCCACTATTAACGAGTTTCAATTTCCGGCTTCGACAGGCTCAGCCACCAAAGCGATGACGTGAGTCTTACTTTTAACGGAATGTTCTGGAAGATATTTGAAAGTGGGCTTCACCCTGAAGGTGTGAAATATCAATAGCCCGGGGCGAAACCCTGGGTTAGGAAGAAAGGGTAAAACATGTCCGCGGAATTAGTTTGAAAAAAGTGATCTCATATATCGGACAGAAAGTGAACCTGACATTAAAAAAGGAATTAAAGAGTTTGAATGGTTAACGGCTCGGTGAATAATTGAGATATCCTTTGCCGTTTGCCTTTAGGCAACGGGTTAAAATGAATAAAGCGAAACCCGTCCGCGAGCTAAGGTTGATAAAAGCGATAGCAATCTATCGGACGGAAAGGTGGATGCCAAATTCGGGATTTAAATTGTTGTGATAAAATAGAAAAATAAGAAATAACGAATCATAAATAAGAAATATCAAACTGACAGTTCCTTATTTCTTGTTCAACATTTGATATTGAAGTTAAATTTTGAAAATATACCTTTAATGAATACATACTGGAGAAGTATTGAAGAACTTGCCAATCCAAAGGAACTGCGCCGGGTAGAGGTACGTGAAGAAGCCAAGCAAAAAAGCATGTTGATGCGAGGTGACAATGATTTGAATGCTGCATCACGACGCGATTTCCTGAAAACATTTGGTTTCGGTATAGCAGCCGCTTCTATTATTGCAAGCTGCAAGAGGCCTATTGATAAAGCCATTCCATATCTGGTAAAACCCGACGAGATTAATCCTGGAACTGCCAATTATTACGCTTCTTCCTACTTCGATGCAAATGAATACGGGAGTATCATCGTAAAAGTAAGAGATGGCCGGCCAATTAAAATTGAAGGAAACACACTAAGTTCTATTTCGCAGGGCGGAACAAGCGCCCGGATGCAGGCGTCGGTGCTGAACCTTTATGATGATGCACGTTTCAAAGGCCCTTTAAAAGCGGGAGCCGAAATCACCTGGGAAAAGGCTGACGAAGAAATAATGTCGCAATTGGCCAGTTTGAAAGCAGAAAACGGGAAAGTTGTTTTACTGAGTTCAACCATCATTTCACCATCAACCCGCGAAATAATTAAAAAATTTACTGAAAATCAACCAAATACCGAATGGATTCAGTACGACCCGGTGTCTGTCTCCGGAATATTGCTGGCGAACCAGAAAAGTTTTGGTTCTGCCTTTATTCCTGATTACCGTTTCGACAAAGCAAAAGTGGTGGTTAGTTTTGGAGCCGATTTTCTCGGAACCTGGCTTTCGACTGTTGAATATACCAAAGGATACACCGCTGCCCGTCAGTTGCAGGATGGCCGGACGGAAATGCTTCGCCACTATCAGTTTGAGGCGGGAATGACCTTGAGCGGATCCAATGCCGATGTTCGCTTCCCAATTAAACCTTCAGAAGAAGGTGCAATTGTGCTGGCATTGTACAATGCGATTGCCGCTGCTAAAGGCGGAACAGTCGTTTCGGGCGTTCAATCGTCGGTTGATGTTGCCGAACTTGCAAAAGACCTTCTGGAAAATGAAAATCATAGCATCGTCATTTCAGGAAGCAACGATGAAAATATTCAGTTACTCGTAAACGGAATTAACCAGTTATTGGGCAATTACGGACAAACCATCGGACTAGACAAACCGCTTACAATAAAACAAGGACTTGATCAGAATATGGACCGTTTGCTTGCCGATTTGAAAGCAGGTTCAGTAAAAGCATTGCTGGTTTGGGGAGCCAATCCGGTTTACGATCATCCACTCGGAAAAGAATTTGCAGCAGCAATTCCCAAATCGGCATTGAGCGTTTCATTCTCGGAACGTCCCGATGAAACAACTGCTTTGTGCCAGTATGTTTTGCCTGAAACCAATTTTCTGGAAAGCTGGAACGATCTGGAACCAAAATCAGGAATCTACAGCCTTTCGCAACCAACCATTGCTCCAATTTTTAATGCCCGTGCACCGCAGGAGTCACTGCTGAAGTGGGCTGGGAATGATACAAAATACCACGACTTTATTAAAAACTTCTGGAATGAAACACAATTTCCGAAGCAAAAAGAAATAACCGATTTCCGCGAGTTCTGGAATACTTCGTTGCAAAATGGAGTTTTCGAAACCGTTCAGGAGCCGAAACTAAATTATTCTGCGGAAGGAATTGCAGTGGCCGCCAGTCAGATAAAAAGTTCAGGTTCAGGAATTGAAGTTGCATTGTACGAAACGGTAGCTCTTGGAAACGGGAAATATGCCAACAACCCGTGGTTGCAGGAATTGCCCGATCCGGTTGCAAAAATCAGTTGGGACAATTTTGCAGCAGTGCCCGTGGCGTATGCTGAAGAAAACGGACTGAAAAATGAAGATGTCATCAGCATCAACGGAATTGAATTGCCCGTATTTATTCAGCCCGGACAAGCAAAAGATACTATTTCTGTTGCTCTTGGTTATGGTCGCGAAATCGCTGGAAAAGTAGGCGATCAGACAGGTACAAACCTATACCCTTCCGTCGGAACAGAAAATGGGACTCGCCGGTATTATCTGACTTCAGCAAAAGTTGAAAAAGTTGCTGGAAAAACATTTGAACTGGCTATTTCGCAAACCCATTACCTGATGGAAGGACGGCCAATCGCCCGTGAAACTTCGCTGAACGATTACGTCAAAAATCCATCTTCAGGAAATGAACTGAAAGCCGAACACGAATCAAAAGCAGTAACATTGTATGAAGAGCCGGTTTACAATGGGCACCACTGGGGTTTGGCAATTGACCTGAATTCCTGCACCGGCTGCGGAAACTGCGCTATTGCGTGTCAGGCTGAAAACAATGTTCAGGTAATCGGAAAAGATCAGGTTCGCAACCGGAGAATTATGCACTGGATCAGGATTGACCGGTATTATTCTGAAAACCCTGAAAATCCGAAAGTATCCTTTCAGCCGGTAATGTGTCAGCACTGCGGAAACGCTCCCTGCGAAAATGTTTGCCCGGTTGCAGCAACTCCGCACAGCGAAGAAGGCTTGAACCAAATGGCTTACAACCGTTGTGTGGGAACAAAATATTGCATCAACAACTGTCCTTACCGTGTTCGCCGGTTCAACTGGTTTCAGTACGTAAAAAACGACAAATTCGATTATGCATCGAACAGCGATCTGGGTCGGATGGTACTGAATCCTGATGTAACCGTTCGTTCGCGCGGGGTAGTCGAAAAATGCTCGATGTGCGTTCAACGCATTCAGGAGAAAAAACAATTGGCAAAACTGGAGGGAAGAGCAATTGCTGAAGGCGAAATTAAAACAGCATGTTCGCAGTCGTGCCCCGGAAATGCAATCGTATTTGGCGATCTGGAAAATCCGGAAAGCCGCATTTCGAAGCTGTTTAAAGACAAGCGAAACTACCATTTACTGGAAGAATTACACACTTTGCCGTCGGTTGGCTACCTGACCAAAGTAAGAAACACAAACGCATGATCATCAATCAAAGAAAATAGGACGGACTATGTACAAAACGGACGTACGAGGAAAATTAATTGACGGAGAAAAATCGCTCAGTCAGATTTCGCAGGAAATTCTGGAACCCATCAATGGAAAAACGCCCAAATGGTGGTATGCTGCAATGGGGGTAAGTTTGGCAATGTTCGCATGGGGTGCTTACAGTATTTTCCTGACCCTGACCCAGGGAGTTGGAACATGGGGAGTCAACAATACTGTCGGATGGGGTTGGGCCATTATTAACTTTGTTTGGTGGATCGGTATCGGTCATGCCGGAACTGCTTTCTCCATATTCCTGTTGATATTGCGACAAAAATGGAGAACAGCCATCAACCGGGCAGCTGAGGCGATGACTGTTGTTGCTGTATTTGCAGCGGCCTTGTTCCCTTTGATGCACATGGGGCGACCCTGGTTATTTTTCTTTGTATTTCCTTATCCCAATACCCGCGGCCCGCTGTGGGTAAACTTTAACTCACCGCTCTTCTGGGACTTTGTGGCAATTTCGGCCTATCTGCTTATTTCGGCAAGTTTCTGGTATTTCGGAATGGTTCCCGATTTTGCGACCATCCGCGATACCACCAAATCAAAAATCAAGAAAGCAGTTTATGGATTTTTCGCTTTCGGCTGGACCGGCTCATCGAGAGAATGGTTGCGGTACGAAGGTTTGGCATTTGTGTTGGGTGGAATTGCTGCCGTATTGGTAGTTTCAGTTCACTCCATTGTATCCACCGACTTCGCGGTTTCAGTAGAGCCAGGCTGGCACACCACGCTTTTCCCTCCTTACTTTGTGGTGGGAGCTATCTTTTCAGGATTTGCGATGGTTTTGACCTTGGTTACCCTGATGAAAAAGCTATATAAAATGGGCGACTTTATTACTGAAAACCATGTGGACGCGGTTTGCCGTGTGTTGGTTTTTGTTTCACTCATAATGGGTACTGCCTACATTACTGAAATATTTATTGCCTGGTATTCAGGTTCCGAATACGAAATGTTTACGTTCTTTAAAAACCGTATTACAGGTGATTACGCCTTTCAATTCTGGGCAATGTTCATCTTTAATGCAGTTGTTCCGCAGTTGTTCTGGTTCAGAAGAATACGCAGAAATATGTGGATCGTATTTACCATTTCAATACTCATCAACATTGGTATGTGGTTCGAACGGTTCAATATTGTGGTAACCTCTCTGTCGAAAAATTATCTTCCGGCAAACTGGGCAAGCTATACTCCAACTTTGGTTGAAATCGGCTTTTTTATAGGAACCATCGGAATGTTTTCGGCCGGGGTACTGTTGTTCTTCCGCTACATTCCACAAATTGCCATCAGCGAAGTGAAGATGATTTCGAAATACAATACACAACAAACTGATCACCTAAAACCCGGACACCACCATGATTACGAATAAGAAATACTTAGTGGGCGTTTTCGACAACGAACATACGCTGAAAGATGCCTTTCAAAAGGCGCTTGACAAGGGTGTTGTGATCGAGGAGGTTTATACACCTTATCCTATTCATGAAATACTGCATGGGATGAAAAACAAAACTCACATCACCCATGCTGCTTTCTTTTTTGGATTAATAGGTGTAACAGCAATTATCGGAGGAATGTATTATGCTGCGGTTATTGATTGGCCGCTTCTTTTCGGAGGAAAACCATTTAATACATTTCCATCTTTCATTGTAGTTTCCATCGTAGCGACTATTTTAACGATTACAATTTTAACCTTGCTGACTTTTTCCATACGGTCAAAAATATATCCTGGTAAAACAGCCGATATCATTGACATCCGTGCAACCGACGACAAGTTCATTATCGTACTCGATCAGGATAAAATGGGAATTGAAATTCCGGCAGTAACACAATTGTTCCAGTCGAATGGAGCATCTGAAGTGTATGAAAAAGAATCCACCTCTAACTGAAATAAATTATCAACGAATGAACCTTAAGAACAGTATAAAAAGTTTCGCGGCCTTAATCCTGATATTTATTTTGGGATCGTGCGACCGCGACCGAAATACTACCGGATGGCAATATTTTGATGATATGGTGCAATCGCCAGCCTACGAAACCTATTCGCCCAATCCCAATTTTGCCGATGGAAAAACGATGCGCAATCCGGTTGAAGGAACCATCCCGATTGGCTATCAACCTTATTTGTATGAAAAAACGGATGAAGACCGGGCCAAAGCAGGACTGACACTTGTGAATCCATTTGATACCAGTGAAAAAAATCTGGAACGGGGCAAACAGGTATATAACGTATATTGTATTAGTTGTCATGGAGACAAGGGAGATGGAAAAGGATTTCTTTTCACCAGTAAAAAATATCCGTTTCCGCCGGCCAGTTTGTTGTCTGCTAAAATCCGTACCAATCCTGAAGCAGAAATATTCCATGTGATCACGGTTGGATTTGGGGTAATGCCTCAGCATGGCTCGCAGGTTAGGCCCGAAGACCGCTGGAAAGTGGCAATGTATATTAAAGAAGTTTTACACAAACAATAAAAGAGTTTCAAGTTTCAGGTTTCAAGTTCCAAGTTCCAAGTCGGACTCGAATATGAAAGTTGAGATTTGATTGTTGGTTTTCACCCTGTAGTAAAGAAGAAGTTTAAAGTACCGTCCGCGATTGGCTGCTCATTAACGCAATTGCCTTCCATCGGACGGAATAGAATTAATCCTCAAAAAAGAGGTAAAAGAATAAACGATGGAATCAAAAAAAATGGACAAATTGGAAGATAACCTGGTTGTGCCCCGGAATTTTAAATACTTGTTGTTTGGGCTGATCGGAATCGGGATAATCTCAATGATAGCGGGATTTGTGATGGATCCTCATCGCGCGTGGGCCAATTATCTGCTAAACAACTATTACTTTGTTTCGCTGGCGATTGGGGCGGCATTCTTTGGTGCTATTCAATACATATCGCAGGCCGGATGGTCGGCAGCATTTAAACGGATTCCTGAAGCAATGGCCTCTTACGTGCCGGTTGCCGCTGTATTTTTTATACTGATGTATTTTGGGATGCACGCGATATTCCATTGGTCGCACGAAGGAATTACCGAAACGGATGAATTACTTGCCCACAAAGCTCCCTACCTAAACATTCCTTTTTTCTTTTTTCGCGTAGTATTGTTCTTCGGATTGTGGATTATCATGATCAGACTTCTTCGCAAAATATCGCTGAAGGAAGATGCGGAAGGTGGAATGCAGCATTTTTATGATTCTGAAAAATATTCAAAAGTGATTATATTCATCATTGCAATTACATTTACCCTATTTGCTATTGACATGATCATGTCGCTCGAACCACATTGGTTTAGCGCATTGTTTGCCGCAAAAAGTTTTATCGCCGCTTTTTTACATGCAGCAACTGTCATAACACTGATAGTAATTATTTTACACAAAATTGGCCATTTACGGATGTTGAACCGCAGCCACCTGCACGATTTTTCGAGGTACATTTTTATGCTTTCCATCGTTTGGGGATACTTTAATTTTGTGGAATTTATGCTGATATGGTACGGGAATATTCCTGAAGAAACCATCTTCTTCGTTAATCGCTCGCAGGGAGCTTTTGGCGTATTGTTTTATGCCAACATCGTGGTCAACTGGTTTATCCCATTTCTGTTCCTGATGCCCCGAATGACATCCAGAAGTAAAGTTTATATCCTTCCTGTAATCATTGTTTTAATGATTGGACAATACACCGAATTGTATTATTACATCTGGCCGGCAGTAGTTCACGAAGCCAAATTCGGATTGCTTGAAATCGGTACTTATCTCGGATTCCTTGGTTTGTTTACTTTGGTAGTTACGAACACCTTATCGAAGGCCAGCCTGGTACCGAAAAACCATCCATATCTGGAAGAAAGCATTTACCATCAGTTCTAAAGTCTTCAATGCAAGCACAAAAATTCCCGAAATCTGAAGAAGGTTTCGGGATTATTTGTTGGCGGTGGCCATTGGACTTTACAGTTTTCCATGAATTCCTGAAATGTAATCCATGCAATCCTGTTCAGTTTTAAACATTTTATTTACCTGATGCAATTACTGGTTTTTGCAAATCATCATACGCGGAGCAGTCAGGGGTGTGTTACATTGATCACCACATTTCCGGTTTTCTGGCCGGTTTCCACATATTTGGTGGCTTCCACCATTTGCTCCAGCGGATAGCTGCGGTCAATCACCGGTTTGAATTGTCCGCTTTCGACCAACTCTTTCAGGAAAATAACATCTTGTTTGCTGATGGTTGGGATCGGAAACAGCAGCTTTTTACCACCCAGTACCGGGGTAATCAGCGCCAGAAACGGGTTTTGTCCACCCTTGCCCAGTTCGGTGGAAATATAGATTCCATTTCTTTTCAGGATAGGTTTGCATTTGCCAAACGAACTTTTACCCACGGCATCGAATATGAAATCAAACCGGTCGCCGATTTTCGTAAAATCTTCTTTGGTGTAGTCGATCACTGTTTTTGCACCCAATGATCTGATACGTTCAATGTGTGGAGTAGCGCAAACTGCGGTGACTTCGGCCCCAAAATACCGGCACAATTGTACGGCAGCCGAACCAATGGCGCCGGTGGCGCCGTTCACCAGTACTTTTTGTCCGGGAGAAACTTTTGCAGCCCTGATGTCGCACAACGCGTAATGTCCGCCTTCGGTAATGGGAGCCGCTTCTTCGTATGTCAGGTTAGCGGGCATTGTGGTAATCGGGCCATCTTCTGCCATTACCAGGTATTCGGCGTGTGCGCCAAAGGTAATGTCGTTGTAGCCAAATACTTTATCGCCCGGCTGAAACAGCTTTACTTCTTTGCCAACCGCTTCAATTTCTCCGGCAAACTCGTTACCGAGTATTTGATTATTAGGCCGGAACAATCCGCTAAAAAACCGCGAGATAAAATACTCGGCGCTCCGGAACCCGCAATCGGTTCGGTTTACAGTGGTGGCGTGTACTTTTATCAGCACTTCATTTTCTTTGGGCGTTGGTTTCGGTACTTCTGCCAGTTGCAGCACTTCCGGTGGACCGTATCGGGTATGGATGATGGCTTTCATAAAGTAGTAGTGTTTGGGTTTATGCCGCAAGATTACAAAGGCTTCACGAATATACAAGAAGTTATTTCAAGTAGATGTATCCTTTTTTCATCATTTCCGTTCAGTCAATTATTTTTAATCTCTAATCTATTCCATATGAAATCGCTATTTCTTGTTCTTGCTTTTCTTTCAATTGGTGAATGTTTTGCCCAGAATATAAAATCAGGCAGCAAAATTATCGTGAATGATCCCCTTATTCACCAGGTAATTTCCAAAGATGCGCAGGTTGAAATCCTGGCCGAAGGTTTTGAATGGAGCGAGGGACCGCTTTGGCTAGCAACCGAAAACAAACTTGTGTTTTCGGATATTCCGAACAACTCCATTTTTGAATGGACTGAAAAAGGTGGGGAAAAGCTTTACCTGAAACCTGCCGGTTATACCGGAAAAGAGAAGCGGGGAGGAGAAACGGGTTCGAATGGATTGTTGCTTAGTCCGGAGGGACAATTAATTCTTTGCCAGCATGGCGACCGAAGAGTTGCAAGAATGAATGCCGCAATTAAAAATCCCAAAGCCGACTTTGTAACGCTGTCCGATAAGTACAACGGCAAGAAACTAAACAGTCCCAACGATGCCGTTTTATCGAAAAACGGAGATTTGTATTTTACAGATCCGCCCTACGGACTGGAGAAAGGTATGGATGACCCGGCAAAAGAACTGGATTTTCAGGGCGTTTATAAGGTTGATGAAATGGGGAAAACCACCCTGCTG
>Ga0208968_1000892_pt1 | contig 17484 bp, 14 predicted proteins | sample RifOxyA3_FD_184031 | JGI IMG/M metagenome (GOLD analysis project Ga0208968, IMG submission 184031) | Groundwater microbial communities from Rifle, Colorado - Rifle Oxygen_injection A3 (SPAdes) | ecosystem: Environmental > Aquatic > Deep subsurface > Groundwater | place: Rifle, Colorado, United...
TAAGGAGGTAGAGGAGAATCATGGATAAGAAAAAATATGGTGTATATATATGCACAGGCTGTGGAATCGGTGATACCCTCGACATGGAAGCTCTGGTCGCTGTTCCGGATGATGAAGGGGTAAATTGCACCACCCACCCGTTCCTTTGCAGCAAAGAAGGCGTAGAACTGATCAAAACCGATATTGCTGGCGGCAAAGTCAATTGCATGGTTATCGGCGCCTGCTCCAGACGCGTCAATTTTGATGTTTTCCGTTTTGACGATTGCATTGTTGAGCGCGTCAATCTGCGCGAAGGCGTAGCATGGCCTCATCCAAGGGAGACCTATCCCATGCTGACGGAAGATCAGAAGGACGATGAAGAACATTTTGATCCTGTTCAGATGAAGGCTGAAGATTATATTCGCATGGGTATGATCCGGCTTGAAAAGGTTAAATTACCGGAACCCTACAAGACCGCCTCTTTCTCAAAAAAGATCCTGGTTTTGGGGGGTGGCGTAACCGGCATGTCGGCTGCGCTTGATGCAGCCAAAGCCGGATACGAAGTCACCATCGTTGAAAAAACCGATAAGCTTGGTGGATATGCAGCTCAGATGAGGAGCCAGATGCCTGTGGTTGAGCCCTTTGAATCCCTGAGGGCCCCTGTTGTCAACGATCTGATTGCTGAAGTCGGAAAGTTCTCAACCATCACTGTTAAAACCGGCACTGAAGTCGCCCGTATTGCAGGACAGCCCGGTGAATTCACGGTAACGTTTAAAAAACCGGGAGAAAAAATCCCCTTTGATGTTCCCTTCCCCCTGCCCGAAGAAATGAAATTTGATGCTGCAGGCAAAGAACTGGATGCTGCGGCTCAGCATGTCAAATATCTTGCGTACAATGAAGGCAGGGTGGACATCCTTACACTGGACCCGGATGGAGAACTTTACGGTGCTGTTATTCTGGCTGCCGGATGGCGTCCTGATAAGCTGGAAGGAGAAGCCTTTGCCCATCTTGGAACCGAGCTTGCCGATGTGATTACCAATGATGAATTTGAAAAAATCGCTGCAAAAGGCAAAATAGTTAGGCCTTCCGATGGAAAAGAAGCCAAAAATGTTGTTTTCATCCAGTCTCCGGGTAAGGACGAGGACGATGCCGACTTTGAATATGCCGGTTCCGTCACCAGCCAGGTCGCTCTTAAACAGGCCAAATATGTCAGGGAAGACTATAACGACGGCAAAGCCTATATCATTTATCAGCATATGAGGACTCCGGGGCTCCAGGAGTATTTCTATAAAAGCATGCAGCAGGATGACGGCATTTTCATGACAAAAGGCGCCGTCACTTCAGTGGTTCAGCAAGGAAACGGCCTTGCCGTTGCCGCTGTGAACACGCTTCTGGGTGAAAATCTTGCCATCAAGGCGGATCTTGTTGTTCTTGCAGGCGGCATGGTGCCCGTAACCAAGGATGATCCGGTCATCAACCTTGCCTACCGGCAGGGCCCGGCTTTTAGAGACAATGGAATTTTCGGACAGTACGCCGACTCCAATTATATCTGCTTTCCCTATGAAACCCAGAGGACCGGTGTTTATGCTGCCGGTGCCATTCGACGGGCCATGACCATTGAAGAATCCATGGAAGATGCCACCGGTGCCGCTCTCAAAGCCATCCAGTGCATAGAAAGCGCCAACAGAGGGATGGCTGTTCATCCACGATCAGGCGATATGACCTTCCCGGAATTTTTCTTCCAGAGATGCACCCAGTGCAAACGTTGCACGGTTGAATGTCCCTTCGGCGCTCTGGATGACGATGAAAAAGGAACGCCAAAAGCCAATCCGACACGTTGCAGAAGATGTGGAACCTGTATGGGCGCCTGCCCGGAAAGAATCATTTCTTTTGCCGATTATACCATTGATTCCATCGGCTCCCAGGTCAAAGCCATCAAGGTTCCTTCAGAGGATGATTACAGTGAGCCTCCTTTCCGGTTCCTGGCCCTCATTTGCGAGAATGACGCCTTCCCGGCCCTGGACATGGTGGGTGTGAACAGGATTGATTATTCCCCCAATGTCCGTTTTGTGCCGGTCCGATGCCTTGGATCGGTAAATACCATATGGATTAAAGATGCTCTTGCTCAGGGGATGGATGGTGTTATTCTCATCGGCTGCAAACATGGTGATGATTATCAGTGCCATTTTATAAAAGGTTCCGAGCTTGCTGAAGTCCGTGTAAAGAAAATCGGTGACGCACTTTCAAGCCTTGCGCTTGAAGAAGAGCGCGTGGCTTTTGCAGAAGTTGCCATTGATGAATATGACAAACTTCCTGGAATAATAAACGCCTTTGTAAAAGAAGTGGAAGACTTAGGTCCGAATCCGTTCAAAGGCTTCTAATGATGACTATTTTTCAAAATAGTTGGGAGGTATCATAATATGACTGAAAAATATCTTGCACAACCTGACCTGGGATTCATTGCCCAGGTAAGAGGCCTTGGCGGCGAAACACTTAAAAAATGTTATCAGTGTGCGACGTGTTCGGTTGCATGTCCCATTGCCCCGGAAAACAGTCCTTTCCCGAGAAAAGAAATGATTGCGGCATCCTGGGGTCTTAAAGACCGGCTGATTAAAAGTGCGGACATATGGCTCTGCCACCAGTGCGGTGACTGTACAGACCTTTGCCCGAGGGGGGCTGCTCCTGGAGATGTTCTGTCGGCTGTCAGGTCTGCCGCCATTACTGAATATGCACAGCCCAAATTCCTTGCCAATGCGGTCAATGACCCTAAAAAACTGCCGCTTCTCATCGGAATACCCGCCATCTGGTTTGCTCTTCTGGCGCTTATCACGGTTTATGGAAAAGAAACCATGACCAGCATCTTTAATGTATTTGGTATTGCCTGGTCCCATGCCCACGAAGGTGCTGAGCATGTCATTGCCCAGGCTGATTTTTTCTCAACCTGGTTTGTTGATTTGACCTTTGTGCCGATTGCGACTGCTGTTGTTGTCATTTTTATTCTCAGCCTTAAGCGTTTTTTAACGGATATTCATGAGAACGCCGTTCTGGAAGGGAAAACGGATAAGACATCCCTGGACTACAAAGCACTTTTCCAGGCCCTTGTCAGGGTTATTCCAATGGTGCTGAAACACGATAAATTCAATGAATGTGAATCCAATAAAGACAGGGCCACTCCCCATATGATGGTCCTGTATTCTTTTATCGGTCTATTCATCGTCACCAGTATCGGCTTTGTGCTTTTATATATTGCTCAAATGCCGGGCCCCTATTCACAGCTCAGCCCGATGAAATGGCTGGCCAATATTTCAGGTGTTGCCCTGGTGATCGGTTCAGGCTTGATGATTAAAAACAGGCTGGATAAAAAAGAAGAGCAAAAATCCTATTATAAAGACTGGTTTATTCTCGGAGTTGTCTTTTCGCTCGGCCTGACCGGTATGCTGACTGAAATGGCCCGTCTTGCCCATATGGCCTATGTATCTTATTTCTTTTATTTTCTGCATCTGATTGCCATTTTTAACCTGTTTGCCTTTCTGCCGTTTTCAAAAATGGCCCATCTGGTTTACAGACTTACTGCCGTGGCCTATGCTGAATATGGAAACAGGAAATAGCCGTTAACTCAAAAAACCTTTAAATGGGGAGGTGATTTTTTATCACCTCCCCATTTTTTTTCCTTGCATTTTTTAAAATGAAGTAATAATCCAATATGACAAAGCCCCAACGCTTTATGGGGTTGCTCTGTTTGAAAGTGTTTTCCAGGGCAAATTTTTCATAAGTATGTTGTATTAATACTAAGTAAGGAGGAAAAATTTTGGTGCAAGGAAAAATCAAATGGTTCAATTCAAAAAAAGGTTTTGGTTTTATTGAGCAAGAAACCGGAGAGGATGTGTTTGTACATTATTCAGCCATTGAAATGTCCGGTTTCAAAACACTTTCAGAAGGAGAACAAGTACAATTTGAAATAGAAGAAAATGATAAAGGGCTCTCGGCCAAAAAAGTCGTAAAAGTTTAAACACTATCTGGCCAGGGAGGTTTATTCTCGCCCTGGCCTTATTTTTCAAAATTCCGACCTTATTAAATTCAAAATTGATTTGTCCGTCTTTTCCATTCGATACTGCTTCCTCCATCCCTGAGTATTTTTTATAACCATTATTATCCAGTATATATAAATTTATTTTATAAAAACTTAAAAAGTATTGATAAATTTCAAATTTTATATAAGATGATAATTTTCAGAACCTTATTCAAATTACGAGGAGATATATCGAGTTGAACAAAATTGCCGTACTACCGGGAGATGGGATAGGACCTGAAGTCATGAAAGAAGCGATAAAAGTTTTAAAAACAATTGAAAGCTTTTTCGATTTCAAGCTTGAATATGAATTCGCAGATGTGGGCGGTGCAGCAATCGATCATCAGGGCAAGGCCTTACCGGATTCCACCCTGGCCCTTTGCGAGCAAAGTGATGCTGTTTTATTCGGTTCCGTCGGTGGGCCTAAATGGGAGCACCTGCCTCCTGAAAAGCAGCCTGAAAGAGGAGCTCTGCTTCCCTTAAGAAAGCACTTTGACCTTTATTGTAATTTAAGACCCGCCAAGGTTTTTCCAACACTTGTATCTGCATCGCCCTTAAAGCCCGAAATAGTGAAACAGGGGTTTGATATTCTTTGCATCAGGGAATTGACCGGCGGCATCTATTTTGGGCAGCCCAAGGGGAGGGAAGGCAAGGGCTCCACGGAAAAAGCCTATGACACCATGGTGTATTCACGATATGAAATTGAACGCATCGCCCGGATGGCCTTTGAAGCTGCCCGGAAACGCCGGCGTCTCGTAACATCCGTGGATAAGGCCAACGTCCTTTTTTCCATGGTATTGTGGCGCGAGACCGTCATAGAGGTCGCAAAAGAATTCCCGGATGTCGCCTTAAACCACATCTATGTGGACAATGCCGCCATGCAGCTTGTCCGGGACCCCCACCAGTTTGACGTTCTTCTTTGTGAAAATATGTTCGGGGATATTATTTCAGATGAATGCGCCATGATTACCGGCTCCATGGGCCTTCTGGCATCCGCAAGCCTGAATGAAAAAAAATTCGGCCTTTATGAGCCTGCCGGAGGATCTGCTCCGGATATCGCAGGGAAAGGCATTGCAAACCCCATAGCCCAGATTCTATCCGGAGCCATGATGCTGAAATATACCTTCGACCTTTCAAAAGCGGCCGATACCATTGAAAAAGCCATTTCAAACGTCCTTGAAAAAGGAATTTTCACGGCTGACCTGACAGATGACAAAGCCCGGGCCGTAAACACCGTAGCCATGGGAGACGCCATTGTATCGGAGCTTGAAAAAACACTGAGCTAAACGCAGGCCTTTTAAACGAAAAACGGGGTGATCAGTTTATAACTGATCACCCCGTTTTTTATTATGGCGGGAGTGACGAGACTCGAACTCGCGACCTCTTGCGTGACAGGCAAGCGTTCTAACCAACTGAACTACACCCCCGAAGCCCGCATTTCCTGGTGGGCGATGCAGGGTTCGAACCTGCGACTTCAACCTTGTAAGGGTTGCACTCTACCAACTGAGTTAATCGCCCGAAAAACAAAACGACTTATAGCAATATTGAAAATGGGTGTCAAGCAAAAACACGCACAAAAATTCAGGAACGCTCACTATTCTTATATTCCAAAAATTCTAAAGGGCTTGCTTGCACGCCGGTTGAATAAATGCTATATGGTAAACATCAATGACTTTGCAGCAATTCAATTTTTCACCTAAAATCTTGAATCTGTATGTTTGCTTGGTATCCTGTGGACTGCTTTACGGGATGCCGGAGGCAAATCGTTAGTTCTTTGTATTATATCTGCATTTCTTCAAAGGAGTCGAGTATGGAACCTGTAAAAGGATATCTTGAAATTATGGACAAGGGGTTTGGATTTCTGAGAAATATCGAGGAAAACTTTTTCCCCAAACCTGAAAACCCATATGTTCCCACCAGCCTGATTCATAAGCTGAATTTGAGAGAGGGTAGTTTTATCGAAGGCATTGGAGAACAGAAAGGCCCCAACAATCCGAATCTGGCCCTGATCAGGGTTGAAGCAATCAATGCTTTGCCCGTGGAAGCGTTTAACAAGATTCCTTTATTGCAGGATCAGACCAGTATCAATCCCTTTGAGCGGTATATGCTGAAGCAAAATGACACCGATATCACAGGGGCTGCCCTGGATATGATCGTCCCCATCGGCATGGGGCAAAGGGGTCTGATCATTTCACCACCAAAGTCCGGAAAAACAACCCTTTTAAAGCACATGGCCAACTCCATTGTATTAAATCATCCGGACTCCAAGGTGTTTATTCTTCTGGTTGATGAAAGACCTGAAGAGGTCACGGATTTCCAGAGGGGGGTCAAAAATGCCCGTATCCTTTATTCTTCTGCGGATCAGCAGACCAGCCAGCATATGCGGATGACACGGCTTGCCATGCATACCGCCATCCGCTGCGCTGAAATCGGCCAGGACGCCGTCGTCTTCATCGACTCCCTGACTCGCATGACAAGGGCTTTTAACGCAAATACCGACAGTTACGGCAAAACCATGAGCGGCGGTCTGGGCAGTAATGCCATGGAATTTCCAAGGAAAATTTTTGGTGCGGCCAGAAAACTGGAAAACGGTGGGTCCCTCACCATCATTGCCACCATCCTGGTAGAGACCGGCAGCCGTATGGATGATATTATCTTTCAGGAATTTAAAGGCACAGGAAATATGGATCTCTTCCTTTCCCGGGAATGCGCCGAGCATCGGATCTGGCCGGCCATCAACATTAACAAATCCGGTACACGTAAGGAAGACCTTCTGATGGATAAAAAAGAACTTGAAAAAATGATCGGGCTTCGAAGAGCTGTTGCCACAAAGGATGAAAAAGCCGCAATGACGGAATTCATTTCCTTTCTTTAATCCATACCGATTAAAGCAAGGCGTATTTTAAAACCTCCGACATATCTTCTGCATAAAGGATTTCCATTTGCTTCTGGATGGATTTGGGAACTTCACGGATATCCTTTTTATTTTCCACGGAAACAATCACCGTATGAATCCCGTTGGCGTGGGCAGCCAGCAATTTTTCCTTTAGCCCGCCCACAGGCAGAACACGGCCGCGCAGGGTAATCTCTCCGGTCATGGCGATTTTTCTTGAAACGGGTTTCCCGGTCAATACCGATACCACGGCCGCACACATGGAAATCCCGGCAGAGGGGCCATCCTTGGGAATAGCGCCTTCGGGAACATGAATATGGATATCCAAATTTTTATAGAAATTTTCCTTGATGTCCAATTCTTTGCTGCGGGACCTGACATAACTCACAGCAGCCTGGGCAGACTCTTTCATGACATCGCCAAGCTTTCCCGTCACCAGAACGCTGCCTTTGCCCGGCATGGTGACGGCTTCAATGGTTAGAAGCTCACCGCCAGCCTGGGTCCAGGCAAGGCCGGTCACAATCCCTACCCGGTCTTCCTTTTCCCTGGCGCTGTCCCGGAACTTGGGCTGACCCAGATATTTTGCTATGGAGCCGGCTGAAATGGTATGCTTTTTCCGTATATCCGTCTGAACGATTTCTTTTGCAATCTTTCTTAAGACGGATGAAATTTCCCTTTCCAGATTTCTTACACCTGCTTCTTTGGTATAATTTTTAATGACAGTATGAACCGCATTTTTTGAAAATACAACATCATCTCCGGAAAGGCCGTTTTCTCTCAACTGCTTGGGGATCAGATATCCGTTTGCAATTTTTTCTTTTTCATACTCGGTATAACCGGGAATATGGATCACTTCCATCCGGTCCCGCAAGGGCGCCGGTATATCATATAAGGTATTGGCCGTTGTAATGAAAAGGATTTCCGATAGATCATAGTCCACTTCAAGATAATGGTCATTGAAATTTTTATTCTGCTCCGGATCAAGAGCTTCCAGAAGAGCAGAGGAAGGGTCACCCCTGAAATCCGCCGTCATTTTATCGATTTCGTCCAGACAAAAAACCGGGTTGTTGTATCCTGTTTTTTTCAGGGTCTGGATAATTTTTCCCGGCAAAGCACCCACATAGGTCCGGCGATGTCCCCTGATTTCAGCCTCATCTCTCACCCCGCCCAGGGAAACCCTGGCAAAGGACCGGCCGGTAGCAGATGCAACGGATTTTGCAAGGGAGGTTTTGCCGACGCCCGGAGGGCCCACCAGACAAAGAATCGGGCCCTTAATTTTTTTCACAAGAACCTGGACCGCCAGATATTCCAATATTCTTTCTTTGGGTTTCTCAAGCCCGTAATGATCCCTGTCCAGAATCTGCTGAGCATTTTTCAGATCGATTTTGGAATGGCTTTTTTTAAACCAGGGCAGGGCAATCAGACAATCAATATAATTTCTGACCACTGTGGCTTCAGAAGACATGGGAGACATCATCTTAAGCTTCTCAAGCTCTCTTTTCACAACCGACGTCGCCTCTTTGGACATTCTCTTTTTCTTAATCCGGTTTTCCAGATCCTGAACTTCGCCCGACTCGGTATCTTCCCCCATCTCTTTTTTGATGGCCCGCATCTGCTCATTGAGATAATGCTTTTTCTGAAGTTTATCCATCTGTTCTTTTACCCGGCCCTTTATTTTCTGGGACATGGTAAACACTTCCGTTTCCTTTTGAATAAGCTTCAGCAGGAGCAGAAACCGATCCTCGATATTGCCGTTTTCAAGGAGCTGCTGCTTGTCAATCAATTTGAAAGGCATCTGGGAGGCAATGGTATCGGCATATCTGGATTCATTCACAGAAAGCAGTTCAAGATTTTTAAAAAAACTCTTGGACACGGTTCCGGCCAAATGGGTATACTGTTCAAAGGCCTCGGTCACCGTCCGTATGGCAGCCTCTTTTTCCTTTTCAGGCAGGGGTTCTTCAAGGACGGGAACATATTCTACAACAAGATACCCTTCTTCATCCGTGAGCTTTACAATCTTCCCCCGCTGCAGGCCTTCGACCAAAGCCTTGACGGTTCCATCCGGCAATCTTAAAAGCTGAGTGATCCTGGCTTCCGTGCCCACCTGAAAGATATCCGTGATGTTGGGCTTTACAACCTCAGGATCTTTCTGGGTGGTTAAAAAAATTTTTTTGTCGGCCGCCATTGCCTCGGATAAGGCTTTAATGGACTTATCCCTGCCGACAAAAACAGATGTGGTGATAAAGGGGAACAGGACCATATCCCTTAACGGCACCAAGGGAAGCTGTTTTTTTACGCTGTCCGGACCATCCTGGGAAAAAAACTTAGATATATTGATCATTAAATTTAAAACTCGCTAGATCTCAGGCCTGTTTTTTAGGCTGCTCATAGAGCAGGATCGGATCTTCTTTTCTGAGGACGACTTCTTCGCCGACAACGCATTCCCTGACATTCTCTTTTGAAGGGATCTCATACATGATATCCAGCATGGTGTCTTCCATAATGGCGCGAAGCCCCCTGGCTCCTGATTTCCGTTTTACGGCTTCCTTGGCCATGGCAACAAGGGCTTCATCCGTAAACTGAAGATCCACCCCTTCAATTTTGAACAATTCCTGATATTGTTTGACAAGAGCATTCTTCGGCTCCGTCAGGATTTTTACCAAGGATTTTTCATTGAGTTCACCAATGGATGTGATAATAGGAAGGCGGCCTAAAAATTCAGGGATAAGACCGAATTTGATCAGGTCCTCAGGTTTTAGCCGTTCAAAGAGTTGCCCGATATTCTTTTCTTCCCTGGCAATAATCTTTGCCCCGAATCCCATTGTTTTCTTTGAAATTCGTCTTTCAATGAGCTTTTCAAGTCCTGTAAACGTACCCCCGCAGATAAAAAGGATATTGGAGGTATCCACTTTCACATAATCCTGTTGAGGATGTTTTCTTCCGCCCTTTGGCGGAATGCTGGCTACCGTTCCCTCGATAATTTTCAAAAGGGCCTGCTGAACCCCCTCACCGGAGACATCACGGGTAATCGACGGGTTGTCTCCCTTTTTCGAAATTTTATCTATTTCATCGATATAAATAATGCCTTTTTGGGCTTTTTCGACATCATAATCCGCATTCTGAACAAGGGAAAGAACAATATTTTCAACATCTTCTCCAACATAGCCGGCTTCGGTCAAGGCCGTGGCATCGGCAATGGCAAAGGGGACATCCAGGAATCTGGCCAGGGTCTGGGCAAGCAGCGTCTTTCCGCAGCCGGTGGGTCCGATAATAAGAATATTGCTTTTTTGAATTTCAACTCCGTCATTTTTCTTTTCAACAGCAGAACTCAGCCGCTTATAATGATTATAGACCGCCACGGAAAGCACTTTTTTTGCCTGGTCCTGTTCAATAACATAGGTATCCAGAAGTTCCTTGATCTGTTTTGGGGTTAACATATCCTTGATGCCGTGAGTATCTGCTTTCTTTTCTTTTTCTTCATCGTCAATAATCTCACCGCACAATTTTATGCATTCATTGCAGATATACACGCTTGGACCGGCAATCAGTTTTTTTACCTCTTTTTGATTCTTGCCGCAAAAAGAACAAAAAAACTGATCATTGCCTTCATTCTTACGAGCCATAATTACACTACTCCTTTGAGGAATCCTCTGTTTCGTCTCCCAACTCGCTTCTGTCCGCCACAACTTTGTCCACAATCCCATATTCCATGGACTCTTTGGCCGACATAAAGAAATCCCGTTCCGTGTCTTCGGATATCTTTTTTATATCCTGACCCGTATGATGAGACAAAATTTCATTCAAAGTGTCCCGCATTCTTAAAATTTCATTGGCCTGGATCTTAATATCCGTGGCCTGTCCCTGGGTGCCGCCCGCAGGCTGATGGATCATGATCCGGGAATTGGGCAGTGCAACCCTTTTGCCTTTTGCACCGGCAGCCAGCAGAAAGGCTCCCATACTGGCGGCCTGCCCGATACAGACGGTGGCCACATCCGGCTTGATATATTGCATGGTATCGTAAATGGCAAGCCCTGCACTCACCACCCCGCCCGGAGAATTAATATAAAAACTGATATCCTTTTCAGGGTCTTCCGACTCGAGAAATAAGAGCTGGGCAACGATCAGATTAGCGACTTCACTATCAATGGCAGATCCGACAAAAATAATCCTGTCCTTTAAAAGGCGTGAGTAGATATCATAAGCACGCTCACCTCTGTTGCTTTGCTCAACAACCATTGGGATTAGAGGCACAATTCAACTCCTTTAATTTTTTAAATTCCTATTCTCATTTGTCCAACACAGCCAAATGATTTATTTTTCAGATGCATCCGCGAGTTCAGGATTTGCATCGCCGGCGTCCGGTTCAACATCAATCAGGTTGCCTTTATCTATTATAATATCAACGGCCTTTTTTTCAAGCTGAGTATGTTTATAATATGCCAGTTGCGTCTGATCCCGGTTAAAATAATTTTTAACGGCTTCAACCGGGGCATTCATCCCAACGGCCATTTCCTGAAAGCTTTTTTCAAGCTCTTCATCCGTCAATTCAATCTTTGCCTGGGTGATGATCTTGTCCAGGATGACATGTCTTCTGGCCTGCTTTTCCGCAACATCCCGGTACTGGGTCCTGATGATGTCCCTGCTCAAACCGGCTTCTTCCAGGCTGGTATTGTTTGCAGCATAGGCCTGTTCGGCTTCCATGATAATGCCGTTGATTTCCCCTTCGATCATGGCTTCCGGTACTTCAAATTTGCTCTTTTCCAAAAGATTTTGAAATATCTGTTCGGAAAGTTCATGTTTTACCCTCTGGGCATATCCTTTTTCAAGGTTTTGCCGGATAGATGCCCTTACCTCATCCAGGGTCTCAAATTTTCCCAGGTCTTTCACAAGGTCATCGTTCAGTTCAGGCAGAATCTCTTCCTGAATTTCCTTTAATTTAACCTTATAGACAATGGTCTTGCCTTTCAGGTCTTCCATATAATAGTCCTCGGCATAGGGCACTTCGATCTCAAGATCCTGAACCGGAATGGAACCTGTCAGTTTGTCCGAAAATTCTTTGGGCATGGCGCCGCGACCGATCCCCAGGAGGTAATTTTCAATCTTCGGTGTCTTGTCATAGGGGACACCGTTCAAAAACCCTTCATAATCAATCAGGACAAAATCCGTATCTTTTACCGGGCGGGGTTCTTTTACCGTTTCCTTTTTGGCCATGGTCTTCTGAATCATAAAAAGCTGGCCTTCTACCTCGGAATCGGATACCTCATACTTGGTTTTTTTCAGGGACAGCCCTTCAAAATCGATATCCTCAAGTTTAGGTTTTATCTCCACCGTGATATCAAAGGCATATGCTTTTTCAGGATCTAATTCAGGGGGATCCAATTGAGGACCGCCGACAATATCCAGATCATGTTCTTTTATGGCATCCAGAAACGCCTCCTGAATCAACCGGGGCGCCACATCTGAATGAACATCTTTTGAAAATCTGTTTTCCAGCACCTTCCGGGGAATTTTCCCTTTTCTAAACCCTTTGACATCCGCTTTTTTCTTCAACTCGTTATATGCTTTATCGAGTTCTTTGGTAACGGTCTCTTTGGGGATTTCAAAAGAAAGCACTTTTTTCACACTGCTTTTGTCTTCAATTTTTATCTGCATGTCACCGTCCTGTAATAAATCCTTTTCAATTGAATAATAAAAACACTATTATAAATGATCAAAAAAATCGTAATCCATTAATTCCATTGCATAACAATAGTATTTCACAAAGTTTGTTAAGATACCTCTATTCAATAAAAGTGTCAAGAAAATTGCCCGAACCGACATTTATATACGTGCCGGTTTTTAAAATGACTTGCCATAAAAAGATGAAAATGATATCTAACTCGCTCATATCAGATAAAATCGGCGGGGCGTAGCGCAGCCTGGTAGCGCGCCTGCTTTGGGAGCAGGATGTCGGAGGTTCGAATCCTCTCGCCCCGACCATCTTAACTAAAAGGCTTGAATATAATTTTCATCAACATTTTCAATGATCGTCGCCTATGGTATTCTTAACCTGTATTGTTATCGTGTCTATTTTCTACTATCTTCAGACGGATGGTCTTGTTTACATCATCATCATTGCTGTTGTTGCAGAACTCATGAATATTTTCATGACCCAGACCCTTGTCAAATCCGTTGAAAAAAAAGCGGCTATGCATTTCGGAAAAATAATCGACAATCAAAAAATAAGAATTACCGAACAAAAAAAAACGATCAAAGACCTTGAAGACATTCAGGAACAGTCCATAAATAAAATCTATAAAGCAAATTTAAAGATAAAAGAATATGAAGAAAAATTAGGCATTAAGGAAGAAGAGGGCTTTGTTAAATCCAATGAAATATTACCTCCGCAGACTCCTTCCCCTGCCAAAGTGGATCTGCCTCAACAAACGGGTCCCAAAGAATTTATTGATCTTCCGTCAGGGTCCAACAGGAAAAAGCTGCCCTTTTAAACACCCCTTCTTCAATATAAGATGTCATTCTTTTAAAATTTTAATTCTTACGATCTGACCCTGTTTGTTAATGTATGCCACACCTTTTGCAAGGGTCCGCCGGGATTCGGACACAACGATATCAACATTTTCTTCATAAAGCACAATTGATGAGATTTCCTCTGCCCTGGAATCTGATTCCTGTTTTGGCATGGTAATATTTTCTTCTTCAGATTTTGGTGCAGATTTTGGGCCGGCATCTTGAACAGAAAATTTTTCAACCGCCACATGACGGGCTTTATTTCTCTCTGAAATCAGGTCTGATACACCTGAGTAGTCCTCTTTTTTCTCTTTGTCCTCTGTACAGGCTGAGACCAAAAAGAATAACAGCAAACAAGCAGAATAAAATAATTTACCTGATCTCATTTTATTCCCTTTTGGCTTTACACTCCCTCTACAGTAAATCGGCGGTTCAATCGCATGGTGGTAAAGAGACCGTATACATCTTTTGTGACATTGATCACTTTCAGTTTTCTCCCGGATTGGTTCAGGGTATTGTGAGCGGCGATAATCACACCGATGCCCACCGAGTCAACCATCTCAACCCCTGCAAGATCAATTACAAGTTCCGCAGAGGAATCATTGATCACGGAAAGCAGCTCGTTTCTAAAACCTTCGGCCATTGAAGCCACGATATCCATTCCTGGTTTAACAATTGTCTGATCCCCCTGGTTTATTATTTCGCTCATGCCATTCTCCTGTGATAAAGATTTTTTGTCTTGCCGTTAATCGTGAGGATATCATCAACACCTTATACAATAGACAACTTGCATGGATTTACTATACCAAAAATTAAAACTTGTTCAACCAATATTTTCAATACACTATCCAACGGATAAGAATAAATAGGCTTGAAAAAAAGAAGTGATCCGGTTATATATACCACTTCCGGCTGTGCAGACCGGAAGCGGGTTATTCTGATCGGTCGCCTCGTAACAGAAGGCCATGAACCTCGTCAGGTCCGGAAGGAAGCAGCGATAAGTGATTTCTTCTGTGTCGTGGATCGATCCCGGTCACGCAATTTTCCGCAACCCTTCTGCCGGCCGGATCTTTTCTTTAAGACCCTTTTCTTTTATGCCTTGACATGCTTTCAAACAGACTTACTTTTCTGCCATAATTTGTTATACCATATAATTATCACTCTTGTTGAACTAAGGAAAACGTGGACCAGGAGAGGAAATTGGCAAAAGAAGATAAAAAAAAAAAGGAAGATCGAAAAATTAAGGATTCTCCAAAAAAATCATCCGAAGAACTTAAAGCCGGCGAAAAAGCTGACATAGATATGGCAGACAAAGCTGAAAAAAGTGAAATAGATGAGGTCGGCACCCTGAAAGAACAACTTGCTGCTGAAAAGGATAGATTGTTAAGACTGTCTGCAGAATTCGAAAATTATAAAAAAAGAAAGCAGCGTGAAATTGATGAATTTAAAAAATTTGCCAATGAAACCATTTTCCGGCAGATCCTGCCGGTGGTGGATAACCTTGAAAGAGCCATTGCCTCTGCTGAAACAAATTCAGGCGAAGGGACGAACTTGCTGGAAGGCGTCAAGCTCACTCATAAGGATATTCTCAAACTGCTTGAAATGTTCAGCGTCAGGGTAATTAAAGCCGGGAATGAACCCTTTGATCCGAATTTTCACCAGGCCGTCACCCGGCAGGAAACAGATGAATTTCCCGAAAATACCGTTACGGCAGTACTTCAGAATGGCTACCTTCTTCATGACAGACTCATCAGGCCAGCCATGGTTGTTGTCTCAAAAAAAATAGAAAATGGAAAAACCACAGAAAATTAAAGATATCTTGGAGGGTATATTATGGGCAAAATAATCGGAATAGATTTAGGAACAACCAATTCATGCGTAGCAGTTATGGAAGCCGGCGGGGAGGTAAAAATCATTACCAATGCCGAAGGTGGAAGGACCACCCCATCCATTGTCGCCATTACGGAGGCCGGGGAACGGATTGTCGGCCAGATCGCCAAGCGCCAGGCCATCACCAACCCTGAAAATACGGTATTCGGCGTAAAGCGGTTGATCGGCCGTAAATTTAATTCCAAAGAAATACAGACCGATATCCCAAACCTGCCCTATAAAATAGAACCCGCATCCAACGGCGATACCCGGATCAATCTCAGGGGAAAGCAATACAGCCCTGCTGAGATTTCTTCTTTTATCCTGTCCAATATTAAAAAGACGGCAGAGGACTATCTGGGTGAAGAGGTAAAGGAAGCCGTCATTACGGTTCCCGCCTATTTTAACGACAGTCAGCGGCAGGCCACCAAAGATGCCGGTAAAATTGCCGGTCTTGAAGTCAAAAGAATCATCAATGAGCCCACTGCGGCCTCTCTCGCCTATGGGCTGGACAAAAAAAAGGAAGAAAAAATAGCCGTATTTGACCTTGGCGGCGGCACCTTTGATGTCTCCGTCCTTGAAATCGGTGACGGCGTATTTGAAGTTAAATCAACTTCAGGAGACACTCATTTAGGTGGAGAAGATTTTGACCTAAGAATCATTAATTTTATTGCCGATGAATTCAGAAAAGATACGGGAATTAATATCCGGTCGGACAAGATGGCCCTTCAACGCCTCAAGGAAGCGGCTGAAAAAGCCAAGATGGAGCTTTCCACATCCACGGAAACCAGCATCAATCTGCCTTTTATCACAGCAGATGCCTCGGGCCCCAAACACCTGGATGTCAAACTGACCCGTGCAAAACTCGAATCCCTGGTCGCAGATCTTCTGGATAAACTGGAAAAGCCCTGCCGGGATGCCTTGAAAGAGGCAAACCTGGGACCTGACGGAGTGGATGAGGTCGTCCTGGTGGGCGGCATGACCCGTATGCCCGCCGTTCAGGAACGGGTTGAAAAAATATTCGGAAAAAAACCCCACAAGGGCGTCAACCCGGATGAAGTTGTTGCCATGGGCGCGGCTGTACAGGCCGGTGTTCTCCAGGGAGATGTCAATGACGTCCTTCTTTTGGATGTCACCCCTCTGTCCCTGGGGATTGAAACCCTTGGCGGAGTCATGACCCGGCTGATAGAAAAAAACACAACCATTCCGACCAAAAAAAGCCAGGTGTTTTCAACGGCCGCCGACAACCAACCGGCCGTCTCCATCCATGTGCTTCAGGGCGAAAGGCAAATGGCGGCAGATAACAAAACCCTCGGACAATTTGAACTGGCCGATATTCCGCCAGCACCCAGGGGAGTCCCCCAGATTGAAGTCACCTTTGATATTGACGCCAACGGCATTGTCCATGTTGCGGCAAAGGATAAGGCCACGGCAAAACAGCAATCCATCCGCATCACGGCTGCCAGCGGTCTTTCCGAAGATGAAATCAACAGAATGGTAAAAGATGCGGAACTCCATGCCGACGAAGACAAACGGAAAAGAGAGCTGGTGGATACCAAAAACAGTGCCGAAGCCCTCATCGATCAGACCCAGAAAACCTTGAAAGAACATGGTTCTAAAGTGGATGAAGCGACGCGGAAAACCATTGAATCTGCCGTTGAAAATCTGAAGGTAGCCAAAGAGTCGGATAATGTGGACGAGCTCAAACAGAAAATTGAAGCCCTGTCCCAGGCCTCCCACAAACTGGCGGAAGTCATGTATCAGCAGGCTTCCCAGGATGGCGGCCAGGCTGGACCGGGCCAAGGCGCATCAACTTCTCCCCAGGATGATGATGTGGTGGATGCAGATTTTGAAGAGGTCAAAAAAGATAAATAAAGGGTTATAAACCTGTTGAATATAATCCTGCCGTAATTTATAGTTCACGGCAGGATTTTTTTATTTAGCTTAAGGACTGCCCATGATAATCACGGAAATTTTGGCCCGGAACGCCTGGATGTATAAAGACAGAATTGCCCTTGTGGAGCGGGCTCCGGCCATTGACACCAGAAAGGCCATGACCTGGGAGCAGTTCTTTCGAGCATCCAATAAGCTTGCCCACAACCTTGACCAATACGGGATCAAAAAGGGCGATAAAATTGTACAGTTGATGACCAATTGCCTTGAGTGG
>Ga0208968_1000893_pt1 | contig 17446 bp, 13 predicted proteins | sample RifOxyA3_FD_184031 | JGI IMG/M metagenome (GOLD analysis project Ga0208968, IMG submission 184031) | Groundwater microbial communities from Rifle, Colorado - Rifle Oxygen_injection A3 (SPAdes) | ecosystem: Environmental > Aquatic > Deep subsurface > Groundwater | place: Rifle, Colorado, United...
GAATAATGGATTATTTAAAAGAACATAGAACAGGTTTGATCGGCACCCTCATAACACATGCGGTAGTGCTTGCATTGTTGCTGTTCTTTGGTTTTTTTACACCGCTACCCTTGCCTGGTGAGGAAGGTATTTTGGTGAACTTTGGTGATTCTGAAACCGGATTTGGAGAAGAAGAACCTGCTCCAAGTGAGACTGCTCCTATAAAGGATCAGGAAGAAAAACAAGCTGAAACAATGACTCCTCCGCCACCTCCAGTTAAAAGTGTTGCAACACCTGTCGAAAAGGAAGCTTTGATGACACAGGACATGGAAAAGACGGTTGTTCTTGAAACGGCCAAAAAGAAAAAAGAAGTTGAAAAAGCCAAAGACCTTGAAAAGGAAAAAATCCTGAATGAGAAACAAAAACAGGAACAGCTTGAAAGACAGCGGCTGGCTGAAAGCGACAGGCAAAGGTTGGCAGAAATAGCCCGCCAGAAAAAAGAAGATGAACAAAAATTAGCGCAGGCAGCTGCTGAAAGGCGAAAAGCAGGCGAAATAAATAATCGGGCAAAAAATGCTTTTGGCGGCTCAGGACAAGGTTCAGCCGATTCGAAAAGCACCGGACAAGGTGTCACTTATGGCACAGGCAATCAGGGAAGTCCGCAGGGAACTGCCAATGCCGAAAAATACGGTCCAGGCGGTGGGGTAGGGAACGGAACTTCATATAGCCTAGATGGGCGAAGTGGTTTGTCGTTGCCAAAGCCAAATTATCCCGGAAACGACGAAGGCATCGTTGTGGTTCAGGTTACTGTAAATAAAGCTGGTCTGGTTACCAAAGCTGAAGCCGGTGTAAAAGGTTCAAATACTGCCGATCCTGATATGATTGCTGCCGCCCGGAAAGCTGCCCTTCAGGCCCGGTTTAATGCCGACGAAAATGCCCCCGCCTTTCAGGTTGGGACCATCACTTACCGTTTTGTGCTGGATTAAGATTAAGATTCGAAATTTCTGGCATTTCTTTAAATAACTTTGCCTGAAAAACCTCCGGTTACAAAAAAAAACGCAAGCACTCAGTTAAACTGATTACTTGCGTTTTATATTTAATTGCATCGTCAGATGCAGTTTATTCAATTACACCAGTTTCCAGCCTTCGCGGTATTGGTAATGGAGTAAATTGGTTGCAGCACCGTCGGCATCGTCAACAAAAGTTTCGGTTGCCGGATCCCATTTAATGGTGCGTTTCAGTTCGCAGGCAATGTTTCCAAGTGTACAAACGGTACAACTGCTGTGACCGATTTCAACAGGTACAATCGGATCTTTGCGTTCTTTTACAGCTTCGATGAAATTGATCTGGTGAGGAATTTTAGTTTCATATGGACCAGTGTCGCCTTCTGCTTGTGCAGGAGGCAGGAACTTGTCGTCAGAAGCGAGGAAGTGTCCGCGCGATACTTCGATCCAGCCATCTTTTCCGGTAAACTTCACCCCTTTGGTTTTCTTTTCGTCAAATGGCTCCGAAGTCATTACCACGCCATTTGCATAAACAAATTGCATAAATTCAGTTCCGTCTCCAATCGGTGAAATCTCAACCGGACCACTTTTATCCATTCCAAGGCCCCATTGTGCAACGTCGAACATGTGAGCGCCCCAGTCGGTTGTGAAACCACCGCCCATTTCTTTGTACCAGCGCCATCCGCCCCAGAATTGTTCGTTTTGTTCTGGTTCGATGGTGATCGGTGGATTTAATTGACTGTTGTAATGAATTGGCATTGGCAACGAACCCAGCCAAAGATCCCAGTTCAAATCAGCAGGCAACGTTTCTTCCGGCAAGTTATAAGGTGTTGGAGGAGCGCCAACGTAAGCGTTTACTTTTTCAATTTGTCCGAGTGCACCTGTTTGAACCAGGTTAACGGCGTGCTGGAAATTCGGGTCAGAACGCTGCTGGCTGCCAACGGCCAGAATGCGGTTTGTTTCGCGCACTACACGACGCAATTCCTGGCCTTCTTTGATAGTGAAAGTCATCGGTTTTTCCAGATATACATCTTTGCCTGCCTTACATGCAGCAATGGCGATCATTGCATGTGAATGATCCGGAACTGCAATTACAACTATGTTGATGTCGGGACGCGCCAGTAAATCCTGGTATTTTTCGTATGTCTGAATTTCAACCTCGAGCCCTGCTTTTGCATAGAAAGCTTTGGCCTTTTTCTCAAAACGCTGACGTTTTACACCGTAAACATCGCAGCCTGCAATAACTTTTACGCCGGGGATCTGCAAGAATCCGTTCATTAAAAACATTGCCTGCTGTCCCATTCCTATGAATCCGATTTTAAGATCATTGTCAACCACTTTTTGCTTGCAGGCTGCCAACGATGAGAACATTGCTACTCCTGCCATGCTTAGGGCAGTTGTTCCAAGAAACCGTCGTCTCGAAACTCCTTTTTTTTGTTGATTTTCCATGTAAATAATTTATTTGTGTTAGTTGAACTATTTGTGGTTTATAATTGTAAAAGTACCTTTTTGTAAGTTTTACGCAAAATAAAAAGTTGAATTGCCATTAATATTTTACGTTTTTCCTGAATTTTCAGTCAGATACGAACATTTTTTTTGATTTTTGTCCTGCAAAGTAATGAATACAACTATGGAAAAATATATAAATCTGCTGAAATCGATTATCGCAGTGCCTTCATTTAGTAAGAATGAGCAAGATGCAGCGCTTTTGATTCGTCAGTTTTTAGATCGTTCAGGAATAAAATACGATTTTAAGGCAAATAATACATGGGCCAGAAACCAACAATGGAAAGAAGGTCTTCCGGTTATTTTGCTGAATTCGCATATCGACACGGTTAAACCGGCCAGCGGTTATACGCGCGATCCGTTTTCTCCTGATGTTGAAAATGGAGTTCTTTTTGGACTTGGGAGCAATGATGCAGGTGGACCACTGGTTACTCTTCTGGCCGTTTTTATGCATTTTAACGAAAAGGAAAATCTTCCGTTTAACCTGATTTATGCTGCCACTGCTGAAGAGGAAATTTCAGGATTAAACGGGCTGGTAAGTATTTTAAATGAATTGGGACCTTTGAATTTGGCAATTGTTGGCGAACCCACCAAAATGCAGTTGGCCATTGCCGAAAAAGGTTTGATGGTACTGGATTGCACCGCTCATGGAAAATCGGGCCATGCTGCCCGGGAAGAAGGTGAGAATGCCATTTACAAGGCCATTACAGATATTGAAAAGCTCAGAAATTACCGATTCGAAAAGACTTCAGCAGTTTTAGGCGCTGTAAAAATGTCGGTTACAATCATCAGTGCAGGAACTCAGCACAATGTGGTGCCTGATACCTGTTCTTTTGTTGTTGACGTGCGAACCAACGAATATTATTCCAATCAGGAAGCTTTCGCGATCATTGCTGAACTGATTGATTCAGAGGTAAAACCCCGTTCGTTCAGATTGAATTCATCAGGAATTTCTGTTGAACACCCAATTGTTCAGCGAGGAATTAAATTAGGATTAAATTACTACGGTTCACCTACCACTTCCGATCAGGCCGTGATTCCGTACCCTTCAGTTAAAATAGGTCCGGGAGACAGTGCCCGTTCGCATACTGCCAATGAATATATCCTGATTTCGGAGATTGAAGAGGGATTCAGAATTTATGTCGATTTGCTGACCAATTTGAACATTGTATAAAAAAGAGAGACCTGTCTTTCGACAGATCTCTCAAAAAAAATCTAAAGCATAAAACTAATATGGGATCGAACTAAAACTTTTGTATTAATCACTTTCGGCATAAGCCATTTCGTTGTGCTGAGAAATGTCGAGACCAGCAATTTCTTCTTTCTGAGTAGCCCTGATTCCGAATAATTTGTCAACAATTTTAAATATCACATAGGTCATTACGCCTGAAAATGCCATGGTCGCAACTGTGGCAATTAACTGAATCCAAAGTTGTTTTGGGTTTCCGTAGAACAAGCCGCTGTAGGAAGCCTGAATTGCAGGGGTGGCCAACAGTCCAGTTAAAAGTGCACCAATAATACCACCGATTCCATGTACTCCAAAAGCATCGAGTGTGTCGTCGTAACCATATTTGTGTTTTATTACCGAAACCATAAAGAAACAAACGACCGAGACTATTACTCCGATAACCACAGCGCCTGTTACACCAACAAAACCTGCAGCCGGTGTAATGGCAACCAACCCTGCAACAGCACCTGTACAAACGCCGATAACGGTTGGTTTTGAGTTTCTTGTCCAGTCGAGCAAGGCCCATGTTAAAGCTGCGGTTGCTGTTGCAACGTGGGTCGAAAGGAATGCGCTGATGGCCAATCCATCGGCAGCCAAACCACTTCCGGCGTTAAACCCGAACCAGCCAAACCAAAGTAAAGCGGTTCCAATAACGACCAGCGGAATATTGTGGGGCGCTGTTGGGTGATTGTTGTAATTTCTTCTTGATCCAATCATCAATGTCATTACCAGTGCGGCAATACCAGCATTGATGTGAACGACTGTTCCGCCTGCAAAATCAAGGGCTCCCATTTTGAATAACCATCCGTCAGTCGACCAAACCCAATGTGCAACAGGATTATAGACAAAAATAGCCCAGAGTAAAGAGAAAATGAGAAAACCACGAAATTTAATGCGTTCGGCATAAGCGCCGATAATTAACGCGGGAGTGATAACCGCAAACATGCCCTGAAACAGAACAAACAACAGGTGTGGAATACGTGCAGTTTCCTGCGAAATAAAGTATGGGCTAACATCATTTATTCCAATTCCATTCAGAAACACCCAATCGAATCCGCCAATAAACGGAGCAATAGCTCCTGTTGATGAGCTAAAGGCAAGGCTGTATCCGAAGAATACCCATTCGAGGGTAATCACTGCCGTTAAAATGAAACACTGCATCAGGATGTTTAAAACGTTTTTCTGACGTACCAAACCTCCGTAGAACAATGCCAGACCGGGAATTGTCATCAGCATGACCAGTGCAGTTGCAACGGTCATCCATGCTGTATTTCCGAAATCAATATATGGAGTTGGTTTTGATACTGCCGTGGCAGTTTCCTGAGCAAAAAGGACTGTGGGGGCAATTAATCCAAGTAATGCCATCCCGGCGTATTTTATTTTTATCTTCATGAGATTTGCTGCTAAATTATTTGTTGTAGAGGGATTCGTCGCCGCGGTCTTTGGTCCGGATGCGGATGGATTGAGCAATGTCGCTTACGAAAATTCTTCCGTCACCGCTTTCTCCGGTATAGGCTGATTCCAGAATGGCATTGATCGATTTTTCAAGATTGATGTCGCGGACAACAAACGAGATGCAGATACGCGCGATTGAATTTACGTCGTAGGCAATTCCCCTGAATATAAGTCCCTGACGAGCAGTGCCCTGTCCTTTAACTTCCCACCAGGAAAGAAAGTCGATATCGGCATCGTGCAGCGCTGCCCGTACTTCCTCAAACTTGGTTTTTCTAACGATGGCTTCAATTTTCTTCATGACAATTAAATTTTGGATTAATAAAAACAGGAATGGGTTTTTCCTGAACGTTGTTAATTATTTATGCGAACAAAAATATAAAAATATTAAAGTGTTGTATTAATTAATGGATCATTTTAATTAAAAAAGATACAAAAAATTAATAAATAGTGAAAAATAGATTGTTATAAGTGAAAAATATGCACAAAATGTCAAAATGCAACTATTTGTAAAAGATATGATTCTTTGCTTAAGGGAGAAAAAAGAAAGAGAGGCCTGTCCCCCAACAGTCCCCTCTTCTTGAAAAACAACAAATCTAATTGTTGAAGAAAAAATTAATTGTAAGCGCTTTCGCCGTGTTCGTAAATATCCAAACCTTCTTCTTCGATCCGTTTTGGAACTCTCAAACCAACGGTTACTTTTAATATTTTGAATAGTATAAATCCGGTTGTTCCGGCCCATGCTGCAACGGCAACTACGCCAATAAGCTGTGAAACAAGCTGAGCTGTTCCGTGTCCATAAAAAAGACCAGTTGATTCTGAAAATAAACCAACCATGATGGTTCCCAAAGCTCCACAAACTCCATGTACCGATATGGCACCAACTGGATCGTCTATATGAAGAACATTGTCGATGAAGGTTACTGCAAATACAAGTACTGTTCCTGCGATGAGGCCAATTAAAAGGGCTCCGGTAGCTGTAACGACGGCACAACCGGCAGTTACTCCAACCAAACCGGCAAGGGCGCCATTCAATGCAAAACTTAAACTTGGTTTTCCCCATTTAATCCAACTGATCATTAACGCTGCAATTGATCCGGCAACGGCTGCAAGGTTGGTGGTGACGAAAATGTGTGAGATTGCAGTGGCATTTGCAGATCCTGAAGCAGCCAGCTGCGATCCGGGATTAAATCCGAACCATCCAAGCCATAGGATAAATACGCCCAAAGCTCCGAGGGTGATGCTGTGACCGGGAATAGCATTTACTTTTTTACCACTGTACTTACCTATGCGTGGACCAAGAGCTATCGCTCCAGTTAAAGCAACCACTCCACCGACCATGTGAACCACTGTTGATCCGGCAAAATCATGGAAAGGGGTTGCCAGTTGCGATAACCAACCTCCGCCCCAGATCCAGTGACCGGATACAGGATAAATGACCGCAGAAACTACAAGTGAAAAGATCAGGTATGATTTGAATTCAGTACGTTCTGCCATTGCTCCTGAAACAATAGTTGCGGCTGTTGCAGCAAATACAGTTTGGAAAATCAGGAAAGCTTCTGCAGGTATTCCTCCTGTCCATCCGTTCTTGAAAAATAAATCGGGAGTTCCGATGAAACCGGCGATATCTGTTCCGAACATCAGACCAAAACCCAATACCCAGAATACAATTGAGCCTACAGAGAAGTCCATCAGGTTTTTATATAGGATATTTACCGTGTTTTTCGAACGGGTGAATCCCGCTTCTACCAGTGCAAAACCTGCTTGCATGAAGAATACCAGGGCGGCTGTTATTAAAACCCAGATGGTATCTATTGATCTGGCCATATCCGCTGCGGATGCGGCCAAAGATGTGAGTGTTACTTCGTCCATGATTTATATTTTTTCAATTATTTTTAAACTTCTTTCCCTTTAATGAACAATGATTCATCGCCATATTCACCTGTACGGATGCGATAGGATTCATCAATTGTAGAAACGAATACCTTGCCGTCGCCAATTTCACCGGTTCTTGCGGATGTCATGATAGCCAGTACTGTTTTTTCAACGTTTTTGTCGCGAACAATAATGGATAGGATAGTGCGTTCGATGGTGCTTGTGTCGTAAACGACACCACGATACATTCGTTCTTCTCTGGTCTGTCCAACTCCGCGTACATCCCAGAAGGAGAAGAATTCTATTCCAACTTCGTTGAGTGCCACTTTTACATCATCGAATTTTGTTTTGCGTATAATAGCTTCAATCTTTTTCATTTTTATATCTTTTAAATTTGAATTATCTTAACCTAATAAAGTTTTACAGGGAAAATCCTACAACCATAAACATCTGATTCTTTTCGGGATTGAAAACAACCTGACCTGTTACCGGAACTGAGAAGCTATCGGTGATTTTAATTACTTTACCTGTGCCAAGCGCTATGTTGCACACATTGAATTTTCCATCAGAAGTGTGCCATCCATCTCCTGCGCCAACAGTTAAGCTGAAATTTTTGAAAGCATAAGCTGCCTGAAAGTATTTGTCTTTGCCTGCCGATGCGGCTACTGATGCTTCATTTAAAATGTAGTTGGCGCTTAAACTTAAACCGCCAATGGCATAACCAAGATTGATTTCAACTGCATTGGTAGAATCAGCTGTGAAAGATCCTCCTGCTCTTGGATAGTAATAGTCTGTTAAACCAAGGCTAAGACCATTTGAGAATGCATAAGAAATATATGGATCAGCTTCGGCATAGCCAGCAGCATCAAATGATCCCCAGACTCCAATGGTTAGACCTCCTGTATTAAACTTTACAGATGGCTGGAAAGCTGGTCCTGTACCTAATGCAGATCCTCTCCATACATAGTTGCTGTAAAAATCAGCTCCTGCAGTGAAAGGTGATGCTTTTTCTTCTACTTCTTGTGCTTTTACGTTCAATGTGCAAATTGCCAGAACTACAAAAACAATGAGGGTAATTTTCTTTTTCATGATACTTAATTTTAAGTGTTAAACTTTTATTTGTTATAAATCTGTCTTTGCTCTCTAAATTTTGGGGGGAGTTCGATAATAAATAACTCTTTTCGAGAAGCACCCCTTTCGTTTGATATGCTTGGCCAAAAGTATGTATTATTTCTAACGATGAGAATATTGAAATATGGGGTTGTTGTGAATTAAAGATAAATTAACAAACGAAATGCTCAAAAAAATGGGGTATGTACTTAAAAATGCATTAAAAAATCAAGAAAAGTTCAAAAAAGATAGGGGTTATTTGTAAAAGTAGTAAAAATACAATTCTAATTCAGACTTCTAAATGTTTGTATATCAAATAGTCGTGTTATTTTGTTTATATATATTAAAAGGCAAGTAATAAGATATATAAAATATCAAAAAGACACAATATTTGTGAGTATTGAAATAAAAAGTAAATAAAAGTTCAATTAATTTGATTTTGATGTTTTGAAGTCTTTTTCAGTTTGAAAATCAGAAACAGGTGATATTTTAGCCTGTAGTTTTATTTATTCAGGATTAACTGTTCAGTTAAGCTCCAAAGTTCAGTTTTAGTATATTTGCAGTCCGTTTTCAATAAAGTCATAATATAAACCAGATATTCATGAGGCAACAATTGCTAAGGTTTTTGAAGTATTTTCTATTCTGGATGATCTTCTTTTGGGTTGCCAAGGTCTTTTTCCTGATATGGAATTTTAAAATAACAAGTCAATTGTCGCCTGTCGAGATTATTGGAATATTTTGGCATGGTTTGATAATGGATGTTTCCACCGCATGTTATCTTTTGCTGCTGCCCGGATTGCTGTTCGTCTTCCGTATTATTTTGCCACCGAGGTTTATTAATCGTTTCATACATTTATATACGCTCATTTTTCTGATTGTTGCTTCTGCATTGATCGTGCTAGATTTGGGTTTGTACCCACATTGGGGAACCCGTGTAAATGTTACCGTTTTTAATTATTTCAACGATTTGGTGGGAATTGAAGCATCGGTTTCTATGGGAGATGTTTTGTTGGGTTTAGTGATTTCCGGTAGCCTGATCTTTGGGTTTCTGTTACTGTATAAAAAGATGTTTCCTGAAGGTGTTGCTTCCGGAGGCCCGGTGAAATGGTATTTTTCGGTTATTCAACTTTTTATTGTGGCAAGCTTGATTCTTCCAATTCGTGGTGGATTGGATACTTCGCCACTGAATCTTAGTTCGGTAGCCTTTAGTTCCAAATTGTATGTCAATCAGGCAGCTACCAATTATTTGTGGAATTTTGCCAAGTCAGTTGAGAAGCGGAAACGGCTTTCAAATCCCTGCGCTTACATGGAAAAGAACGAAAGTCTGCGGATTTTTAATGAATTTCAGAAAAAAGACACTTTATTTCAGCGTCCTCAGCTTATCCGGCTGAATCCTGAAAAGCAACCCAACGTAATCCTTGTAATTTTAGAGAGTTTCACCAATAAAGTAATCGCTCCTTTGGGCGGAATGCATGGAATTGCTCCCAATCTGGATTCTCTTTGCACCCAAAGTACGGTTTTTACTTCCTTTTATTCAACCGGAAACCGTTCTGATCGCGGTATTTCTGCATTGCTCGGCGGATATCCTTCGTTGCTCAGCACTTCCATCATGGTTTATCCTGAAAAATCAAATGGTTTGACTTTGCTTCCGGAGTATTTTAACCGAAAAAACTACAATACCTCCTTTTATTATGGGGGCGACATCAATTTTTATAACCTGAAGACATTTGTACTGAAGGGCAATTTCGGGAAGTTGGTCACCAAAGCTGATTTTCTGTCAGAATTAGGCCGGATGACGAAATGGGGTGTTCCCGATGGATATGTTTTTGAACGGGCAACCGAAGATTTGAAAAACGAACAGGAGCCTTTTATGAAAACCATTTACACCATCAGCAGTCATCCGCCTTATGATGTGCCGTTTTCGAAGTTCTCCGGAAATTCAAATGAAGAGAAATACCTGAATTCGGTGGCATATACCGACAGTTGTCTGGGCGCTTTCATCGATTCGTTCCGGAAATCGCCGCTTTGGGACAATACCTTATTAATAGTAACATCCGATCATGGAACATTGCCGCCGGGACCGACCGACATTACAGATCCGGCATCGTACCTGATTCCTTTGATTTGGTCGGGTGGGGTGGTTGATTCTATACAGCGGATTGAAACCATTACGCAACAGGTTGATTTTGAAACTTCGCTTGTTCATCAGTTGGGTTGGGAAACTGATCCTGCTCCATTTTCGAAAGATTTTTTCGCCTCACAGCCCCACGCTTTTTATATGCTCGATTCCGGTTGGGGATATGTTGTTCCTGAAGGATGCTTCTATTTCGATCAGAACAGCAATGATTTTGTTTCGAAGCCTGCTGGTAAATCCGTGGATTTAATTTTTCCGAAAGCATACATGCAGGTGTTGCACGATGATTTTATAAATAGATAGCAATGACAAAGAAAATATTTCTGATCATTAATAAATATGCAGGGCATCAGAATGGAGCTGATGTTCTTGATGTTGTGGTTTCGTATTTAAAGAAGAATGGTTGTTCGGTTGAATATTCCTTTACAAATCATCCCGGACATGCCACTGAACTTGCTTCGGACGCATCAGCCGGCGGTTTTGATTTGGTGGTTGCAGTCGGTGGCGATGGAACTGTGAATGAAGTTGCTCAGGGATTGATTGGTACCGAAACACCGATGGGAATTATCCCTTTGGGCTCAGGAAACGGACTTGCCCGCGAGCTGGGAATTTCGATGAACTTACTTAAAAGTACCCGAACTTTAATTGAAGGTAAAAACCTGAAACTGGATGTGTGCAAACTCAACGATCAGCGTTTCCTTTGTACCAGCGGGATTGGTTTCGACGCATTGGTTGCCCACAAAATGAGCAAGGCCGCTTCGCGTGGATTCCTGAAATATGTGCAATTGGTTGTTCAGGAAAGTATATTTTACAAACCGCTTGATGTGCGAATTAAAATTGACGGGGTTTTAATAGAAAAGCCTGTATTCCTGATCACTTTTGCCAATGCTTCGCAGTTTGGGAACAATGCTTTTATTGCACCTGCAGCCAGCATGACCGACGGATTGATTGATGTGGTGGTTGTTCGTAAATTCGCGAAAATATGGATGCCGGTTTTCGCAGTTGCCTTGTTTACCAAACTGATACCCAAACTTCCGTTTGTTGAATGTTTCAAGGCCAAACAAATTGATTTGGAACTGGCCGACACGCCCTATTATCATTTCGATGGCGAGCCCGGACAAATGCAAACTCCGGCAATAATTAAACTTGATGCGGCTAAAATTTGGGTACGGTGCGGGAGGTGATCATCCACTATACTTAAACAATGGGTTTACAGTAGCGGCTTTTATTTTTAATGCTGCTACTTCCTTATTGCTCAGTGGACTGAGTGTTTCTCTCATGTTAATAGCAATTTTGAATAACTCTGCGTCACCTGGCGTTAATGCGTTTGTTACCGGGTGCGAAAGTGTAAATCGCAAGCCCATTCGTATGTCGTCGCCTAAAAGTGGCTCGTACCAAAGCTTTGGATATTTTGAACGGTCAGCATTTTCAGGCCATGGCCCTTTTGCCATTGCTTTAAGTGCAATAATTCCCATTTTCTTCTTTCTTGCGAGTTCAAGAACTTGAGGACCGAAATTCCCGACATTCCAGGTGGCAAAATTAAATGGAAACATAATTGAGTCGAAATCAAAGCCATTCATTAAAGCCAATGCTGCTTCAACCGAATGTGCAGAAAATCCGATAAACCTGATTTTACCTTCTTTTTGGGCTTCCTTAAAGGTTTCCAAAGCCCCGCCAGGTCCCAAAATAGTTTTAACATCAGCAAGTGAAGTTACCGCATGTAGCTGGTAAAGATCGAAATGATCTGTCCGAAGGTTTATGAGCGATTGTTCCAATTCTTTGCGGGCCTCATCTTTGGTGCGTTTGCCGGTTTTACAAGACAAAAACACATCTTTCCGGTATGGCTCCAATGCCGGCCCCAGTTTTATTTCTGCATCGCCATATGATGGTGCGACATCGAAATGGTTAACGCCAGCATCAATGGCAAATTTAACGGAAGCAGAAGCATCTTCAGGAGAAGCATCTTTAACAATGATTCCACCGAAGCCGATCACAGAAAGCTTCTCGCCGGTGCTGCCCAACGATCTCTTTTCAAGCTTTCCTGAAGCAGGCAATTCCCTTGTAATAAACGACAGATCCGCTGGGAAAAGGCTGAAAACCGGAGCAGCCATAGCTGTTTTACTGATAAAATCACGACGTTTCATAATGAGTATTTTTAAGGAATAAGATGGTAATGTATATGCGACAATTTGCGTGCAAGTTACAATATATTGCTGAAAATCGGATATTTGGGTTGGAAGAAATTGCCATCTCAAGATCAAGCACACTTAAAAATAATAAAGGGAAACCATTACAGCTTCCCTTTACGATTATCAAAAATCAATTGCTTTTCTTCGGAACCTTAATGAATCTCAATTTGCTTTACAGGCTTTGGTTTAGCTTCCTCTTTTTTCGGTATTGCCACTTTTAGTATTCCATTTTCATACTTTGCCTGAATTTTTTCACCTTCTACGGTATTCGGCAATGTAAACGACCGGCTGAAAGATTGGTAACTAAACTCCTGACGTGTAAACTGCTGTCCTTCCTTTGTCTCAGTTTCAACCTTTTTCTCCGACGAGATAGTCAGCAAATTGTTGAGCAATTCGATTTTGAAATCTTTCTTTTCAAAACCAGGTGCTGCCATGTCAACTTCAAAACCATTTTCATCTTCCCTGATGTTTACTGAAGGAAGTGTTGTGTTTGTGTTTGAAAAATTTCTTGTTGACCAATCAAATAAATCGTTTTCAAAAAAACGGTTGAACATGGACGGAAATTGATCCTGAAATTTCATGAGTGCCATAGTTTTATCCTCCTTTTTTTAGTTAAACAATGAATTTAATCTTATTTCAAACCTCGATTTTCAAATAAAATGCCAATGAATAAATTGTGTATTTATGTAGTTTAATAACTTAGTAATTAGATGTATATCGTGATATTTTGTCATTTTTCGAAGTCAATTTGACAGTCAGATTTTCGGAAAGTGTCATTTTTTCAACATCAGGATTATTTGTTTGGCCAATAAAGTTGTTTTAGATCAAACCTACATTAAAAAACGGGGGGAGTTTGAATAAAAAACCACTTGAAACGACCAGGAGAAAATCGTTCTCACACAGGAGAATGATTATTTGGGAGTTCCATGTGGCAACTAAAAAACAAATTATAACCACATGAAATGCATAAACCCCTATTTTGATTTATCTTTGGCATTCGAAAAAAATAGAAGCATTATGAAACTCTGGGATAAAGGAACATCGGTGAACGAACTCATTGAAAAATTTACGGTTGGAAAAGATCGGGAACTGGATTTGTACCTGGCCAAATTTGATGTGCTGGGATCGGTTGCTCATGCTAAAATGCTTGCATCCATTGATTTATTGACGGAGAGTGAGCTTTCCGAACTTCAAGCAGAACTGGTTGAAATTTACAGTGTGATTGAAAATGGAGATTTCCTGATAGAGGAAGGTGTGGAGGATGTACATTCGCAGGTGGAGCTGATGCTTACCCGCAAATTGGGCGATACCGGAAAGAAAATACATAGCGGGCGTTCACGCAACGATCAGGTTCTGCTCGATTTAAAACTTTTTACCCGTTCCGAAATTCAGAAATTAGTAATTGCTACCAACGAATTGTTTGAGAGGTTGATGGCCAAAGCCGAAGCGAACAAACAATACCTGATGCCTGGTTACACTCATTTGCAGGTTGCCATGCCGTCTTCCTTCGGTTTGTGGTTTAGCGCTTATGCCGAGAGTTTGGTTGACGATCTGGTTTTGCTTCAGGCAGCTTACAAAATTACCAATCAAAATCCGCTAGGTTCGGCTGCCGGATATGGTTCTTCCTTTCCGCTCGACCGGCAAATGACGACTGATTTGTTGGGTTTCGAATCGATGAACTACAACGTGATTTATGCCCAGATGGGACGCGGCAAGATGGAGAAAACCGTCGCTTTTGCTTTGTCGTCGGTTGCTGCAACCATCTCGAAATTCGCTTTTGATGTTTGTTTGTTCATGAGCCAGAATTTTGGTTTCGTTTCGCTTCCCGACGAGCTGACTACCGGTTCGAGCATCATGCCACACAAAAAAAACCCGGATGTGTTCGAACTCGTTCGTTCGCATTGCAATAAAATACAGGCTATCCCATATCAGATCAGCCTCATGACCAATAATCTCCCAAGCGGCTATTTCCGCGACCTGCAAATTCTGAAAGAGGTTTTCCTGCCTGCATTTCAGGAATTACAGGATTGTATCAGCATTGCCGGATTTGCCATCGACAACATGACGGTGAATACCAATCTGCTTGCCGACGATCGTTACAAATACGTTTTCAGTGTCGAAGATGTGAATAAGCTTGTAATGCAGGGTGTGCCGTTCCGCGATGCCTACAAAATGGTTGGCGGCCAGATTAATGAAGGAACCTACGAACCAAGCCGCGAAATAAAACATACCCATGAGGGAAGTCTCGGAAATTTATGCCTTGAACAGATTGCCGGAAAAATGAAAACCGTTGTTGACGGTTATGAATTTCAGGAAATAGAAAAAGCATATGCCAAATTGCTGAAAGAGGTTTAGTTTTATCAACATGTAAGCAGTTTGAATTCAAATAAAGCAGTTTGTCAGTATTTGTTAATTAATCGTTATTTATTGATTTCTGCCGGAATGTGAAAAATGGTTGGATTACATTTTTAAGATGCTGTTAATTAGTGTTTTGAGTATTTTGTGTGAAGCTTTTCTTTCCAGAATGACTGAATTTGTCATTTCCATTGGTTTTATAGAATTTGAATTTTCTGTAAAAATAACTACTTTCGCTTTCAGTTCGTAAGAAAAAAGATTGATTTGCTTATAATTTCTCAGTATTTGTCTGTTGATTCGTTCAGAATGATTTTAAAACTGATAATCTGTAAGCTTTTTGTGAAAACAAAATATTAAAAGATAAAGATGATGAGTATAGGATATCCAAAAGCGCAGGGGTTGTACGATCCAGCCAATGAGCACGATAATTGCGGAATCGGTTTTGTTGCCCATATTAAGGGTCAGAAATCGCATGAAATTATCGAACGGGGATTAGAGGTTCTTGAAAATATGGACCACCGCGGCGCTACCGGTTCTGATAATAAAACCGGCGACGGTGCCGGCATTTTAATGCAAATACCTGATCAATATATCAAGGAAGTATTGAAGGTGAATATTCCGGCTTCAGGCAAGTTTGGAACTGGTTTGATTTTTCTTCCCCATGATAAAGAGGAAGCCAATATCTGTCAGGAAATTTTGAGCAAGTATATCAAACAGGAAGGACTTGAGCTGATCGAATACCGCGATGTGGCTGTTGACAGCTCTGCCCCCGGTGAAATTGCTAAACTGACAGAACCTTATGTCAGGCAAATATTTGTGAAAGCCGATCTTGAGCAGGATGTGCTTGAGCAGAAATTATACCTTGCCCGTAAACAGGCCGAAAAGGAAATCCGGGAATCAGAATTAAAATCAAAGGGCGCATTTTATATCCCGAGTTTATCGTCAAAAACCATTATTTACAAGGGGATGTTGACTCCCGGTCAGTTGAGGGATTATTTCAAAGATTTGACTCACCCGAAATTTACCAGCGCCATTGCTTTGGTACATTCAAGGTTCAGTACCAACACTTTCCCAACATGGGATCTGGCACAGCCGTTCCGCATGATTGCCCACAACGGCGAAATCAATACAATAAAAGGTAACCGCATGTGGATGCAGGCCCGCGAAGCACTGCTGAAATCGGAAGTTTTTGGCGAAGACCTGAAAAAACTGTTTCCGGTAATCGAACCCAATAAATCCGACTCGGCTTCATTCGACAATACACTCGAATTTCTGCACCAGACGGGGCGTTCGGTTCCTCATGTATTGTGTATGATGATTCCTGAATCGTTCAATTCTAAAAACCCGATTCCTGACAGCCTCAAGGCTTTCTACGAATACCATTCAACCATCATGGAACCATGGGATGGCCCGGCCTCTATGGTTTTTTCTGATGGCCGATACATTGGCGGAACTCTCGACCGTAACGGATTGCGCCCTTCAAGATACATTATTACGAAAAACGATGTAATTGTGATGGGATCGGAAGTAGGGGTTCAAACTTTCCCTGCTGAAGATGTGAAAGAAAAAGGCCGTTTACGTCCCGGGAAAATCCTGCTGGTAGATACCAAACTGGGTATTATTATTCCTGACAAGGAAGTAAAAGCGCAGTTGAGCTCACGTAATCCGTATGGCAACTGGCTGAAGGAAAATCGTTTGGTGATGGACGACATTGAAGTGAAACAACGTGTTTCCTCCTCATTGGGCGATCAGTTCAACACTTTGTCGAAAGTATTTGGCTATTCGAAAGAGGACATGGAAATGATCATTACCCCGATGGCCGTTCAGGGAGTTGAGCCAACCAGCTCGATGGGTAACGATACTCCGCTGGCTTGTTTCTCCGAAAAACCTCATCGTTTCTTCGATTATTTCCGTCAGGTTTTTGCCCAGGTAACCAATCCTCCAATCGACTCCATTCGCGAAGGTTTGGTGATGTCGCTGACCAATTACATTGGTTCGCTGCACTCAAATATTCTGGATGAATCGCCGATACACGCGAAACTTATCAAGTTCGACGATCCGATCATCACCAATACCGACCTCGGAAAAATCAAAGACCTGAAACACGAGCAATTCTCACATGCCACATTGCCAATGGTATTCCCGGTAAAAGATGGTGTGGAGGGTTTTCAAAAGGCGTTTGATGATTTGCTGAAACTTGCCGAAAAAGCGGTGGATGACCATAAAAATTTCATCATTCTGTCAGACCGGAATGTTTCGGCAGAATATGCACCTATTCCATCATTGCTGGCCGTTGCAGCGGTTCACCATCACCTGATTCAGACCCAGAAAAGGATGCAGATCGGAATCATTGTTGAGACCGGCGAAGCACGCGAGATTGCACATTTTGCCTTGTTGTTTGGCTATGGAGCAAGTTCTGTGAACCCTTATTTGGCATTTGCGGCCATCGACGATTTGGTGAAAAGCGGCGAGATTAAAATGAAATATTCCGAAGCCAGGTACAACTATATCAAATCGATTGACAAAGGTTTGCTGAAGGTTTTATCAAAAATGGGTGTGTCAACTTTGCGCAGCTATCAGGGAGGTCAGTTGTTCGAAGCCCTTGGAATCAGCA
>Ga0208968_1000894_pt1 | contig 17440 bp, 12 predicted proteins | sample RifOxyA3_FD_184031 | JGI IMG/M metagenome (GOLD analysis project Ga0208968, IMG submission 184031) | Groundwater microbial communities from Rifle, Colorado - Rifle Oxygen_injection A3 (SPAdes) | ecosystem: Environmental > Aquatic > Deep subsurface > Groundwater | place: Rifle, Colorado, United...
CAAAGCGGATAAAATGGATCAGGGTGCAGGTGATCAGGGAATGATGTTTGGTTTTGCATGTTCCGAAACCGACAATTACATGCCCCTGCCGCTGGAATTATCTCACCTCATTTTGATCGAACTGGCTGCTATCCGCCGCGAACAAAAGGTAATGACCTACCTTCGCCCCGATTCAAAATCGCAGGTGACCATCGAATACAACGATGATAATTCACCAAAAAAGGTTCATACCATCGTGGTTTCAACTCAGCATGATGATTTTGATGCAGACGAACCAATGCTTGCAAAAATCAAAAAGGATGTAATCGAAATCCTTATTCCACGTGTAAAAGCCCAATTGCCGCAACGTGTTCAGGATTTATTTGAAGGTGAAATCATTTATCACGTAAACCCAACCGGAAAGTTCGTGATTGGCGGACCTCACGGAGACACAGGGCTCACCGGTCGCAAAATTATCGTTGATACCTATGGTGGACGTGGAGCCCATGGCGGTGGAGCTTTTTCAGGAAAAGATCCTTCGAAAGTTGACCGCTCAGCCGCTTATGCAGCCCGTCACATTGCAAAAAACATGGTTGCGGCAGGAGTTGCGCGCGAAATCCTGGTTCAGGTTTCGTATGCCATCGGAGTTGCCAAACCTGTTGGTGTTTATGTTGAAACCAGAGGAACTGCCCTTGCCGGACTTACCGATTCGTTGATTTCGGATAAAATTCAGGAGATTTTTGACCTGCGCCCTGCAGCCATTGAAAGCAGACTTAAACTACGTAATCCGATTTACCGAGAAACAGCGGCTTATGGCCACATGGGACGCCAACCAATTACAGTGACCAAAGTGTTCGAATCGCCATACAATGGCCGGATTGAATTGGAAGTGGAACTTTTTACCTGGGAAAAACTCGACTATGTTGACCAGATAAAAAGTGCTTTCGGCATCTAATCCGGAAAAATTAATTTGTTGTCATTGATAGTCATTCAGTCGTCACACTTTGATGATAAATGAATGTCAATGGCAACGATTGATGAAATTTACAGGCATTCATGAGGTGAAGTTGGAATAAAACTCCGGACAGCAAAAAAAATGGGTTAAGCTCATAAAATCAATTATTTTTGCACCGGTATTCACGAATTTTCATTCTCAATGAAGACATACTCAGCAAAACGCCTGTCGTTATTCATTACTGTTTTGTTACTGATTTCCAATTTCGGATTCTTCCTGGTTCAATCGAAGAAAGATTTCGGGTCTGTTTTCTCCATCCTTTTCATTGGCCTTTTTGGCGCTGTTTCGTATTTTCTCGTACTTTTTATCCTGAACAGGTATATCAACGAAAAAATCAAGCCGATTTATAAGACCATTCGTGAAGTTCCGGTAAGCGGAAGAAAAGAAAAAGTGAGTCCAACCAACATTTCAGACGTCCAAAAAGAAGTGGAGGAATGGGCAATGAATCAAACCCAGGAAATCACCCGGTTGAAAGACCTTGAGCGATACCGCAAAGAATTCGTGGGCAATGTTTCGCACGAATTGAAAACCCCTATTTTTAACATTCAGGGATACGTTCTCACCTTGCTCGAAGGTGGAATCGACGATCCGAAAATCAATAAATTATACTTGCAGCGAACTGAGAAAAGTATCGACCGGATGATCTCAATCGTTGAAGATCTGGAATCGATTACCAAACTTGAATCGGGCGAACTGACCTTGAACCTTGTCAATCTCGACATGGTAAAGTTAACCGAAGATGTGTTTGAACTTGCACAGATGCTTGCAAATGAGCGGAATATCACCCTTCAGTTTATTACAAAAACGGATAAGCCCGTGATGGTGAATGCCGACAAAAAACGGATCATGGAGGTGATGAACAACCTGGTTGGCAACGGCATCAAATACGGGAAAAAACGCGGACATGTTAAAGTTGGGTTTTACGATTTGCATGAAACCGTTCTGATAGAAGTCAGCGACAATGGCATTGGAATGGATAAAAGCGATTTGCCCCGCGTCTTCGAACGATTTTACCGGGTCGATAAATCAAGGTCGCGCGAACAGGGAGGAACAGGCCTGGGATTGTCAATCGTGAAACACATTATCGAAGCACACGATCAAACCATCAATGTAAAAAGTATTGCCGACAAGGGAACCACCTTTACTTTCACGCTCGAAAAAGCCAAATAATCAGTAATCTTCATTTGTTATAAAACACCTTCTATCTCCGGAATACAAATAAATGAGCCACAAACACGTTAGTCTCAAATGAAATTGCTAATTTTCAGCCGTTTTTTAAACAAGCCTTTGGAGTGCAGATACTTTTAAATTCTAAATCAAATTTACTATGAGCGACAGTCAATATAAAATTCTGCTGGTTGATGACGAAGTTGATATTCTGGAGTTTATCAGTTATAACCTGGAAAAAGAAGGATACAAAGTTTATACTGCCCAGAATGGCGCCGAAGCAATCAAGGTTGCAGAACGCACACTTCCCGACCTGATTATTCTGGATGTGATGATGCCTGAAATGGATGGAATTGCAGCCTGCGAAGAAATCAGGAGAATTCCAACACTTAAGCACACCATGATCGCTTTTCTAACTGCCCGGGGTGAAGATTACTCGCAGATAGCCGGTTTTGAAGCTGGCGCCGACGATTACATCACCAAACCTATCCGTCCGAAAGTACTGGTTAGCAGGGTAAAAGCACTCCTGAAAAGAACATCCGGCGTTGGCGAACCTCTGGCTCCTGTTGTTGACAACAGTCATACCGTCACTGTCGGAAGTCTGGTAATCGATAAGGAACGTTACCTAATCGTTCAGGATGGTAAGGAAATGGTTTTGCCGCGAAAAGAATTTGAATTGCTGTCGTTGCTGGTTTCCAAACCCGGAAAAGTATTTACCCGCGAAGAAATTTATTATTCAGTATGGGGTGATAATGTGGTGGTTGGTGACCGGACCATTGATGTTCACATTCGCAAACTCCGCGAAAAAATCGGCAACGATCATATCAAAACCCTCAAAGGAATCGGCTATAAATTTGTTGAGTAGATCCTCGTAAAAGGACTGATTATACTGCTTCTTCATGAAGTTGAAAAGCCGGACAAAAAACCCTAAAAGGAATTTTGACCGGCTTTTTTATTCCTGAAGTTCTCATGAATATTAATTTTTCATTGCTGTTTGCCGGATCGTCAACGATGAATAAGCTTTTGAAATTCGGGAACTAAATTTTTCTATATTTGTACCTTTTAAAAATTACGGCTATAATTTCGGTTTCGATGAGCAATAAATTTCAGGTTTACAAACAGTTAGACCTATCTCAGATCAATAAAGATGTATTGAAAAGATGGGAAGAAGACGATACATTTCATAAAAGTATTTCGACACGCGAAGGACATCCGACCTTTGTATTTTATGAAGGACCGCCATCAGCAAACGGAATGCCCGGCATTCACCATGTGATGGCACGCGCCATTAAAGATACTTTCTGCCGCTACAAAACCATGAAAGGTTTCCGTGTACACCGCAAAGCCGGATGGGATACACACGGTCTTCCGGTGGAACTGAGTGTGGAAAAATTACTGGGAATTACCAAAGACGACATTGGCAAAAAAATCAGCATCGAAGATTACAATGCAGCCTGCCGCAAGGAGGTAATGAAATATACCCGCGAGTGGGAAGAACTCACCCGCCAAATGGGTTACTGGGTAAATATGGACAATCCCTATGTAACCTACGATAGCCGCTACATCGAAACCGTATGGTGGTTGCTGAAACAGCTTTTCGAAAAAAATCTGATATACAAAGGTTACACCATCCAGCCATTTTCGCCTGCCGCCGGAACCGGACTTAGCTCTCATGAACTGAACCAGCCCGGATGTTACCGCGATGTGAAAGACACGACTGCCATCGCCCAGTTTAAAGCCATCAGAGACGAAAAATCAGAATTTCTATTCAGTAACATCGAAACTGATTTGTATTTCATTGCCTGGACAACCACTCCATGGACATTGCCATCGAACACCGCTTTGTGCGTTGGCCCAAAAATCAAATATCTGAAAGTGAGAACTTTCAATCCATATACAGGCGAACCGGTTACACTTATATTGGCAAAAAATCTGCTTTCGGCACATTTTGATCCGAAGAATGAAGAAATTCCTTTGGAAGATTATGCACAGGGCGACAAGAAAATACCATTCCGTATTCTGGGCGAATATTCAGGAACAGAACTTGAAGGTGTTAACTACGAACAACTTATCAATTGGGTAAAACCAAAAGGGGTTGCTTTTCGGGTGATTACAGGAGATTTTGTAACGACCGAAGACGGAACCGGAATAGTACATATCGCACCTACATTTGGCGCTGATGATGACAGGGTTGCCAAACAGCACGGAATTGTTCCGCTGATTGTTGACGACCTTGAAGGCAAACGTCAGCCACTGGTTGACCGCAACGGCCGTTTTTTCCTGATTGAAAACATGGACACCAAGTTTGTTGCTGAATACGTGAACCGGCAAACTTATCCTAAATTTGCCGGCCGGTTTGTGAAAAATGAATACGACGAAGCACTTACTGAAGACGATTCCACAGTGGATATCGACATTGCGGTGATGCTCAAAAAAGAGAACAAAGCATTTAAGGTTGAAAAACACGTTCACAGCTACCCGCATTGCTGGAGAACCGACAAGCCAATACTCTATTATCCGCTTGATTCGTGGTTCATTAGAACCACCGCGGTAAAAGACAAAATGATTGCCCTTAACAAAACAATCAACTGGAAACCACAGTCAACCGGAACCGGACGTTTCGGAAACTGGCTCGAAAACCTGGTTGACTGGAACCTGAGCCGCTCACGTTTTTGGGGAACTCCGCTTCCGATCTGGCGTACCGAAGATGGCACTGAAATCAAATGCATCGGATCGGTTGAAGAACTGATGAATGAGATAAATGCAGCAGTCGCTTCAGGAGTAATGGAGAAAAATATTTTTGAAGGTTTTGAAGTTGGCAACAACTCCGCGGAAAACTACCAAAAGGTTGATCTTCACCGTCCGTTTGTCGATGATATTTTCCTTGTTTCAGCCACAGGCAAAAAAATGTTCCGCGAACCCGACCTGATTGACGTTTGGTTTGATTCGGGAGCAATGCCGTATGCGCAATGTCACTTCCCGTTTCATAAAAAAGAGAAATTTAACGAGGTATTCCCAGCGGATTTTATTGCTGAAGGAGTTGACCAAACACGTGGATGGTTCTTTACGCTTCACGCGATTGCAACCATGATTGACGAATCGGTCGCATTCAAAAATATTATCTCAAACGGACTGGTACTCGATAAAAGCGGAAACAAAATGTCGAAACGTTTGGGCAACGCGGTTGATCCGTTCGCAGCAATCGAAGAACACGGTTCTGATCCGCTGCGCTGGTACATGCTGACCAACTCCCAACCCTGGGACAACCTGAAATTCGATATCAACGGTGTTGACGAAGTGAAACGCAAATTCTTCGGCACTCTCTACAATACCTACAACTTTTTCGCGATGTATGCCAACATCGACGGATTCACTTATTCAGAAGAAGAAATTCCGGTAGCTGAAAGGTCTGAATTGGATCGCTGGGTCATTTCGCTGATGAATTCACTGATTAAGGAAGTAGCCGAATGCTATGAAACTTACGAGCCAACCCGCGCCGGACGTGCCATTTCAGAATTTGTTTCGGAAAACCTGAGCAACTGGTTTGTTCGTTTGAGCCGCCGCCGTTATTGGGGTGGATCGTACGATAAAGATAAAATATCGGCTTACCAGACACTTTATACCTGTTTGAACACCGTTGCCAAACTATCGGCGCCAATGGTGCCATTCTATGCTGATTTGCTCTACTCCGATCTGAACAAAATTTCAGGAAAAGAAACAGACCAAAGCGTTCACCTTTCTGATTTTCCGGTTGCTGATGAAACAATGATTGACCGCGATCTGGAAGAAAGAATGGCCATTGCACAAAAAGCCTCTTCCATGATTCTGAGCCTTCGTCGGAAAGAAAAACTGAAGGTTCGTCAACCGCTGGCAAAAATCATGGTTCCGGTTCTATCAAAAGATTTTCAGGAAAAATTTGATGCGGTTAAAAACATCATTCTTTCTGAAGTAAACGTTAAAGAGGTTGAATACCTGACCGATGCAGCCGGAATCATCAGCAAAAAGATAAAAGCAAACTTTAAAACACTTGGCCCGAAATACGGGAAACTGATGAAACAGATTTCCGGAGAAATTGCAGGATTCAGCCAGGAAGACATCAGCCTACTGGAAAAATCAGGAAGCCGTGATTTGAGTATCAACGGAGAAAGCATTTCTTTATGTTTGGAAGATGTTGAAATTCAGACCGAAGATGTTCCGGGATGGCTGGTTGCCAGCGAAGGTGGTTTGACCATTGCCCTCGACATCAATTTGACAGAAGAACTGAAACAGGAAGGAATTGCACGTGAATTCATCAACAAAATTCAAAACATACGCAAAGACAGTGATTTTGAAGTAACCGACCGGATCGTATTGAAAATCCAGAAGAATGAAAAATTCAACCTTGCTGTCGAGAACTTCCGCGATTACATCAGCAACCAAACACTTGCCAATGAATTGGTTCTGGTTGATCTGATCAATCAATCCTCTTCTCACACAGTTGAAATTGACACTGATCTGGAAGCTGTTGTTCTGGTTGAAAAATATTCCTGAAAAGGAATCGGTTTTTGGATGATATTATGACTGCATGAATTAGAATTATTTTTATACTTTTAGCACCTGAGCCAGAAAGATGATAAACTTTAATCGGCTCAAAAAAAATTAAAGCTTTAACGTTATGAGTGAAAAAAACAGATATTCGGACGATGAGTTACAGGAATTTAAAGCACTGATTCTTGATAAACTCGAAAAGGCACAAAAGGACTACGTAATGTACAAAAGCTCCATAACCCAGAGCGACGGGAATGACACACAGGATACGTCACCGACATTTAAGGTTCTTGAAGAAGGTGCAGCCACCTTGTCGAAGGAGGAAGCAGGCAAATTGGCCCAACGCCAGCAAAAATTTATTCAGTATTTGCAGGCAGCTTTGGTACGTATCGAGAACAAAACTTACGGCATTTGTCGCGAAACAGGCAAGTTAATTTCGAAAGAACGACTGCGCGCAGTGCCTCATGCGACTTTAAGCATTGATGCGAAGAACAATCAGAAGTAAAACATCTCAAAAGAAATAGTGCAAAATGATTGAAAGAATTGCTCTTTCAATCATTTTTTTATAACAGATAATCATGTCAAAATTACAAAAGTCAGCCCTCATCGTCTTTTTGGTCTTGCTGGCCGATCAAATCCTGAAAATATGGATAAAAACAACCATGACACTTGGACAGGAATTTCCTGCTATCGGGGATTGGTTTATCATTCATTTTGTTGAAAATAACGGGATGGCCTTTGGGTTCGAATTTGGCGGAGAATATGGAAAGATCTTCTTAAGCCTGTTTCGGATAGTCGCAGTTCTCGGAATCGGCTGGTATATCATGAAATTATCAAAAAAAGACATTCCAATGGGTTTCATCGCCTGTGCCTCACTCATATTTGCCGGAGCCATTGGAAATATTATCGACAGCGCTTTTTACGGGCTCATTTTTAACGACAGCTACGGTCAGGTTGCAACCTTATTTCCTGAAGGCGGCGGATATGAAACACTCTTACACGGAAGGGTGGTCGATATGTTTTATTTTCCCTTGTTTTCAGGCGTTTATCCTGAATGGGTTCCTTTTGTTGGCGGCAGCGATTTCCAGTTCTTCCGTCCGGTTTTCAACATAGCTGACTCGGCCATCACGATAGGAATTTTTTCGATCATGATTTTCTACCGGAAGCAATTCAGCGATATTACATCGAACGAACCTGAAACCCCGCAAGAAGACGAAATAGCTGTTGAAGTTCCGGAAAATGCAGTAGAAAATGAATCGAAGGAAAATTAACAAATTCGCTTGTTAAATCGCATTGAATTCTGTAAACTTGCACTCCGAAAAAATCACACGTTCTTTTGGCATTGAGAATTTAAAACAAATAAAAACCACACAATATTTAGGGCCTATAGCTCAGTTGGTTAGAGCACCTGACTCATAATCAGGGAGTCCCTGGTTCAAGCCCAGGTGGGCCCACTAATTGAAAAAGAAGCAGTTACAAAGTATTTTTGTAACTGCTTTATTTTTTATTTGCACACAATTTGCATACAACTTCCATTATCCCAAGTTTCGCACTGAAAGTTTAAAAGTGACTTCAAAAACTTCTGTAGGCCTCTGATGATATAATTTTGGCAGGAAATTAGGCGATTTTTTTATTGACTGTAATAATTAAGCTTCGAATCCCGCATTCTCCAGAACATGCTCACCGACTCTCCCATATTCTTTTACTTCATTTATACCGTTAGGACATTCAGAAAACTTTGGGACTTCGGGTTTTTCGGGGTAAACATTGTTGCAGGGCGTACCGCTGATTGGGTTGGGAAAAGCAAAGGTGGTGACTGACAATGAACGGAACAGAACGAAAGGGAACAGAACGAAGCGCAGCCCTGGAGTATAATGGAGAGAAGCGGAAGCCACCTGCCAAAGGCTTTGGCCGTAAAACAATTCATGGACTGCACCTCAGACGGGTGGTGAGGCTTTTGTGGTTTTTTACGGCGACAGTGTTGATTGAAACTATACGTTTATCAGGTTCTGTTGACTTGTTAGCAAATCTTTAATAATCGCATTAATTGATCGACCGGTCAGTTGAGCTTTTAGCGCTAATTGACTGTGTACTTCTGATGGAATACGGATATTTAGTGATCCGCTGTATGGTTTTTGAGGTTTTACACCCCGATCTTTGCAACTATCAAGGTATAAATCAATCCCTGCCTCAAAGTCCGCTTTTAGTTCCTCTACCGTTTTGCCTTCGTAATTAATGAGGTTTTTATTCATACCAATTACCTTGCCGAAAAGACAATTATCCTCTTCGCTATATTCTACTGTTCCTGAATAGCCTTTATATTTTAATGTTCCCATAATGTGATCTAAATTAACTTGTTTGATGTTAGAAATTCCAAAACTTGCTTCATTACATAGCTTTTTATCGCACTGTCCGGGTGCGGTTTATGAGCACCGTACGAGAGTTCTTTTTCACCATTGAAAAACTCAATACGAGAGCCGGATGTTTTCCCTTTTTGACTGATCTCAAACCCAAGAACTTGAAACAGTCGTGTCAGTTCATTAAAAGTAAAATCTTTGGGTTGTCGCTTAAACCGTTCAATCAACTTTTCTTTTGTTCCCATTCCCTATTATTTGTATTACAAATGTAACTATTATTAGTTGCAAATAGCAGTTACCTGAAAAATATTTTGCTCGAATAGAGCTGTATTATTTTAAGGGTCAACTTCTCCGGAATTACCAAATTGGACAAGCGGAACGGTGGAGGTGGTTCCCGATCTAAAATCGGGATAAATTCAATGAACCGCCTTTGCCTTGTGGGTTGGCATAGCTCTTTGGATTTGAGGAACGAAAAGACAATCCCGATGGAACGGGACAAGTTGTGCTATTGGTGTGCGGGCTTGCAAAAAGTGTGACAAAAAATTTAACCCTGGGGCGGTGTGAGGAGCCTTTCTGCCTGTTATTTCAAAGTTAAATTTCATGAGAAAATAATGATATTAAATAATTGATTATTAAGCGTTCTCATGGAACTCTCATGTCAGAAAGCATCCACTTTAGACATTAATTTTCATTTTCTTTTTGTGCCGCCAACTTTGAAATTATTTCCGCGGCATGTTCGTTTCAGGATCAGGTTTTTGATGAAATTGAAAAGAATGAGAAATTCACATCATTCAAATTTTCACTAAATGTCAAAAATCATGGAACAAAAGAAAATCACTTTTACGGTGCATGAACTGCATCAGCTCATCTGGAAAGAATCGATAAGTAAGATTGCTAAAAGAACGAAATTGAATGAAACTGAAATCAGGAAAAAATGTAAGGAATTGGGAATACCTACGCCAACATCAGCTTACTGGTCTCAATTAAAATTCAACAAGCATGTTCAGATTATTGCCTTACCACAGGGAATTGATTCGAAGCGAACTATCACTTTTGAGATCAAGCCGCCTAAGAAAACAACGAGAACAAAAAAAGTAATCAAAGTTGGCGAAATGACTGATTTTCATCCTTTAGTCAAACAGGCAAAAAATGAATTTATTCGCCGACAAAAATTAAAGCAAAGTAAAAGATGGGATTATCAAGAAGGACTAATCCCCATTCTATCCATTCGTGTTTCGCCTGAACATATAGACCGAGCGCTGTCAATCTATGATGCTGTCATCAAACAATTATTTCAAAGAGGCTATTCGGTTGAGGTTACTCAGCATGGAACCATTGCCATAGTTCAGGGAATACAAATACCATTAAGATTAAGAGAAAAGGATAAGCGAGTTTTAAAAACAGACAGAAAATATACCTGGGATCAATACGATTACATCGCCACTGGCAACTTAGTTTTTGTTATCGAACTACGTGCCTGGCGACGCAAAGAGTACTATGATACTGAATATGTCAAGCTGGAAGAAAAAACTGATAAAATTGTTGAAAATATTATAAAACAAGGTGTTGAGGAAAGAGAATGGGAAATTCAATGTGAGAGAAATAGAAAGCTCAAGAAAGAGCATAAACAATTAGAACTGGAACGTAAAAAGCGAACCAATGCTGAATTAGAAAAATTTAATGCAATCCTTATCCAACAAAATCGTTGGCATCAAGCTCAAATTATGCGAGACTATTTAAATCAATATGAGAATTATTTCCGAAACTTAAACCAGCTTGATGAGCAGAAAAAAGAATGGCTAGACTGGGCGCGAAAGAAAGCTGACTGGTATGACCCTTTTATTGAAATGAATGATGAGGTTATGGAAAGGATTGACCGTGATAAGCTGGAGCCGACACCGTTGAAGGATGGTGGTGGTAACTCCTGTTTTCTTCGTTGATATGGGTCTCTTTGAGGAACGAAAAGACTATCGGGAACAATCGTATTGATATTCAACTATATGATATAGGGCTCGGGTGTTTGTGAATTATCGTTGTTTATTTTGTTTGTAAATACAAATGGATTACATTTGTGATATTCTACGGTTTGTGTAGTATATCGAGCATTCATACAATGACAGTTGGCAGCAATTCATATAACTATCTCGAAGATTATTTGTTATCTGTTCGGGCAAAAGGTCGCTATTCAGTTACTTTAAAAGAATTGATTGCTGTATTTCCGGTGTCCTTAAAAGCACTGCATCAAAGTTTATTCCGGGTAAAATCAAAAAATCTTATTGCCCAAATCCGGAAAGGTTTTTATGTGATTATACCACCAGAATATTCTCAACAAGGAATGTTGCCCGTATATCTTTTTGCCGATGATTTAATGTCAAGCCTTAACCGGGATTATTACTTTGGCCTTTTTTCTGCTGCCGCTATTCATGGAGCAGGTCATCAACAGCCTATGGGTTCCCAGATCATTACAAAAATTCCTGCGCTGAGGGATATTCGAAATAACAAACTAACGATTAATTTTTATACCCGTAGTAAATGGAATACTGAAGGAATTATTGAAAAAAAAACCGATGCAGGTTATATCAAAGTTTCTTCTCCGGAGCTTACCGCTTTGGACTTGATTTTTTACAGCGCTAAAATTGGTGGAATCAATCGGTTGCTTCCTATTTTGGAAGAGCTTTCAGAAATAATGAAACCCTCAAAGCTATATAAAGAAGCACAGCTTTACGGACAAATTACAACCGTACAAAGACTGGGTTATTTATTAGATAAAGTATTGCAAAATCCGGTGCTATCTGATGTATTAAAAAAGTATTTATCGAATAAGGTTTGCTATTTTACACCACTATCTATCGCTCATAAAAATAAGGAAAGTGTGACCGATAACGATTGGAAAATAATCATAAATATTGATTTAGAAAAGTGATACCACGCAGATATATAGAAGAATGGAAGGCTTTTTCCCCCTGGCCAAACGATGCGCAAGTTGAACAGGATTTAATCATTGAGCGGGCTTTGGTGGAGATGTTTTCCGATGAAATCATCCGAAATAGTATAGCATTTCGGGGAGGAACGGCTTTGCATAAAATTTTCATGAAGCCTCAAGTCCGGTATTCTGAAGATATTGACCTGGTTCAGATTTCAGCTGGCCCTATTAATCCTGTATTGATATATACAAAAGGCAAGGGTTCAATTTGATATCTGGCTATTTGTTCCGGGTTCTGGTTAGGCATTCAACTTAGGTTGCTGATTTGAATTGGACAAAATAAGAAAAAATATAATGTAAAATGGAATTAATTTCAGAATGGTTTATGCTCAAATAAAAAGGTACTCAACTTACTTTGCTGAGTACCTTTTTATTTTTTTTAATTTTATACCGCTTCGGGATATTTTTCTATTCAGATCAAAATTCCTGATGCATGCTTTTTGGAGTTATTCCACTTTTACAAAAACCGGAATTATCCGCGTATTCATATTCACATCAACCACTGTAAGAACAATTCTATGGTACGACTGTGTAATTTTCATCGACTGACCGTCGTTGAAGTAATAGTTTTCGAGCCAGGGAGAAGTAACTGCATTGTCAGGCACCACCACTTTTGCCGTAAAAGTGTAGCTTTTCGGTTTTAGCGGGATATCTCCTTCAGGATTTGTGAAGTTTATATATTTTGCAAACAACCAGTTGGGGTAACTAATCTCAACGGTCTTTAAGGCATCGTTATCGCTGATAACAACACTGATATCAATGGCCGAACCTTTGGACGCCGTTACTGTTGGCAGGGTGATTACTTCAAGATTTGTTTTTGGAACAACACCCCACAACAACAAACCGGAAATATTGTCGTCAATAACTTTTGTTTGTCCGTTTGCAGCGATTGTCAGCGATTTGCAATCTGGAACCTGGTGGTCGAGTTCCTTGCTCAGATCCTCTGATGATTCGCAGGATACCATTCCAAGTGCAATGACCAAAACGGCAATATTGAATCTATTCTTCATGTCTTTTCTATATTTTTTTGTGAATCAATTGTTATTTTAATCTCATTCCCAGCCCGGATTCTGAACAATTTTTTTTCCGGCATTCCGGTATTTCAGTATTTCGGTACGGGGAATGGGATACCAATACATTTTTGGATCGAAAACGCGGGTGTCAGCTTCAAAAACAGTATAGGCAAAGTCTCCGGCATCGTCTTTTGTAATGCGTATCCCGTTAACCGGCTTATTTAAGACTGTTTCGGCATCTTTCCAGCGACGCAAATCCCAGAAACGATGTTCCTCAAATGCCAGTTCCAATCTTCGCTCCTGCTTAATGTACTTGCGCATTTCATCCTGATCTTTCAGCAATGTTTTGTCGGAAGTGTCAAAAGTCCGAAGATTTGCCCTGTTTCTCAGCAAATCAAGTGCATTAACGATCGCTGTATTGTTTGCAACATTGTCGCTCTCATTCAGTGCTTCGGCATAATTCAGCAGAATCTCGGCATAACGCATATAGACCCATGCACGCAGACTTGTATTTCCTTTGGCCAAATCGAGCGACTGATCAACAAATTTACTCATATAATAACCGCTCTTGGTTGCTGTAGGCGAAGAAAAAAGACCGTCTTTTCCACCAACAAAAGTAGAAACAGTTGTATCCTTTAGCCGGCTTCCATTGAAGAATACAGTGTATTTAAGCCTGTCTTCTCTTTTTCTTGCATTTTCTAAGCTGTACGGATCTGAAGGATCAAAATCGGCCATGCGATTTTTATAGGTTTTTGCCGTCATCCCAAAAGCCTGCACCAAATCCTCCGTTGGATTCATATATCCCAGGCCTTGATAACTAACCGGATAATTGTAGTTTTCTATGTCGTTCCGGTTAACAGCTCTCGCTGCGAATATAATTTCACTGTTGTACAACGAGGTGAAAATAGTACTCAGCGTACCCAGCCTGTATTTTTTAGAATCAACAATAACTTTGGCGGCAATGGCTGCACGTTGCCATTTGGCTTTATCGTTTGCCGGATTGTTCAAAGGGCTTGCAGCATAAAGCAAAACACGTGATTTGAAGGCCAGCGGAGTCCAGCTTACAGGACGACCGTTGTAGCTATCGTCAGGATAGGCATCAGGCATCAACAATGCGGCAGCATCACAGTCACTCACAATCGCATCTACCGCCTGGTCGTACGTTGATTGTACGCCGGAAAATAATTCTTCTTCATTAAACGGATCGAGGACTGTGGTGATATAAAATATGTTGCCGTAACGTTTCAGTAATTCAAAATGAAAAAAGGCCCTTAAAAACAAGGCTTGTCCTTTGTAATAATTGCGAACGGCCACGCCTTCGATATTCTCCGGAATACTGTTTGATTGTGTGATAATTCCATCCGGTTCCAATTCTTTCAGGAAAATGTTGCACTTACGGATTCCGCGATACATATCATCCCAAACATCATCAGGATTGGTGGTTGCATTAATTGCATTTTTATTGAACAAATTGATGGGCGAACCAACATTTGAGCAGACACCTTCGTCGGAGGCCGCAGCCAGCAAAGCGCCACCAAACCGTGAATAGCCATCGGGTAACTGGTTGTAGATGTTATTCAGAAAACCGGGTGCATAATGTACGTCCGAGAATATTTGTTCGTAAGTTAATTTGGTATCTACGGTAGCGTCTTTTTCCAGATAATCCTCACAAGACTGCGTCAGGAAAAAAGACAGGGCTACCAACAATATTTTAAATAATTTCTTCATGTTGCTTAAAATTTAAGGTTTGCACCAATGTTAATTACCCTAATCTCCGGATACAAGGTTACGCCGGCATTTGGAATTTCGGCACTCAGGTTGTATTTGCCCATACTATCGAATGATAATAAATTGTAGCCATTCACAAAAAACCGCACGTCGCCGATATTTGCTTTACTCAACAATTTTTTCGGCAAACTATAACCAACTTCAAGGGTTTGAACCCTTAAAAAATCAACCTTTTTCAACCAAAGTGAAGAAGCCTGAAGGTTATTAAGATTTAACTGATTGGTGAGACGCGGATATTTTGGGTCTGAGCTGACTCCCCATGAGTTTTCGGCAACTTCGGTCGTGATATTGTTATTGTCGAGCAAACCGAGGAAGACATTGTTTCCAACAAACAAACTGCGGTTGGCAATGCCGGTAAACAGCACATTGAAATCGAAACCTTTGTATTCAAGGCCCAGGGTAAGTCCAAAATTCCATTCCGGAACCGATGGATTTCCCATTGGCACAAAATCCTGACTATCAATTATGTTATCGCCATTTTGATCCATGTATTTTACATCTCCGGGTTGAACAGCGCTATACGAAGATTTTGCCGATGCATCAATGTCTGCCTGATCTTTGAAAAATTTGTCAGGACTAACCTCTAAACCCCATTGCTGCATAACGGACTGCCCAGTTCGGTATTCCCACGAATTCAGACCTGCCACTTCTTCCTGTGCAGTGATTTCGTTATTTGCATACGAGGCATTACCCTGAACAGTGTATGAAAAATCACCCACCTTTTTGCTGTGTTTCAAGGTTATTTCGAAACCCTTACTTTTTACAGAACCGCTGTTTTCGTAAGGTAAATCCTGGCCAATAAAGCTTGGAAGCGTATTCCAGCGTCCGGTAATTATCTGGGTGCGGTCGTAGCTGAAAACATCAAAATCAAGTTCCAGTGTTTTAAGCAAGCCGATTTCTAAACCGATGTTGGTATTTAACGATTCTTCCCAAGTCAGGTTAGGATTCGAAATCCGGCCCTCATACGAACCATCGGTTCCGGCTGTACCAAAATAATAACCATTTCCACCGTAATACTTTGCTTCATAAGGGAAACGATATCCAATTCCGATATTCGAATTACCTACTTTGCCATACGAACCGCGCAACTTCAGGAAACTAATTGCCTTATTGTCTTTAAGAAAATCTTCGTTTGAAATTACCCATGCGGCTGATATGGTTGGAAAAAATCCAAAGCGGCTTCCTTGTGCGAAGTTTTCCGATCCGTTGTATGCAAAGCCAAACTCAGCAGTATATCGCTTGTCGAAAGTATAAGTAGCCCTTCCTGAAGTTCCCTGATTGCGGTAATCGGGATTGTCGCCATCAACCGACATGCTCGATTGCATGTATTTTACATCGGCAGCAAGGTGGTTCACACCCATTGTACGATCGTAAGAAAAACCAAATAAATAGTTTAACATCAAACCAAATGTACTGTCCCATCCTGAATAATTCAAGTCGATGCTTGTACCTTCACCAAATTGGGTGTAAGTATTGTCGGCATTCTGCTGATAAACTGCATACCGCTGGCTTTTGGAACGTCCGTATAGTTTTGAAGCGTCAAAGCCAAACATTGCATTGGCCGAAAGCCCTTGCAAAATCATATCCAACTTTAAATCGGCTGTTGTTGTTCCCTGGATATAACGTCCAAACCGATCCTGAAACCCGGTATTGGCAATCATTCCATAAGGATTGTATTTATAAATTGCAGAACCGGCAAGCGATTGGTCTTCGTTAAAAATTGGCATTGTTGGCGGCAACTTCGACAAAGCTGAAATGATCGTACCTGCACCTGTAGCCGGAGTATGTCGGTTTTCAACGCGACCACCCAAATTAACACCAACTTTCAGAATTTCACTCAGTTTTATATCGACCGCAGTCCTGAAATTGTATCTCGAAAAGTTGTTCTGAGTTGAAAATCCAGGATTCTCATTGGTATAATTGTACAATCCCTTCTGGTCAACCACGCCAAGCATCACGTAATACTGGGCAATTTCGGTACCTCCACGAAACGACAATTTGTACGATTGCTGAGGAGCGCTACTTTTCAAAAACGAATTGTACCAGTCGGTGTTGGGGTACAAATAAGGATTGCTTCCGTCGTAATTTGCAGGATTGTTTTTGGGATCGCTCAGGAACAGCGAATTAAACTCACTGTCAGTAAGCTTGTTGTAATCGTTCCGCAAAGCCAGATTCCGATAGCCAACGTATTCTTTCGATCCGGCATACTCGGGCAAACGGGTTGCCGACTGCATTCCGTATTGTGCCGTGAGCGAAATTACCGGTTTGCCAACGAATCCCTTTTTGGTAGTTACCAGAATAACACCATTTGCACCGCGCATACCATATTGCGCTGTTGCAGCAGCATCTTTCAGTATGGTGAACGATTCAATTTCTTCAGGATCCAACTGCGAAAATTCACGTTCCACATTGTCAACCATCACCAACGGAGCAGTACCGCCGCCAAAAGTCTGGACTCCCCGGATGTAAATATTCGGTTGATCCCATCCCGGTTCAGCGCCAACATTTCGTAAAACGGTCAGTCCGGAGCCAAGCCCCTGAATTGCATTTCCCAAAGTTGATACAGGTGCTTTTGATAAATCTTCAGCCGAAATAGTTGAAATAGCAGAAG
>Ga0208968_1000895_pt1 | contig 17431 bp, 8 predicted proteins | sample RifOxyA3_FD_184031 | JGI IMG/M metagenome (GOLD analysis project Ga0208968, IMG submission 184031) | Groundwater microbial communities from Rifle, Colorado - Rifle Oxygen_injection A3 (SPAdes) | ecosystem: Environmental > Aquatic > Deep subsurface > Groundwater | place: Rifle, Colorado, United...
CCCCAAAACCCCAAAACCCCAAATTAATTAAATTAAATTGAATTAATTAAATTAAATTAAATTAAATTAATTAAATTAATTCATAAAATAATTAATTTAGTAAATTTTTAATTTTATTTCTTAAAAAAAATGATTCTTACGGGAGGTACTCCAGTGATATTTTTACCATTTTTTTAATTACTCATTGTGACAGTAAGATCTATATATTCTTAATTTTAAATTTCTAAAATTTATTTTAATGAGGATTTCAATAATTTTTAATTTTCTTATTTTTTATTTTACATTATTGCACTTAAATATATTGGTTGATTGCCTTTTACTATATCTTTAACAAATAATTTATATTTTTATAATATTTTAATAACTTATAATAAAGTTAATTATTTTCCTTCTTATTATTTTATATCCCATCTATCCCATAAAGTTGCTTTCACTCCTTTTGCTAATTACTTACAAATAACTTATCCAGGTTAACCTAAAGTTCATACAGGAACAGATAGATTTAAAAATCAATTTCTGTTCTAATTTACATTTCAATTTTTTAAAATTTTTAATAATTACAATGTTTGTAAACCAGCAATTCAGGAAGTAACAGTTGCTAAAGCAGGAATTATTCTTCCAGCTTTTAATTTGACATCTATCCATGAAATATTGTCCAATTTATAATTTTTTCATCTTAAATTTGTAAATGCATAAATTAAATCTATATGCATATTTGAATCATTATCTTTTTAAAATTATTCTGAAATTCATAATTTTTAATTTTTCCATCCTTATTTTTATAATTTTTTTTTAATTTATAATAGACTTTGTATCATTTTTTAAGGTGAAATCAAAAATTATTTTATTTATTATTTTTATTATTTAGATTAAAGTTAATTTTTTTTATTTTATTTTTATACTTAATTTTCCATTTATTTTGCTTTGTTTTAATTTATTTTAAATTATTTTATTTAAATTTTTTAAGCCTTAATACCCAATTATTTTTTTATTTAAATAGTTCTTGGGTTTTCAGGTATTTTTATTTTGTACATTTTTGCAAATAAACATGAATATGCCGTAATAAATGAAATCATAATTTCATCTTATTATGAATATTTTAGTTACTAAGGAAGTCTTTTAGGGAATGACCAAAATAAATTTCCATTTTTTGTTTTGTGATTTGGGGGGTATACAAAAAGTAACTACTTTATATCATTTCTAAAATATTTTTAAAATTTTTATCTTGCATATACTATTCAATCCTAAAAATTATTTGGTCTTTTTTTTAGCATTCTTAAAGCTATTTTAAGAGCATTTATTTACTAAGAACCAACTGCCTGGAAATTTTGATTATTTAATACATTATTTAGCATTTGAGGATTTTGAGTAAAATGTTTTTCAAATTTATCTCGAGCCCATTAAATACAATGTAAAGGTTATTATGGAAACATTTTTAATGTGCAGTGAGGAATTTGTAAATTTTATTATGGATCATTTTGGCTTGAGTAAGATTCAGTTTTAAATGGAATAACTACTTGAACATGCCCTTTTGGTCCTAATGTTCCTGATTATATTAATGGAATTCTATTTTTTACTGATTTTGAATCAATATATCTTCTTGCTTGAACATTATCTAAAGCATTCGTAATTCAACTTAAAGATGAATAAAATTTATCATTAAAAATATGTTAATTTTATTATCAAACTTTTTAATATCTGACAAAAATTCTTTTTTGTAATTATGAATTCATTGAAACCACACCCTTTGCTGCTGTTATTGATTTTGGTTTTCTTAAATGTTTTTATCTAAATAAAAATTGACGATTTAAATTACTTACTTAAATATTATCTGGATCTGATATTACTATTCACCCATTTTATTTAACCCCAATTCCTAACATAGCATAATTTTTTAATAATTCTCATCCGATTGCTCCGCATCCAACCATAAATATTTTTGATGCCTAAATCTTTTACAATAAATCATTTCCTACTCAAATTTTTAATCCTTAATATCTTGAATTTTACTTAACATATTTTTTTTATTTTTCTATTTCTGGAATAAATTAAGCAAAATGTGTGTATAACATTTGATTAATTGGCATAAATTTATTTGTAATAAATTTAATTGCTTATTGTGAAACAATTCCTCCAACAAATGAACAAATTGGTGATATTACACCTTGTCATGTATATATTAATTTTAAAATTAAATTTAATGCTTTTTAATTTAATTAATAATTAATATATTTTGCAATTATTTTGCATTTTTACAATAATTAAACTCATTCATTACTCCATGGATTTGGATATCTTTTGTTTCAAGTCTAAAATTATTTAATTGCTTATAATGCTATATGAACTTTTATTATATCTTAAATTTTGTTGTAATCTAATTATTTTAAATTATTATCTAGTATTGATAAAGGTTTTTCTAATCATTAATATAACTATTTAAATTATAATTTGTATTTTACTTTAATTTGCCTTGCTATACCATTTCTTTCATATTGTGAATAAATAGATGTATCATCAATTTTAAATGAAAATGGATCAATAACTTATATAATATACTATTTTCCATTTATTGTATTTTTTTAATTTAGTAATTATTTCATTCCTTAAACTAAGCTTATTTATATTTTATCTCCAGTTTACAAATTATGTCTTTGAGTTCCTAATGTTTTAACAATTCCTTTTTTTTAATTTGAAATTGAACTAATTAATATATCAGGAAGAATTTATCCATTTTTATCTTAAACAATAAATTATTTTCCAAAATTATTAAAAATTCTTCATATAGTTCCTCAAGCATCCGCAGCTATAAATCCTATATTATTTTTAAATCAATATTTATCTAATTAAATTTAAGTAAATCTATCTAATTATGTTGCAATTACTACTGAATATTTATTTAATCCAATTTTGTCGAAAAATTATGTTTTTGGTTTAATTTATTCAACCATTGCTTAAACATTAACATAATAATTTAATTGCTATAATCTTTTCACGCAGCATTCGGCTCTGTTTTTACCAATATCATTTTCTCTCAAAAAAAATTGTCCAGATAAATCTCACCATGTTGTTAATTTATTATCCTGAATAGTTATCATATTTCAACCTGCTAATACTATATTTTTAGCAATTTCAATACCTAAAGATCCCATTCCTGCTAAAAATATTGTTGATTTGGATTGTTTTTTTACTGATTATATTCCCATAGCACCTATATATCTTGACCATCTATCCTTAACAGATTAATCATTTATATTTAAAACTTTTGTCAATTTTATTTCATCATCTGGATCTGGTTAAATAAAAGGCATTTATTTGAATATATTTTCCTCAACATACTTTTTTTTGATTTTGATCTTTGTTTTTTTTTTAATTTGTTAACAAGAAGGTTCTGGTAATTTATTTAATTATTATTTTAATTGTGTAACTAATTATTACATCATTTTTTTAAAATTACCCTTTGTATTAAATTGTTGTCACCAATTTGAGTTATGTGAGGATACTAATCCAGTATAACTTGCAGGTTTATCGGCATTTTAAAGCCAAGTATTTACTTATTTTAGAATTTAATCTTTTTTTACATAAAAATGTCTTTTTATTACTTATTAAAATCCTTTTGATGGATTTTTCATTTGATCTACCATTGCGAATTTGATATTTCAATATTTTACAATGTTCATATAAGCTTCATTTTTTTTTTATCCTTCAACACTACCTGCTTAGTGTTAATATCCAGGTTAATTAAAATATACATAATCACTCATAACGATAGATTGAGTAGAAAGAAGTAATTGAATTATTGTTGATATTTTTGGATCCCAATTTTCATTAGCATTTCCTCTCCAAGTTCCAAGTAAAGATAATCAAACTTTACCTCAATTATATAAATTTGGATTAAATCTAACTGCTCCATTTCCAGTAGTTGTTAAATTCATTTTTGGAGGCTAATTAGGATAACTTTCATCTAAATAAATATCATATTCAAATGCTCCATGTGCATAAGGTGTTTCTGGTGCACCCATTATAATTGCTTTCATTAAATCAATTCTTTATTTATCTCATCTAACAAAAATTGCATCTGTATGTTATCAAGGTAAAGAATTAGATAAATCTGCTCATTACTGTGCTATTCTTATGATTTTTGTTGCAGAAGAAGAAACTTTTTGATTTGCATTTGATGAATAATGATGAATTATTACGCCATTTTAATTTTTTAAATCCATATAATCAAATCTTAAATTTTTAAGAAGAGCTAAATATTTTTATCTTAACGGAAGCTATAAAATATCTTTAAATTAGTCTTTTTTGTTATTTTCAATTTGCAATTATTCAAGATTTTATGTTATTTTTTAATAAGTTTTTTTTATTTGTTTTGCTAAAATTTAATTATTTTATGATTATTAATTTGAAATTTTCTTTTATTTTTATAATCATTGTAAAAAAATTTATCCAAGTTTATTTAATTTTTATAATAAGTTATATATAGATTAAATTTGATTTGGTTAATATATTTTTTATAATTAAAGTAATAATTTTGCTAATTTTGGATGTGAAGAAATATTTTATGCAAATTATAATAATGATAGTATTAAATCTAATTATTTTGTCATTTATACTATTGATGCTGATCTGAAATTATTTTCTACATAAACTAAAAGTCAAGATTAAATTATAGATTAAATAAATTAAGGTTATGGGTTAAAATTTTTAGAAGTTAAAAAATTAGTAATTAATTTCATAATTAAAATAATTTGTTGATTTTTTTATTTTTTATTTTTTAAATATTAATCAACTTTCCATATTTATCCTTATGCGGTAGAATATCCTATTCCTTTCTTTTTTTGATTTGATGAGAATTTTAGTTTTTAAGGAGAAGAATTAATTTTAGCTTTTTCTTCTTATTATTTTTTTGTTTGTATTTTTTTCCTAGATTTTTATCCTCATAAAACTTATAATCGTTTTAATATTTTATTTATTAATCCACTTTATAATCAAATTTTTCTTATTGAAGATTAAGAAGATCATTTAAAAACTTATGATAAAATTTAATACGTTTTTGAAATGGCTTATTTATATTAAAATTAATATTTTTATTATTATTTTTTAGATTTTTTATTGGATTTTGTTTATTATATTGAATTTTAGTTGAATTATTATGTCAAAATATTAAAAATTAAATCTTTTCATTTCTAATTTTTGAAAAATAAAGCATAAAATAATGGAATATTACTAAAATTATCTAATTAATTAAGCCACATTATCCATTTTTAAGATTTGTTTTTATTTTTCCATAATTAAACCTTTTTAATAGTTTATGTTAATAATATTTTAATTCCGCCAAGCTATTCAAATTTAGCAAATAGTTTCATTTATGGAGTATATATAATTTAATTTTTTTAATTATTTTTTACTAATGTGTTAGTGACTATTTAAAAATTAAGAATATTATCATTTTACATATTGTATAAATTCTTTAAATTTATTTAATTAGAAATTTACTATTTACTTCTAATTTTTAATTTGGTATTCTGAGCTGAAAATATTTTTCATAACTATTAAAGATTAATTGAAGAAGGAATCAAATAAACATTTGTTGAAGTTAAATAACTATAAATATACTTTGTATTTTAATAATTATTAAATGCTTTTTGAATTTGTTATTACTAATTTTTTTGCAATGAATTATTTTTTTATATTTACATTTTACCAGAAAAAACTTAAATTTACTATATGATAAATGTTTTTTAAATTTTTAAAATGTTAGGATCTTAAATTCAAACGAAAGGAACAATTAAATTCCCTATTTTATTTCTAAATTATCCTGTTTAAGTAAAGCTAATTTATAAACTATTTCCCAATAAAAAGAAGGCTCCCCCATTTGCATTTTCGTCAGTTACTAATTCTCCAAACCAATTACTTTATTATTAATTTTTTAATTAAGATTTTTGGATAAAATGGTAACATTTATTTGAATTATATAAAAAGCAGAATGATTATGTAGAAAATGGAATGACATTGCTATTATTTTAAGTAAATGCAATAGAAGGAATATATTCATTTATTACTGCACCTAATAATCATGATTAGTTATCAATAAGACATTTTATTAAAATAATTATTGGTGAAACATTAGTAATTTTTGTAATAAAATTTTTAAAATTACTTGATGATGCTTTAGTATCAGAAAATATCAAATTATATTTATTTTGGAAAATATTTTTTCTTGAACTTAATTAAGAAATTTGTTTGGATAATGTTTAAATATAGTGTTTCGTTAATAATTTTGTATTTACTTTTAATTAATTAAATGTTGTCTTAAATTCTAATTTTTTAAAGAATTTCGAATATTTTCATAATTCACAATCATAAGCCCATATAGAAATAGGAATTGTATGTTAAATTCTTAGTAAAGGCATTAGTATATAATTAACATATTGATTTTAATTTCGTCACATATGAAAGTTTTTTAGAATAAATTAAGTTCATAGTAAAATGTTTTATTAATTTTAAATGATTAATAGTTTAATCAATTAAACTATATATTATGTAGAAATTTTAGATATTTGTTTAAATTGATATAATTAAATTTTTTTAATAATCCAATTAAGTATTAAGATAAATGTTTTTCTTTTAGAAAAATAATTTCGAATATTTTTTTATCATAAAATAAATAGCCATTTTCTAAATTAATTTTAAGGAATTTAATTATTTTAATTAAGTTATTTTTAAAATTATTAAATTTAATTTGATTTTTATTTCAAATATATTTTTGCACATTATTCAGATCCTATTAAAAAAATTGAATGCAATTTATAATTATTTACATGAGTTATATAGTTTTTAAATATATTTACAGGATATATTTTTTTATTTCATATAAATAATTTAGGAGGAAAAAGCAAATGATAAACTAAAGAAATTAATTTATCTTATAACGGTATAAATTTAAATTTATTGATAGATTAAATAATTATTAATATTTATTATTCTATTCATTCAATTTCAGTTTAAGGATTTTGAATTCCACAAGACAAATTAATTATATTTAAAAATGTTTTTCAATAATATGAAATAATTAAATATTAAGATTGTAATATTTCTTATTTTTTTTATTTAGATTAAAACTATGATAACAATAATTTTAATTTAGAAATAATTAATTTGTATAAAATCTTTATAGTTTAATTTCATATTTTAATATTTCAAGATGAAATTTTTTCAATTAAATATATTTAATTTTTTTTATTTCATTTATTTATAATTTATAAAATAATCCACATTGCCATTTAATAATTAAGACTACAAATTCCAACAAATATATTTTTAATTAATTATTTATTTGTTTTGAACAATTCGATAAAAATATTAAAAGATTGTTTGATCTTTTATAAAGCTTAAGTTTTTGTAGCAATTAATTTTCAAGTATTTTTAAATTTGCCAACTCAATAATCATTTAATAATTTTAGTGTTCAATTTTTTTGAATAGAAATTATTTAGTTTGGATAATTTCCCAAATCAGATACATCATAACCCATAATAGATATAAAAGATATTCCTAATCATTTAGGTTTTTTTAATAAATTAATCATTAATGAATTTTAAATTGCATTTACAACTCCTTTTTTAAATGTGAATTTTAAATATGTTCCTTTAAAATGAATTCTTGATTATATTATTTTTTTTAATTATAATTTTTATGTTTAATTAATTGCTTATTCAGAGTAAGTTTAAAAATGTTTTCCAAATACGGCTAAACCATTTGAAGAAAACCAATCATCTTTAATTTTAGTTAATATTCAAAAATTAGTGAAACTATTTTCATCATTTCCACATTCTACTAAAATTGATAAAGGTTAAATATGTAAATCCTGAAAACTTTGGGAATAATTTATAATTCCAATTTGAATTTCGGTAATTTAAATTATTTTTTTTATTTTAAAAATAATTGAAAATTAATTTTAACATTTTCCAGTTAAAAATTTCTAATATATTCTATTTCTATTCCCTCTTTTATTTATACTCCAATCATTAATTTTAAAAACTGAAACATTATCATTTGTGGATGTTTTGATTAATTAAATAAATTTACCCATTTATTATGGTTTATAATCATTCATCTAAAATTTTTTAGCTTAATTAATTTTACAATATTTTGGCTAATCTACTATTTGTTTTGGTTAAATTTATTTTTTAAGACATTATTACAAGTCACTCTAATAAATTTATTCGGTTTTATTTATTTTTATTTAATTTTATTAACTTTGAATAATTAATTTTTAACTAGCTTGATTAATTCTATCTAATAAAAATAAAAATCCTGACTATTATACTGAAAAAATGCTTGCTCTTTTATCATTGGTAATCCAAGAAAATAAAATATGAGTGATAATTGAATTAATATTATTTTCCATATTATAAAGAATATTAAATGGCATGTTTTTTTATTTTCATAATAAATGAATCATTTAATCATATTAATAAGAGAATTTTATTAAAAATTTAAGTAATATTGAAATTAATTCATCCGATTATCCAACCTATTAAATTATCTGTTTAATCTATTTAGAAATATTATAAAATATTTAAGAATTTATTGAAATTGTTGCACTAAATTTTTGATTTAATGCCAACCAGTAAATTAATTATTATATTACAATAGCTATTTAAGAATGAAATTGTTTATAATTTTTAAATAATGAGCTTAAAGTTAAAATATTTCCCGAAGTTTTTGAAATATTTATAAGATTAAGTATATTAGAAAATAATTACAATCTCATTGAATATTAAGGTAATGCAGAAGAAATACTATCGCTAGTTCCTAAATTGATCCACTTTAAAATAAATTTCGATATATTTTTTAATGCAAATAATATATCTTTTTATTCTAATATAGCTAATATTTTACCTTGCACTTTTGGTGATTAACCTGAAATTAAAATATCCACCCATCCTGAACATAGTAAAAATCCTATTGATTAAAGAGAAGTTCCAATTCATTTTTTAAGGGTTGTAAATAATAAATTTAAAATAAATTTACAGATTTCTCATTGCTTTGCACTTTGCTTAACTAAATTTTAAGTAATTTTTAATATATTTGAATATATTATTTGCATTAATTATTCAGGTGATTCTAAAAATGACTATATTATAGAATCGAAAATTTTTGCTTAATGTAAATCTTTTTAAGGAATAATCATTATTGCTTTTAAAACTAAAGACCACAATTATCCTAATTGTCAACTAAATTATTTTTTAATATTTTTAGGCTTTAATAAATTAACTAATGTGATAGCAATACTTATAGGTAAAGTGTCAGTCTTTATTTTTTAAAATTATTTTTGTTTTGCAATTGTTGAAATCGAACGTATTAATTGTGCATTATTAATTTTAAAAATTTATTATTGAATTTTTTCATGTTTTTATTATTTTCTTAAAATTGATAATTTATTAAAAATTATTACTAAATCTTATAAAATTATTCTTAAATGTTAATTCCATATGTTTATATTTTAATATATCGAATAATAATAAATGTTTGTTAATAAATTTCGATTTAATCTGTATTATATTAAATTTTTTAATATTTTTTGCATTTAAAGAGACAATCATGATAGTGTATTTATTCCTGAATAAATTTTTTTTTGATATTATTGTTTATTATAATTGGTCATTTTTACTAATTAATTTTAATTAATTATTTTTAATGAGGGATGATTTATTATTCAATTAATGATATTTAAAATATTTTGTTTTAAATTTTAATCATTAATGAATAAAATTAATGTAATTAAGCATTAAATTACTTATTGATCTTTTAATAATCCTTCTAAAGTTTGAATTGTTCATAATTTCGAAATATAAATAAATACTTAAATTGCCAAATTTGCCAGCTTAATTTTTTGATTAAGATTAAATTATTTTGTCTATATAATCCAAAATATAAGTTTGAAAATTACTTTTATACTCTAATCATAATCTAATCTCTCATATTAAGATTTTTATTAAACAGAAACAGAATATGATCTTTTTAAATAAATATGTTATTGAATTTAAACTGATTTAGGCAAATAATATAGTAAAGGGCTAAGTAATTAAATTAATTGTTTTGGAGTTCCTTTAGTGATATCAATTTTTAAAGGTAAAGTTAATTTAACAAAAACATGAGTTGAAGCGTGGTTAAATTTTTTTTGAGTAAATCAATTCATTCATAAATTATATTAATCACAATTGCCTCATAAATAACGAATATTGCTTTATATTTTATTTCCTCAACAATCGCATTAAATAGTAGAATGATTATTTAGATTTTTATCATATTAAAATTATGGAAGCAAAGGTTTAAGATTAATATTTCGTAATTATTTTATATTTGGAGAATAAGGTAAAGGATTAGGAATTACAATCATCATATGTTAAGGATATTTTTAAGCATGAGCTTTTAAACATTTTTAATTATTTCATAAGTTGGTATTAATTCAATGGCCTCATTTATTTCTTATTCCAATAATAAATTTATGAGATTGACCACATTATTAACAAATTATTCCAATATGGATATTTTATTATTAAGAAATCTAAATTTTTCTTAAGCTTTTTAATACTAAAATGAATATTGAAACTCAAAAAGTGTAAGATTTTGAATTGCCAATTGACCTGTGTTAAATTTGTTTTTTCAAATTTAGTATTATTTACGATTATTTTATTTCTAATTTTTTAAACAAAAATGAAATTATTTATCCATCTGGAATAGAAATAATATCTAATGAATCAATCAATGCACTTTGAGAAAATTAGAAAAAAGGTGAGTTTAAATATTGTTAAATAATATTAAATACGAATGTAATCCAATTATTATCATTCATTTATTTGATTATAATTTATTTGATAAATTATAAAACTATTGATTTTGAAGAACCTCAATTAAATATTACAAATCTTTTGAATAATTATAATGATAATTTTCAAATATTTAATTGTTTATCCGATTTTAATATAGATTGTTGTGATTTTTAATTATAGTATTTTTTGAATAATTTTATAAATTACACTGTTACAATATTTAAAAATTATAAATTTATTTTAGTTTTTACTTAACTTTTTTAAAATTTTTTAACTTGTTATCATTTTTATATTAATATTTTTATTTAATTTTTTCTTATTATTAATGAATTTTTATCTTAATTAATAATTTTTTTAATTTATTATCTTATATTAAATAATTATTTTTAATTTGAAAATTGAATATTTTAATTTTTATTATCATTTTTATTTAATTTTTATTAATTTTTCAAAAATGTCTTAAATTTAATTATCTAATTATCATTTGAATAATTTAAAATTTAAAATTAATTTGATAAAATTTATTTTATTGAGGAAGATTTTACATTTTTATTTTTGTTGAAGATATTTTAAAATTTGTTAATTGTCTTTTATTATTAATTTCATTATATACCATATATAATTGGATATATTTATAAGTTTGGTATTTTTAATTTTTAGTTTAATAAATTTTTATAACAAATTTCATAATTAATTTAAAGTGTCAAATACCTATATTTATAATTTCCTAAATTTAATGATAATCAATCTTTATTTTCAGAATCTTATATATTTCTGGATTTTTTAAATTATATATCATTTAATAAAATCCAAATATGATCTTAAAAAATATTTGAATATAATTGAATTTTTTCAAATTTTTATTATTATAAAGCTTTATATCCAAATACTGTTATTTTAAATCTATATTGTGTATCTTTATTATTTCCAAAAAATATTTTTATTTATTATATAATTCATCTTTTATTTCAATCTATAAGAAACAAATCAGAATTTGAGCTTTGTTATTTTAAAATTAATGTTTTTATTATATTATTCTATTTTAAATTATTTTTTTTTTACAATTAATTTTAATTAGATTTTTTTACAGATAATGAAAAATTATCAAAAGGAAATGCATCAATTTAATATCTAGATCTTAATAATAAAGTATAAGAATCAAAATTTTTTTACAAAATAGGACAAATAATATGATAAATTGTTTTCATAATAAAGCTTCAATATATATAAGGTTTATTTTGAAATAGTTCTTATAATAATGAAATAAATATAGAAAAACCTTATGGAGAAAAATTTATTTATGCAATTTTTGGAATAATTTAATTTATAATTTCCTCAACGTTTGAATAAAATTATTTAACGGTAAGAAGAGACTTCATTAATTATATAATATAATTTGAGGCAGAATTAGTTTGAAAAATTAATTATATAAAGAATTATTTAATTACTAATCATTTTATAATATATAATTTTAATTAAGAATTATTTGCTACTATTTTTCATAATATTTATGCGGCTTTTCATTTAAAATTCTCACTATAACTTTTAATATTAATAATATCAACAATTGCTTTATTAATTTTATTAAAATACTAAGGTTCAGAAAAACATTTACATATATCTTGAGGTTTTAAATTTTTAAATGCTTTAACTTATAAATTTCCCAAAGAGTATTGATAAATTTATATTCATATTTGTTTTAATTACCATTTTAGATTTTATTTTTTGTTTAACTTTATTTTAAAATTTTTACAGTTTTTTTCACTTAAAGAATAATCATTAAATACAAATTTGCATATTCCAGTATTTTATTTTCCTTTATTTAATTGACTATTAAGTTTATTTTTTTAAATTTCATAAACTGGTAATGAATATGGAAATGAATTTGTTTATATTTCTGAAATTAATCATTGTTTATTTTATCCTAATTATATCCAATCTTTTTTTTAATTTTTATAAAAAAAATTTATTTAATATCCAGATTAATAAGACAAAACATCGTTTTTTATTGGGTTTGAAAAAATATTATGTTAAGGTTTTTATTCAATTTACTTACCAAATACTCCAAAAAAATTAATTTAAAGTGGCTAATTGATAAAATTATAATTATTAGGTTTTGTTCTTAATGAAGTAGGTAATAATTTAATGTATTTTCATGGTCTCAAAATATCAAGATTAAATATTATTTATTTTTATGCTAAAATATCAAAGAATCCAATTGGTTAATTTTATAATAAAGGTAAATGATTAGTATTTCTTTTTGCTCTCCATTATTAATATTAAATTTTATTCATATTATGAAATTATTTATTTTAAATCAAATTATTTAACGTATTTGATGAAAATACAATCCCGGATCCAATAGGTCCTCCAAATTGTAATGTTCCTAATTATGCTTTAACTATACATTTTTAAGGAATAAATTGTAAATTTTTTTGATTTTTAAATATAAATTATGGTTGTGGATAATTTGAAACAAAATGTAAATGTTTATTTGTTAATATTCTAGAAACAGAAATTTGATCGTTAAATTGAGATCCTTTATATGAAAAAATTACTAGTGGAATAACTTTTTAATTTTAAATTTTTTATTTTAAAATTTGAGAATTTGAAATTTACTTAATTTTAATTTATTAATTTATTTAGGATTTTTTTAAAATTATTGATTTTTATTGATTTAAATTTTAATTTTTAATATAATATTGTTTAACATAAATTCATGCACATTATTGTATTTATTTAAATTCTAATTAAATTTATAATTAATTTTTAAATTATTACAATGTAAATATATTCTATAATGGAAAATTTTAATTTCCAATACAATTTTTTTTTCATTTTGATTTTGAATTTGCTTTAAATCCGGTTCTTTTCGAAATTAATAACTGTTCATATGCTTTTAAATCTTATATTGTGAGATCATTATGTTTAAAAGAAATATTTTATATATTTGATTATATTTTTTAATATTATTGCTATTTATTTTAAAGAATCTAAACTTTTTTTTATAATATAGGAATAATTTAAATATAATTTTAAATTAATCAAGCTAAAAATGCCTTTAAATTATTCTAATTTTAAAAATTAATATATTTTGATTTTTGGGCTTGTGAAATAAGAGGATTTTTTATAATATTTTACATATTGATATTTGTAATAAATTAAATATGGGATACATTATTTGGTAATTTAATTGATGAATAAATTTACAAAGGTGATGTTTTAATTAAATAAACAAATTTATTTCATTAAATAAGTAATATATTTTAATTTTATTTTTATGAAAAATTATTTAAAAATTTAATATTTTAATTTTAAATTTTTGAAATATTTAAAGTAGAAATAATTTATGAATAGCATTTTTATGATGAAATTGAAGAAATTGAAATTTTTAATCAGACTAAGTTATTTTAATTATTTTAAGCAAATATATAAAAATGTGATTTTTAATCAATTGATATGGAATCTTCCCCAAAAATTCCATAAATTTTTTTCATTTTTAATTAAAGTTATGATTATTAAACTAATTATAAATATTAGGAAAAATTAAGTAAATAATTTTATTTATTCGTTATGTTGGGATGTATAATATTAGGGATTATACTATCATAATAAATTTTTTTTTAACATTATATTAATTAAATTTATTTTGATTATAATTTTTATTAATTATAATTAATCCATTAATTATTTAATGTAGAAATTATTACTTTTTATTGATTTTTTTTAAAAAATATATTTAAATATTTTTCAGAGTATCTATATCTTTTAATTTTTAATAATTGAGAATTTTAAAAATTAAGAATTCCACATATTGTAAAAGGTACAGAAATAGATTTTTAATGATATATATATGAAATATAAATTAATGTTGAATTTGAAAGAAATTATTCATATTTTTTTTTCTTAAGTTATTATTCTTATTATTTTTTTTTAATTTCAAAATTAATTTTTTATTATTTTATTTCAATTTTTTATTTTATTTATTTCTTTTATTAAACATATGCAAATTATGGTACTGGAGATGATCAAACAGCACATTATTTGCTTCCTTCTTAATTAATCAATGTGCATCAGGGTCATTGCCAGCTTTGAATTTTCATCTTAATTTTTTTTTATTATTTATTACTTGGTATTTTATATTAAGCAGTGCTTTTATTTTCATCAAACATAGATAAAAATAAATCATTTTATCCTAAACATATCTATTCATTTACTTCAATTTTTGTATTTTATTATTTTTTTTTTATTTTTATTTACTTAAAATCTATAATTAGCATTCTATGAATTCCAAATGTTAAATCCCAAAAATTTAAATTTCCTTATTAAGAAATTGTAAGTAAAAACTAATTTTTTGGATTAAAATAGAATTTTTAAATTTTTTTTTATAATAGTCCTTTAGTAATATGATGATTTGGCTAAATAGCATTAAGAGATTAATTTATAGGAATATTAATAGAATTCCTATATTATTGATAAGAGAGATTTTTTAATTGTATTTAAAGAGATTTCCAGATATCTTTCTATTATAAAGAAGACATTGCAAATAAATTTTATAATTATATTTAGTTATTTAAAAAATGAGAAAATTTAAATTACAAATCTCATTTATTATAAATTCCTAACTCAGCTAAATCAGCAATATTTGGATTTTGGGAAGTAAAGGTTAACATACTTAAAATTCTTTGGTACTAAGAATATGTTTTTGATAACGAAAACATTTTATTAAAATCATAAGAAACATGAGAAGATTAGTTTTTTGAAATATAGAAAAGAGAATTAAGCAATCCTAAAGCAATTTTGGCATTTTGAATAGAGCTATTTATAGATCATTTTTTTTATTAAGGTTTTAAATATTTTTAAAATAATTATTTTTCATTAAATGTTTTATAATTTTACGTAAAATTGATTAATAAATTTTTATTTTTAATAATTTAATTATGTGGTTTGCCATAAAAGTCAATACTATAGTTTCATGCAATAGAAATTTTTAAAATTGCTTATATACTTTATTCTAAAATATTAAAAGGGAAAATAATTTATATATATTTTTTCTTATTATTTAGGGAATTTTTAATTTTTTTTATAAACAAAGTTAGACAATAAATTTAGTAAGAATTTAAAACTTAAATTGCATGGAAAAATCAAATATTTTAAAGAATATAAGATAAATTTTAGGATTTTATTTATAGAGCAATTTAGGAAAATTTTGATTATGGCATTTCAAAATAACATAATTAATTAAATTAGAATTTTCCTTAATTTTTATAGAAATTTTTAATAGTAGAATTTGAAATAATAAAGCAAGATTAAGTTATTGGAGAGTATTTTATTATGAATTAATTTTATATTTAATTTTTTTTAATTTTGTAATCTGATAATTATTAAATTTTTTTTTAAGTAATATTTTTTTATTTAATTTATTTGTAAAAATCTGAAATACATGTAGTTTATATTAGCTAAAATCATTATCAGATTAATTCTAAATATTAAGAATATTATTTTTAATAAAGAATTTTTATTAATTGTTCAGAAAAAATTATTTTAATAATTGTCTAATTTTTTAAATCATTAATATCATTTTGATTTAATTTAGCCAAGAATCATCCTTTTGTTTTTTTTTAAGAACTTAATGGAATAAAAGATTTAATTACTTTTTTATTAAGAATATTTCAAATATATTATTAAAAATTATTCTCTAAAGTCATAATTTGAAGATTGCAAACAAATATATAATTATGTAAATAATTTTATAATTTAATTTTATTATTTGTGAATCCTATAAGATTTTAAAAATATGACTAATTTTATTTTGAAGAGAAAGGATCTAATATTGCAATATTATTTATTCCATTTATAGTAATTGCAGGATACCAAATTCCATTTGGTACATTAAGGGTTTTTTTATCAAGTAATTTTCCATTTAAGTAATAAAATAGTTTTTTTTGAATCAAATCTAATTAGATTCCAACAATTCTTGAAGTAGTTGTTCTAAAAGTATTAAAGACTTACTATTATTTTTTTTTATTAATATTTAAGGTTACTATTCCAAATTCTAATAATGGTACTAATTCCCTATCAACTAATTGGTCAATGAATAGTCCAATAATGTATTCCTGAACTAAATCCAATATTTGTGTAGATAAGAATTTCTGGCTTGCTTCAAGGTTGGTTGCTTTAAACAGTAAATCCTAGTAATTTGACCTGATGGAGAAATGGAATACTTTGTAAATTAATTATTGTAAACAAATCTTAATATTTAAGGCTATTATTTTTAAATGATTTGTATATTTTTTTTATTTTAATAAGAATATGATTGGATTTAATATTTTTCAATTTTATTACTATTTTGAGAAGCAGTAAGAATGTGCTTTCCAGAAAAAATAAATTATGAATTCAAATAGTCAAATGTCAAGTTATTAATTTATGAAATTGCTTATTTTTGAATCTATATCTTCATTTAATAAATGTTGATAAATATCTTTTTTTGAATAATGAATAAATTAATTTATGACTTATTATTCAAAAATTATTTTAATTAATTTAATATCTTTTTTAATTTTTAAATATATTTTGGGGTTTTGGGGTTTTGGGG
>Ga0208968_1000906_pt1 | contig 17287 bp, 13 predicted proteins | sample RifOxyA3_FD_184031 | JGI IMG/M metagenome (GOLD analysis project Ga0208968, IMG submission 184031) | Groundwater microbial communities from Rifle, Colorado - Rifle Oxygen_injection A3 (SPAdes) | ecosystem: Environmental > Aquatic > Deep subsurface > Groundwater | place: Rifle, Colorado, United...
AACAAATCCATCCGGTGATAAATATGAAAAATTTTATCTGTGAGGTTCGTACAGTTACAAGAGACTAGACATCATCGGATATTCCACATCATCCATCGTCCCTCCAGTGCTGAAGCGCACTCCGCTATTCAAAAATGCAGACCTAAACACTGAGCCATTACCAAATCTTTCACGGATTGAGTCAACCACTCGGTCAACTGTTCTCTGCTTCTCGTAGTCCTTCTCAAATAGTGAGAGTTGCCTAAAATCGCCTTGACATAACTCGGAAACCCGAACTCCCAAATGCCGAACAGGTTCACCTTTCCAAAGCTCATCAAACAATTCGCAAGCCACTTCATGTATCGCGTTTGTACAATCAATGGCGGATAAGAACTTCCTCTGGTGCGAACAATTATAAAACTCATTTGTTCTTATAGAAATCTTGCCAACAAACCCGCACCACCTAAAGGTCCTAAGGTTTCAGGACAACTCGCCTAGGTTGAGCCAACTTCACGCTAAAAATAAACTGCCTTCATGCGTGGTGGACCAGTCTGGGTTGACACAATTAACGAAGTTAAAAGGACGCTACTGGCGTCCTTTTAACTTCGTTAATTGTGCAATCGATTTCTTCTGAATGGTATATGGATATATGTCAGGCTGGCTTTATAAAAGGATTTACTACGCAGTATAAGAATAATTGGAAGTTAAAGTTTTAAAGATACGTTCAAAATATGGGTCTTTAGCGAAGTTTATCATTCAAAAATTAATATCTTTATAAAGGGTTTTTTGTCAACGTGTAGAAGATTAGGTTAATATTGTTTGAAAAAATGGAGGTAAATACCAAATGTACGTTCGTTCCTTTAGCTTCAATTTTATTCTTCGAAAAGAACTACCAATAGTGTACGACATATACAATTTATTAGAGGAAATGTTTGGAATGGCTGGGGAATATGAAAGCAATGAAACATTCCATAAAAGTGGTATTTTGATTACTGCTGATGAAAAAATACAACAATTTAGAATCATTGTAAGTGATCAGCAAGTTGAAGCTTTGAGGACAAAATTAATGCTTAAATTAAAAGTGGATTTCAATAATTATTTTATACCTATCCAAAACCATTTTCATCCATCTTGCTATATTGTAGAGGATCGTCATGAAGGAACAGCATATGAGAATAAAGAAGGTGGATGGGATGTGTATTATACAGAAGGGACACTTTATGACCTTTTGGATTCAGAGGGGTGTGTAGGAAATTCCTTTTGTGAAAAGTATTTTTTCAGTGTAACATTGGAGGATATTTGTAATAGTAGTAAGGGAATTTATGATTTCATGTGCAGTTTGTTTGAGCAAAAAGTGAGAGAATTTTTAGGTAAAAATTAGTTACTGATGGAGAATGGTCTGAGTTAAAAACAACAAAACACTCAAACCATGCCAATTCACCATCCCTAAGAACGTTCGTTAAACTCCCATTTTAGTGAACTTCCGATAATCCTACTAATTCGTGTTCGCACTTTCAATTCATTCTGTAAGTTTTAATTATCCAAAAATAGCTATAACTAAGAGTCCAACCCCAACTAAAACTCCACCAATTAAATCGTAGTTGTCTAATAAGAAGAGAAACTTTCCGTATCTTTGTAAAAAATCGAAGCTTTGGTATCTTCGTCTTAACCACCAGCCAAAAAATGAAATGAATAAATCCAAAGATTAAAAGTAATGGAGTATCTTTTACATAAGTTATGCTTTCCGCTTTAGTCTCCTTATTTTGGATTAGTCCACTCAACGGAGTTTATTTCTGCTCCTTGTTGAACTCTGTACAGTAAAGTATGTTTAAATATTCTTCCCAATTTATCGTAGTGAATAAGTTCAAATGCCATTACATATTACTATGGATTTCCATAGTTTGTTCGTTCAAAATCCAATAGCTATAGGATTTTAAGTACGTTTATTTTACATTTAGGCGACTGGGGTATAATCTTTGGTCTGAATTACCTTGCTTCGCATTATCCATTAATGCGAAGTAGCTCACCATTAGCAAAACCTCGAACATGGATGTATATAATTATACTATTGTATTTCCATGCATGCTAGGGTCCTATTGGTAATCACTTTTCAGCAAGAGTTCAGCAGTTTTCTAGCAAGCCAAATAGCAGAATTTCAGCATGCTTTTGGCAGAGCAATTAATTATTTATTTGCTATTGGAGTACTAACAAAGTGCTAATTTTATACTATTTTTGCGTTATTACCTTGGTATTAACGGGATAAAGCAAAATCAGCAGATGTTAAAATCTGCTGATTTTGGGCTAAAACCTATGCTGTTTTTAATTTTAAACTCCAAAACAGAACCCCTTACTTTTAGTCGTGGCTATCTTTTTATCAGTTACAATATACTAGACATTATCGGATATTCCTCATCATCGACAGTTCCCCCTGTTGCAAATCTTACACCACTATCTAAAAATGATGATCTGAACACAGACCCATTTCCAAATCGCTCTCGAATTGCATCTACAGTCCTGTCAACCGTTCTCTGCTTCTCATAATCTCTCTCAAATAATGATAATTGCCTAAAATCATTTAGACATAATTCCGAGACACGTACTCCCAAATGACGAACAGGTTGGCCCTTCCAAAGCTCATCAAACAGTTCACAGGCAACCTCATGAATAGCATTTGTACAATCGATAGCAGAGTTAATCTTCCTCTGGTGCGAACAATTATAAAACTCATTCGTTCTTAGTGAAACGGAAACCAGCCTAGCGCAATAACCTGATTGCCTTAACCTTGCCGCAACAGTCTCCGTCAATGATAACAGTACCAAATGTGCAGTCCTTTCATCCTCAACATCAAAAGCGATTGTCGTGGAGTTACCAATACCTTTTATCATGGGTCTGCGATTTTCTCTAACTGGACTGCATTCAATCCCATTAGCATAATTCCAGACCAACGTGCCATGGCTCTTTAGAAATAGCTTGATGATCTGAGGGTCGTAGTGTGCCAAATCACCTATTGTAGTAATTGCTCTACTCCTCAATTTCTTGGCAGTTGCCCGACCGACCATAAAAAGTTCCTCTATAGGCAGAACCCACATCTTCTCAGCGATCTCGTCCGGGAAAATAGTATGAACCTTATCAGGTTTCTTTAGCTCGGATGCCATCTTGGCCAGTATTTTGTTCGTACTAATACCTACATTACAACTAAAGCCGAGGGTATTTCTAATACGGTCTTTTATATTATAAGCTGTTTCCACGGGGTCTTTATATAGTCGTTCCATGTTAGAGAAATCCACAAAGTATTCATCTTATATGTCTTGTTATAGGCGTGTTACCTTTCATTTAATAAAAAGACCCGTGAACCCAGTGTGGGCATGGGTTTTTATTTTGCCTATTATTTAATATTATAGGTGAAATATAAATTGAAGCATGATATAATTTTATATGTAGAACAGCACTTTGGGAGGGGTAAAATGCTTGATCCTTTAAATTACCAATATGTAGCTAAACAAATTGTCGATGAAAAGCTAATAGGTGGAAACTTTCAAAAAATTGATACATTTATGATAGGTGTTGTGTCTATCGATGATTTGGGGAAAAAAACGGGACAAGTATTCCCAACTATGTATAGTATGTTTGTAACATACCTGGAGGAAGATAGCAAGTCCCTCAATTCACAAGCATCTGCTGCCTATAAAATAGTTTACTTTCTTAATTTTGTAACAAAAAAAGCGCGTCAAGGTGATCGTGATTTTAAGTCATATTGTGAAAAGGGCGTCTTTGGCTTAACGAGGTTGCATGGCGCTAAATTCATCACCTTCCTTACATTAGATAAAGAATCAGCAACTGAAACCGTACAGGGTTACGATTGGGCAATGAATCGGTTTTATCATTACTTAATTGAAATGGGATGGATAGAAGAAAAAATCACGTTTAGATATACGGATGACAAACAGGAAAGTTGGCCCTCCATATTTAAAGACCCTAAACTCCATGCACAATATCCTACAATAAACACGCAAAGGAAAAAGAAAGGTAAGAAGAAGGATTTTGGCAAAGATAGGTATAAACTCATGTTCCATTTCTTGCAAATTGCAAGAAGGGTATCTCCTCGAATTGCCTTCGCATTGTGTTTAATGTTTTTCGGGGGATTGCGACGCGGCGAGGTAGTTAATATCACAAAGGACGAGATAAAAGCCATTAAGGGAGAGTCCCTCTCCGTTCAAATAAAGGATAATCGCCGCAAACTATTTGGTGATCAGCTCCATAATTTTCAAGCGGAATTTCCCAAGAGACTTAATTATATCGGCACGGTTTTAGCGAATCAAACGATACTTGACAATGACTTGCTCTGGGAGATATACGAAGATCATGAAAAAACACTTAAGAATCTTAAGTTAAAAGGACAGATCAAGAACAAGCACGCCTACTTTTTAAATTCTGAAGGAAATGCAATGTCAGGTCAATCTTTAGATGACGAATTCAAAAAAGTGAAAGATGTCTTTCTTAATGGGGATGAAGATCACGTTGGGCTTGTTGGCCATCCTGATTTTGATTCCTACAATAATAGTATTTGGGGTTGTCATATTGGCAGGGGCGTATTCACCAACATTCTTATTGATATGGGCTTAAGCATTACTCAAATTTCAATTGCCCGTGGGGATACATCTACCGAATCGGTAATGGCTTATGTTGACCAATTGTCCACTAACGAGGCTCTCCAAAAGGTAATCGAACACCTAAACACAACTACCATTGGAAAAATGAACAAAGAAATACAGAATACCCCCGTTGAAAATTTTGGCGTTATTGATAAAGACTTAATAACAGTTCAGTGGAAGGAAGGATTGTATAAGCGTGAGAAGCGTCGATTTGGATAATAGCAAATGGGTTTCTGGCTATTCAATAATCCATAACCCGGAATTAAACATCAATCACCATAATACGTTAGCTACATTGACAGCAAGTGGGTATCTTAGTGTCAAGGAATTCAATGGGAGTAAATATTACAACATCGATGATGTTAGGCGGTATACTCAGCTTATTGAAGACCTCAATGAAAATTATCTGTCCCCTACTCAAATTGCTGAATCAATTGGATATAATTCCAGGGTTAAGGCAGAAATGTTAGAAATAATAAAGGGATTTTGCAGAAATGAAGAGATTAAGTTCAAGGAACTCGACTATCCTATTCGCAAAGATGGTCGCGGTAGCCGCGAGGAACGCCTTTTTGTTTACAAACCTGATTATTTGAATTTTCGTGAGCGATATTTAACTTGCCAAGAGGTTTTCAATATGTTTGATCATATTAGCCCTAGTAGACTCGCTTATTTAACGAATCTAAAAAAGGTTGTTCAAAAGGTTGTAATATGGCCAAATATACCACTATATTCTAAAGAACAATTGGAAAAATTCAATCCCTCTCCTGTTGATCTTAATCCGGAAGAGCATTACACATTGGAAGAAGTCTGTACCATTCTCAGTTTTGATTCGGACAAAACTTGGAGAAAATATAGAGACGATAACGGAATCCCCTATTTCACTAAAACCCTTTCCAAAGAGCAGTTTTATCGCAAAAATCAGATCGATGATCTTAGAAAAAAGCAGATTGAGTATACTACAAAATACTATTCCCCCAGCCAAGTGTTGATTGACATCTCTATGTATAATGCTAATTATCATAAAATCACAAGAATTAATGCCGACCAACTGATGAGAGCGGCGTTTAGCGACTCAAAAATGCAAATAGCCTTCCCTAAGAAGGAAATGGATGAATTCATAGAAGAGATGTCTTCTAGAAAACAATTATCTCAAATAGACTACGGAGTTCCGCTAGTTGACGCTTTTGAAAGGTACATGCAAGCCGAGGGAATGTCATATGAGGCGAACTCGGTAACCACAACGAAATGGTTTGAATACTGTCATAAAAAACTTCAGCTCACCGATAAATGTCCAAATATCAAAACACGAGCAAGAAGGGTATTCTACTTTTCAATCTGCACTGATATATTATTCAAATTTCTCCGAAATAAAGAGCTGTTTGATATCAGTACTAACGAAATAAATCTAGGTCTTTTCAGTATAAAAGGCACTACCCAAAGGAAGATACTTTATAACTTTTGCACAGAATTCTATGACGATTTAATACGTGATGGAGAAAATATATCGTTCAATTTAAGGCGATTGAACAGCCCCTACGCCGAAAACTCTGAGAATAAACGAGAGAAAGAAATCTATCAATTTGATGAGTATCAATCAGTCTTAGATTACGCAACAGATATGAAAATACATAAAAGCAAAGCAATCGAGGATGCGTTGAATAAGATTGCTAAAAAAAATACAAGCCATTATGCTTCAGCTTGGTTATACGTGCTTATATCACTTAATAACGCGTGGAGACACCCGGATATTGTTTATAATCTTACAATGTTGAATCTGGGAAGATTGGGAATTCACTCTCTCGAAGATTTAAGGAATAGAGACCTGACATCACAAGAAGCAGAATTGATCATACGTCAGATCATGGCCAAGGACAAATCACATACCAAGACCAATGCAGTAGCTCGCTTTTTCTGCTCTAGTGTGGTTACCGTTCCCCTTGCAACTTCTGCAATTATCTGCACCCTAATATCACGCGAACTTAACCTAGGCGACGAAATAGTCCATTTCGGAAATATCTACAATGATTTTTCCAAGCTTGCCTCCAACGTCTTTTTCGCTGAGCTTGAGGGCGGATTTGAGTTTAAAATCCAGAAAATGAACAGAAGCCTCTTAACCCTTATTTATCAACTTCTTGTAGACAAAGGATATGGAGGGGCCGCACTCGAATTGGCACAGAGATTACGTTCTCACTTCGATTACGAGTCAACGAATATTTACATTCAAATTCCCCAAGATAAATTAGATGAATTAACCGAGCAACTTTTCAATAGACGGCATTTCGGCTACATACACCATACATTTTTAGATGTATTGTACGGGCCAGAGGAGAGTCGCAGCGCTAGAACCAAGGATATAGCTACCCTTGACGGCATATTCCGCGTGTATGAAATAGAAGCTACGGTGGGTTTTATGATGAAAGTCCAACGCGATAAGCAAACTGTAATGGAAATGATTATGCGCATGAGCCTTGACGAAGTGAGAGAATACCTATTTAAGATTAGCGCTAACCTTTTGCCTTCAAAAGAAGAGCACGTCCAGTGTTTAGTCTCAGAGACAGGGTGTTTACACCCGGAAACGAGGACTTGCCATGGTTGTGCTTATGCAATCCCAAACTTTTACGCAATAAGTACTATGACCAATAGCTTTACCGAATTGCTACAAAATTTCGGAAATGCCTTCAAGTCCACCGATGGTAAAGCTTATGATAAAACTCAAAAAACAAAGTTGGTCAACATTCTATTTAAAGAAATAGATTTACTAAGAGAAGCCTGCGACATGTTTGGTGAGAAAGAAGTGTTATCCTTCTTTGAGGGTGGTGAACAAGGTTACTACGAGCTGTTGAAATCTGTGAATCAAGTGGCTGCTACCGATATAGAAAGTTATCTACCATATAGAATCGGAGGAGAATGAAGTTGACCTATTCAACACTGGATATTGACGAAATAGAATTAGAACTAATTGATGACGAGGCTACCTCGCATTTTGGTTTTACGTTTGAAATTGATAGGGCCAAAAGAACAATGGACGAATTCGAGTCAGATGGTGCGTTGGTCACAGGCTCCTTTTCTGACGATATTTGGGTCTTTGAGGGAAAGGAGAATCAATCCCTTAATGTTGGAGAACGGACAGCATTCGATTTCAGCAAGTTAGAACCGTTTGCTTTTCAGTCTAAACTAAAATTAGATTTAAAATTAGTAGTGAAATGCTGGGTTGTCCAGTTATTAGAAAATTACATCACAAAAACAGTCCAACAAAATTTTTATCGCCTCATCTGGGCGTTAGATTTATCAAATGGGTTTAACCCTAACCATACCGAAACTTTTAAAAAAGCTGCTATGGATATAACAAATGAGAACACGCGAGCTAATTATATATCTACAGTATTGAACTTTATGGATTATGCCCAACTCAAAGAGATGTCCGTTTATAAACCGAAATTGCGGGAAATAAGCTCATCTACCAAGAGATTTACAGTTACCAGAACACTGCCTCCATCTCAGGAGGTACTTCGTTTTTCATTTTTCTTAGAAAAGTATTTAAACGAATTAAAAGATAGCGTAGAGAATTTTAATAATAAAATTTCGTTCTACCCATTGTTAATATGGTGGAAACTGACGACTATAATCCCTTTGAGACCATCAGAGTTTTGCATGATTGAGCGAAATTGCCTCGTGCCAGAGGATTCTAAAACCTACCTTAAGCTGCCAAGAACTAAGAATCCAAAGAATGTGCAGGTGTGCGACAGGGTTTTTATCGACTCTGAAATGGTTCAATTGATAAGCGAATACCTGACCTTGACCGAAGAGTTCGGCAAAACGAAAACACTGATATCATACCGATCTATTGCTGCAGCACATAGCTCACTGAAGCGATTAGGCTCAAGGAGCCTGAAGAGAAATAACGATTACTTTAGTGCAGGAGTGCTAGGAACACTCATCCAACGTTTCTATTCTGAAATTCTAGACAAAAAATATAGTGTCTCCATAGAAAAAAGAAATTGGGTTCGCCCCAACACCACCCGCCATATTGCGTTCATCTCCTTAATGATGCAGGGGATTTCACCTGTGGAGGTTGCACGATTAGGTGGTCACTCTACAATAGAAGCACAGTATCACTACTCAGGACATGTCGAATACTGGATAGATACAAGCGTTAATAAACTACTTGAGAAGTATAAACATACCCTTTCCACACAAGACCATTCCGGCGGGGGATATATTCCCCGCGCTATAGTCTTAGCTTCTATTAAACCTGGAACCACCGACGCAGTGCTACTTTTGGAGATCGGCTACTGTTCAGATAGTCAGCAAAGATGCGAAACTGATGTCCCGGGAGCAGAAGGGTGCATGTTCGGTTGCGACCATTGGAGAATAACCAAGAAAGAGTTACGTGAGAAACGAGAAATCATAAAAGAATTGGTTGCTACCAAAAAGAAGAAAATTCATGAATTATTTGCGTTTATGAGCTCTTTGCATGAACAAATTTTAAAAGACGAATTCAATGGCAAGAGTGTTGATATTCACACACGACTAAAAACCACAGCGAAGCAAATCGAACATGAAATTGAGGGTCTGGCAAAACTTGCTGCAAACCACCCTATTATAGGAGGATAAATTTAATATGAGCAATAAGGTTGGCGCAAAGTCTAAATTAACCGAGGAAGAAGTCAATAATATAATATACCTGTTTAGAACCGAACCTGGAGGAAGCCCATCAGGGAAAATTAAGGCGGCTGCTATTCACGAATTTGCCGACGAACTTCATTCAGAAGGAAGAGTGCGCAATTCACCTTCGTTAGATTTTTGGTATAAACCAGGCAGATTGGGTACAAAAGTCTTAGATGAATTCAATAAAGTTGACGCGAGTGAATTGCCTCTCCCTGATGGAAAAACTGTAAGTGTGCCAAAGATCAAAGACCTCGTTGAAAAGAAGTATAAAAACAAAGATGAGTTGATTGATAACCTTACTCCTCTTGAAGATTTAGCGCACAAATTGGTAGATAGGATTAATTCTCTTTCCAACAAGCTTCAAAAAAGCCAGAACGAAAACGCTATGCTGAAGAAGGATAAAGATGCGCTAAATAACAAAATTGATGACTTAGAGCAAGCAGTTTTTAAGCTCTTTCGGTATATTCAGCTCGATTCAAGCGATGAGACTAAGGCGATTACAATCAGAGCGTTAAAAGACATATATAAAAATCCGAATCCGATAGACTACTTCAAGACTTTTGAGCCAACAGGCCAATCGCTTCAAAATGATGATGCAACTCCTGAGAAAAACAGTGTCTCAAGCCTCACGGATATACTGAACACCAGATTCAAAGCACAAAGCACAAGAGGGCAGCAATAATTGCTGTCCTTTTATTTTTAGGCTTAGTTAAAGCTTACTGTTGATTTTTGGAATGATAATAGGGGTATTGCTATAACCCCGTATCTAGAAGATAAATAGCACCTAGAATACTACACTTTTGTAGTCCGTGTTTTTAAGTATTAGTAATCGAGTCTCCCCGCAACTTTTAAGGGTGTCATTTACAAGGATATTAGCAGAAAAATAGTCCCCATTTGATTATCAAACCTTGCCGTGGCATTATTCATATAACGGCTAGATAATCCTACTGCGAACTAGTTAAAAATGTAATGGGTATGACGCATAATCCATCTCATGAACTTCTATAACCATATATCCTCTTGTAACCATTCGAAATTCGAATCGATAGTATCGGTCATTTCCTTCATAATACGGCCCAATACCCCTGTTTTTAAATACATATCCTTGCTGCTTTTTCAAATCCATGAATGGTGCATCTGCTCCGTTCCGATTGCTTGCTTTAACCATATACGTTTCAGGTTTGTCATTGATTTGAACGATTGGTTGACCTAAGACAGTTATACTAAATACGCCTGATGCAACAGGAATAGGATTCCCTTCTTGAAAAATCACAGAGGAAAATATCATCAAGAAGAGAATTATTATCGTTAGCAGCGTCGCGAAAATGATTCCTAATTTCCTCATACTATCACCCCTTTATTTAATATAGACATTAATTTATATTCTGACGACTTATGCAACCCTAAATTCTGACAATCGCAATGACTTATAAGTTTCCCGCATCTGAGTCTTTTCAAAGCCTTTGGAATCCAAGAATCGAAACCACGCCAAGTAATTATCCAGGTACTTACTGGCAACCCCATTAAAATGTGCCAACCAATCTTTAAGACGTTTATGATAGTTATTTACGTTCTGAATATGGTAGATGCCCTTTTTAACATGTGCTTCAGTAGATTTGATGCTGTAATGGTCTAGGCCCTTCTCCCTAGCGAACATTGAATAAGACCTCCATGCATCCGAGCAGAGGATATTAGATTCTGAAACCTTTGAACCAATGAGCTTTGTCACTTGTTTTATAGAGATACGACCTTGGCAAGATACCTTAGAAACTGTGTTTTTCTCACGGTCACGGGCGACAAGAACACAAGCTTGTTCTCTGCTAATGCCTCTAAATTTGGCCACACCACCACGTTTCCTGGGTTTGCGATAAGTGATTCCACGATTTCCTTTCTCAGAGTAAAGGAAGTAGGTTTCGTCAGCTTCTAAAATACCCTTAAATGAGGATATATCCATCTGACTTAGAGCATTTAACAGTTTGTGCCTCCAGTAGAATAAGGTCACATGAGTAACCCCTAAAATTTTTGCTGATTGACGAAGTGGAAGCCCTTGGAGCATACAATCAATAAACCGAATCCACTTGTCAGGGTAACGAGTTTTTGCCAATGGGGTATCTGTTAAATCGCTGAACGTCCTTACGCAGTCCTTACACATATACCACTGGCGACCTTTGAACTTGCCATATCGAACAACATGAGTACCTTTACAATGAGGGCAACTGAAACCTTTGCTATACTTCTTCTCTCGTAGTTCGCCAATTAGCTTAGCATTACCTTCAGTCGAATTGCTCATGATATTTTGAACCGTAAGGATAACCTTCTCTTTTTCGTCATAGATCAAACGTGTAATAAGTTCAATAATCGAGCCAAAGAGTGTTCCGTCCATCATAGAGTCCTCCTTAAATGGTTTATGACTCTATTGTACGACATGGCTTGGACATAACTTTGTATAAATCAACAACACTCTTTAACTAAGCCTATTTTTATCACCGAGGTCTTACGACGCCCTAGAATTAGCCTGTTTATAGTCCATCTGATATTCAACGCTCATAGTTAAAAGTTCTCGATATAGGCAGTTTTGCAACAGAAGATATAATTAGTAGGATAATGTGAAGTTGGCATTACTGCCAATACGATGACGTTCCCCTCCTATTTGCCATACATGTTGTCGTAGAAATGTTATAGTATCAGTTTCAGACCCAAGGAGCAAAATAAAGTTAGACAATGAGCATTAGATATGACTATAGACTTTATACGAACCAGCTCGTATAAAGTCTATAGGAAGTACAATGAAATATACGTTATACGCCATGTATATGATGAAAGGGGAAGTGCTTTTGAGTTACGACCTATATTTTTACCCTAAAGAAGAATTAGTATTATCAGATGTTATTGACTTCTTTAAACGATTAACGAACTTCACAGTGTCAGAGACAGAAAGCGGTATTCATCAGTTTTGGTATGAAAATCAGGATACTGGTGTCTATTTCTCATTTGATTACAACACGATTGATGAGGCTGCACATGAAGAAGACAACATAGGCTTGTCGTTTAACCTGAATTACAATAGACCAACTTTCTTTGCATTAGAAGCAATGCCTTACGTAAAAAACTTTGCCACAGAATTTTCACTTCTTGTCGTTGATACACAAGACCATGAGATTGGCGGAGAGGGTTTACCCAAGGAACCAAATGTTTCTGACCTTATAGACACATGGAAGAAAGGGAATCTCTTTGCAGTGAGTACGATTTCTCAACAACAAGGACGACCACCATACCTTCCCCTTGAAAAATCGATGTTGATATGGGAATACCAAATGAATAAAGAGAAACTGCAAGAATCTATTGGAGACGATATATTTGTTCCAACACTATGTGTAATTAGAACAGAAAACGACAGTATCTTATCGACTGCTGTCCTATGGCCTTACTCTATACCACAGGTTTTCCCCAAGTGTGAGTATATTATTGCAATGAGGGAAAAGAAGAATTTTTTTGGCCGTTCAAAGGGTAATGAAATGAGCTTAATTTCCTTCGAAAATCTACTTGGAAATTTTGGTGCTTATTTGGAATCCTTCAGCTCAACTATACCTGGCACCAAGGTCTTAAAGCCGAACCAAGCGAAATTTGGAGAATCTTTCTTTAAACAGTTGTCTTTTGCTAAGAAAAACTTATATGAAATCGTGGCGATGGACTCTTTTGTAGACATAAAACCAGAATAAGAACACGGCGTATAACTCTCGCAACTTAGAATAGATGCATATGGTTGGTCGTTGCGGGAGCACCTGGACGTTATGTGGATGGATTATCGTCAGTTCACATTATTCTTATTCCCAGTAGTAGAAATACCGTCCAACCTCTATGGAGTACCGAACTGTATTACTGCACAACATAAGAAGAATTCGACATATTTATTTACCCGCCAATGTGTTAACCCTTAATTTCCTTAGCAAACGACCAAGCAAGTACCCTATAGCACCTGATGACCATGATAGTGTAAGACAAATTACCCCATAAAGAAGCTCAGGTGAGCCTACAGGATGCATGAAATATTCCAGCCCATAAGTGGGAACGAAGATAATTAGCCATACTGGAATTAGTATGATTGCAAATCCTCCTATGGGTGCCATGAGCTTAGCTATTATAACTATCAAACCACTAATTCCCCAATAGAATGATATAAATTTTATAAAACCGTTTTTCTTCATATATCCCATAACCATTCCGTAAAATAGCCAAACGACTAAAAAGAAGACTGCTTCTACTGCCGTACTGAATGTGGGTATATTCCCCATAAAAATTAAACCGAAATTTGCGCTGAAAATTAGGAGTACCGAAATTGAAATTGAGAGTGCAATGAGTGTATTTACGACTATAAATTTACGTTTTCTGTCGGTTCCATCTACAAGTTTTTTTTTCATATTGTAGCTTTAGTAAGAGAGTGTCTAATAATTACAAGACCCACTAAATACTCACTTCCTTTAGTTATACTTCCTACGGGTGTCTACACGTATTTCTTACAATAAGTCTGTTGCGAATTATTCTACTACGCCTCACGTCTTAAGAATTGCGTTCAGTTACTCTTAACAAGATTTCAACAACTTTCATGAAATACCTGCCATAAATACCATTAAAAACATGCCCTTCTTTCCAGAGCATTCTTTATGTTCTGAAAGAAGGACATATTTGACCATCTTCATTTGAACTTCCAGTTATTCTTATACTGGTGACCATCAGTAGGATAACTGGAAGTTGGGCATTTCTACTCAGTATAAGAATTTGTTGAAGTTCATTTATCAGCTGTTAAGAGCATATTCTTAAATTCCTTATGGTTTAAAAGCACTGTGATGAAAATTTGGGTAGCAATTATCTCTGACGAAATAATTCTCCAAACGCAGCGCCGCCTAAAATCAGAACAGCTCCGACGATCTGTACAAAGCTTAGTGTTTCCCCCAGAAGGGCGGCCGAAAAAAGCAGAGCCGAAAGCGGCTCCAAATAGCCGCAAATTGCCACGGTCTGCACGGGCAGATTCCCGATGGAAGAAAAATAAAAATAGCAGGCTATTCCGGTGTTTACAATGCCCAATAACAGAATTGGTACCAGATTTTCCAACCCAATATTGACGGAAAATCCCTGCTTCAGGCTAAAGAATATCCCAACCGTTATAAAGCTCATAATCAACTGCCACATAGAATTTTCAAGTCCTGTTACGCTTACAGCCTTTTTATTAAAAACCACCATAATGGCATACATGATTGCCGATAATATTCCGCAAATCAATCCCCAGGAAGTTCTTCCCTCTGACAAAGCTTGTCCATTAACACAAAACATGCCAATTAACACAACAAAAAATCCAAGTAGTTTGGCGCTTGACATCTTTTCCTTAAATAGAACCGGTGAAAGGATCATGACAATCACAGGACCGCAATAATAGGCAAGGGTTGCAATGCTGACACCGATTTGTGCGTATGCTTCATACAGAAACATCCAACTTGCACCCATCGCCACGCCGGAAATTATCAGATACAGAAGGTGTGACTTGTTTTTCCAAAACCGCACTTTCTGTCTTGAAAAAATAAATATCAGAGTCAGAAGCAGGCTGCCTATCAATGCTCTTGTAAAAACAATTTCATAGCTGCTTAATGAAATATAGCTTGCAACGATTCCGTTTGAACCAAACAGTAGGAGCGCTGCTATATATTTGAAATACGCATTTTTCGTTTTTATATCACTATTCATGAATAATTCCTCTCTGAAGTCGTCATTTGTCCTTATTTTATCAAGCAGTTGGTTTAAAGTTTTTCATAGATCAAATGAACATTGCAGCTATAAATTTTTATTTTTGCTCTTATGTATCGTTCATTCTCCTTATGGAAATTACGGTAAAAAAAATTTCCCAGTACAACTAAATTTTTAGGGTTGACTTCTCTTTTCATCCATTATAGTTTATATTCATATATTATAAAAACGCATCTATGTCATACTTAACATGAGAAAATGTAATGAGGTTATTAGAATGAGTATTCAAAAATATCGGGCGTTTATAAAAACTGTGGAATTTGGAAGTCTTACCAAAGCGGCTCAATCACTTGACTATACACAATCAGGAATTAGTCATATGATCAATGATTTAGAAGCTGAATGGGGCATTACCCTGCTTGAACGCAAGCGCTCTGGCGTTCGAATTACTTCTGATGGGCTAAAAATACTACCGTATGTTCAAAATGTATGTAATGCGCAAAATAAATTACTAATTGAACTAGAAGAAATGCATGGACTAAACTCCGGCCTTATTAGAATAGGGACATTTTCAAGTGTTGCTACGCATTGGCTTCCTAACATCATAAAATCATTCCAAATGGATTATCCCAACATAGAGTTTGAACTACTCCTTGGCCACTATACTGAAATTGAAAGTTGGATAATTGAAGGACGCGTCGATTGTGGATTTCTTAGGCTTCCTACAAAGCCTGAATTAGAGAGCGTTTTCTTAGAGCAGGATAAATTGCTAGTAATCTTGCCTGAAAATCATCCTATGGCTGAACACGAGTACTTCCCAATTCATGGTTTAGTCGGAGAACCTTTTATACTTTTGGAAAAAGGAGCAAAAACCGAAATATCAGAAATTTTTGTAAGGCATAATATTATCCCCAATGTACGTTTCACAACTTGGGATGACTATGCAATTATGTCAATGGTAGAAAATGGGTTGGGTATCAGTATATTGCCGGAATTGATTTTACAGCGCACCCCTTACAGAATTGTAAAAAAGGAATTGGAGGTCGCTGTACCGTAAGATCGGTATCGTGATGAAAGATTCAAAGACAGCCTCACTTGCTGTCAAACGCTTTTTAGAGTATTTGCAATATAGAGATCGTACATAGATATGTGGCTTTTATCATAGGGCTGAGTTTCAGTAAAAAAAGGATACTACCTACCCAAATACTCATATTCCCGACAGAATTTCTACCATGGACAAAATAACAATGCCAAAGCTTTAGGCTTAAGGCATTGTTATTTACTGCATTGTTTTGAAGGCATTCAAGAAACATAAATGGAATAATTCCGTGACAATCATCTCTACCCTTATAACAGGTCTATACCCCAGCTTCCAGTTATAGACATTAAAAGCCCTTTCATTTTGTTTCCGCTTCTTCGCATTATTCTTACAACCTTCAGTAAAAATACCGCCCCAGCTTGTGAAGGCGGTATTTCGTAGGTAACGAGGAAATTAATTAATGTTATCAAACATCATAGATTTTAATTTCCAAATTTATAAGATTTTCTCTGTAGAGAAAAAATTCTATTAAAAGTAGACTTTTTTCTCTACAGAGAAAAAAGTTTTATACTGGCTTCAGTGCTCAACCAGACGCGGAAAAGGCTTTCATGAAAAGAACACGAATTTAAAAGAAAGGTCAGAAGAGAAATGAGAGCCTTAAGAAAAACCTATAAACCATAAAACTTTATGGGTAATCTTAGTTCGCATTATTCTTATTTGTTACAGTATTTCCTGATAACTGAACTTCAGAAAATCCATTATATGATCTTCAGAATAATGCTATTATATAAGCAGTTAAAGTTATATTCAGCCTTTAGTAATGCAACTCTCAAGATGACATAAAACTAAAATCTCTAAGGCGGTGAACTGAATGGGTTCTGGATATATTCGATTGGATTTTGACGAAGTAGAGGTAGAACTATTAAAGAAAATCTTAAAATCCATAATTTCAAATGGAGAGTATCAATGCAAGAATACTGATACTAAGATAATAGAAGCTATTCTTAATGAACTCAACAAGGTTAGTTAGACCTTGGGTAAATTCGCATAATTCTTAAACCCAGTAGTAGAAATACCGTCCAACCTCTATGTAGGACGGTATACGTAGGATAATCGGAGGTTGGCATTACAGGCAATACAACGCATAATAAGAAGTATGCGACGTACAACTAACTTAAAAATTACTTTCTAAGATTTTTATAACTTCCTCAAC
>Ga0208968_1000908_pt1 | contig 17263 bp, 17 predicted proteins | sample RifOxyA3_FD_184031 | JGI IMG/M metagenome (GOLD analysis project Ga0208968, IMG submission 184031) | Groundwater microbial communities from Rifle, Colorado - Rifle Oxygen_injection A3 (SPAdes) | ecosystem: Environmental > Aquatic > Deep subsurface > Groundwater | place: Rifle, Colorado, United...
ACACTCTCGTGTGACTCCGCATGACTCGGGGTCGGCATGGGTCGCTAACCCTTCACCGTATGACTCTTTCATTCACAACACCTCACCGGTTTATCCCGGCGCACGGAGGCTATCCCAAATGAAAGTGAGCTTGAGCCCATCGTTGCCACTCGCCCTCGTCATGCTGCTCGCTCTGCCCGCTTGGGCGCAGGTAACGGAAACGGACGCCATTCCCGAGGGAATCACTGAAGACAAGGTGCTAGGCGACAAGAAGGATGAGGTGAAGGATGGCTGGAAGCACAAGCTGTCGGTGGGTGCCACTGGGTCCTTCAACCATTCGAGTAGTGTGGTTGGTACCGTCGATGGATCTTCGGTACAGCTCGGTTTGATGGTGACCGGCAACGCCGATCTGATCCTCAGCAACCACACTTGGGAGAATTCTCTGACCTTCAAGGAGACCCAGAGTCGCACGCCGCAGGTCGACAGCTTCCTAAAATCGGCGGACCAGCTGCTAATCAAAACGACCTATCTCTACAGCCTCGACTCTATCAAATGGCTCGGGCCCTTTGGGCAGGCGAGCCTTGATACCCAAGTGTTTCATGGCTACGACATTCGCACGGAGCCGGTCACCATCGTTCGCAGCAAACGGGACGGAACCACGGTGACTCGGGATGTTCCAGCTCAGACCCGCTTTGCCTTGACCGGCCCCTTCGAACCGATGTTCCTACGTGAGAGTGGTGGTGTGTTCGCCAAGCCGCTCGCCGAGAAGCTCATCACCTTCAAGGCGAAGCTCGGTGTGGGTTTTCAGCACGTGTTCGTCGGCGACGGTTATGCCGCCACCGACAATGCCGACACTGCCCCACTGGAATACACCCAGCTCGATGACTCAACCGAGGCCGGTACAGTGCTCGATCTCGACCTCATGGGTGACGTGGCCGAAAATGTCAGTTGGACCGCTGGTGCATCTTTCTTCTATCCTTTCTACACGACATCTGATGGGGAGATGACTGGCATTGAGACTCTCAACAGTGACATCACCGCCAAGCTCACCGTGCGCCTCAACAAGTGGGCATCGTTGGAATACGTCCTGTCAGCCAAGCGAATCCCACTCATTATCGACGAGTGGCAGATCCAAAATGGAGTGATGCTCACCGCCGGTTTTGATGTGATCTAGTTGGGCCCCATGGACCCATGAAGCGGTTGCGGCGGAACAAAGCTGTTGTTCGGTCATTCCTCCCTGTGTTTGAGCAGCCAACAATTGAGCGAATCCTCTGCGGACAGCACCGCCTGTTCCAGGATAGCATCGTGCCCATCCACCCCCATCTTCCTGTGCATGTGGCATAGAAAAGGCCGCCATGGTGCTTCAATCCGATCGATGAACGGCGTGGGGTTTTGCCGATTTTTTGTCAGTTGGCGATATCGGTTGTACACCAGCCTCTGCGTTGATGGCCGCTGCCGTTATTTTGAGATCGGAGGAAATGGATGGGTTTCGACAGACACATTCTGTTCACGGGTTTGATTGGGTTGGCCTCAGCTTGCACACCGACCGCCGAGGAGGCCTGTGTAGGCTTCTGTCGGTCTGAGGTCGAGTGCAGCATGATCGGCAACGATGCCGCTTCAGGTTGCCTGACCCGCTGCGAGGCGCAGTTGTCCAACTCGACGCCACAATGTGACGTCGCGTTTAGGCGCTACGCTGCGTGTTATGATGACAGCCCGTCATGCAACGCCGCCGATTGCTTCGACTCTTTTACCAGTTTCGCGGACAGTTGCGCTTGGTACGCCGCGGAGATGTCCTTGTCCGCCGGTCCTCAGACCGCAAAGGTTGGAGCAGAAAACCAGGTGTCACCGACTGGAGGGTGAATGGCGGTCACCCAGCCGTGTCTTTGAAATCCTTCCGGCCAAAGAAACCCAAGACCTTGCCCCAATAGCCATCCTCACCGGCGAGCTTCTCCATCTCGCCATCGTCGAGCCAAAGGCCGTTGCATGAGAAACATTTGTCAACCAGCACTCCGCGGTAAGCGATCTCGGTGAGATCCATGCCACATTTGGGGCAGTGCATGTAATGCAACTCTTTAAGTTGTTTCCGCTCCTTGACGGCAATCTCTCTGGCTTTTGCGAGCGCCGCTTTGCGCTTCTTCTCGGCCTCTTCTCGGGCGAAAAATTCTTCCTCGGGGGAAGAGGGTTTGACTGGACTCATCGTCGTTCCTCACTGCTGTTGAAAAGGCATCTTTTCGTCTATCAAAGATCCCACTACACGAAAACCCAATGCCACGCCATCATCACTTCGGGTGGTTTCCACCAAAGCGATCTATTTCTCGAGTTGTTCGATCATGCGACGGGCCACAGGGGCATCGGGACCAGAAGGCATGATGTCGAGATACGTTTTGAAGTGCTGCAATGCGCTCGATTTGTCGCCCTTTATGCGGTACGCCTCTCCCAGCCCCATGTGCGCGTCAGACAACCGTGGTGCTAACCGCAGGGCTTGTTTGAACGTCGATATGGCGGCAGCGGGCTGCTCTAGGTCGAGGTAACACCATCCCATGCCGGTGTAGACATCGGGGTCGTCGGGCGCCGCCTCGCCAGCCTTCTCATACAATTGCAGAGCCTTGCCTGCGCGATCGCTTTCACGCAAACGATCGGCTTGGGACATGAGCTGCCTGTATCCAACTTTCTTCTCCGCTTCCGCAACGGGCTCGGGTTGCGGCTCCGTCGTCACGACTGGTGGTTTCAACTGGGCGGCCAACGCTACGCCGCGATCGTGATCCGGTACCTGTGCGAGCAGGATGTCGAGATGAGTGAGTGCTTTCTCCTTCGCGTCTTGGGCAGCGTACACCCATGCCAGAGCGTAACGCGCGTGTTGCAGTTTTGGGTCACGTTCGAGAGCCTCGTCGAGATAACGGATAGCTCGCTCCGACATGTTGGGGTCATGCATGACGCTCACACCCTGCACGAGGCTTGTACGGGCGTCATTGGGAGCGAGTTGACGAGCCTTTTCCAGCAAAGGTTGCATCTGCTCCAAGGCCTGCTTGTAGCGGTAGTAATCGGCCATCGCTCGATTTGCTTCGAGAGATTGGCCGTCTCGTGTGAGTGCGTCTTTGCCGGCCATGAAGGCACGTTGGCTACGCTCGGAAGCTTCGCGGCGCTTGTTGTCAATGTCGAGCTGCGCCTGTTTCTGTTCTTCTTCTCCGAGACTTGGGAGCTTTTTTGTGTGGGCATCTGCCTCCTCACGGACATACTCCGCACGGGTCAGCTCCGCCTCTGCGATACCCGCCTTGGCCGCGGGGTAATTCGCGTCTATGGCGAGTGCCTTCTCAAATTCGGCTATCGCTTGGTCGATTGCGGCGTAGCTATCACGTCCAAGGGACACGTAGCCGTTGCTGACGTGTTTGACGGCCTCTTCGTTGACGCCGCCGATGATCTTGTCCAGATAGGGTTGGAGCAGCTCGGGGCGTTGGGTGTACAGCGCAGCCGTACCGCCGACAATGGCGAGAAGAAGCAGCAGGGCGATCCATTTGCCTTTGCCGCCGCCGCCAATGACGATGTCCTCATCGCTGTCGTCAGGGATCTCCCCGGAAGACATGGCTTGCCAGTTGCCGCTGTCCCGATTCAAAGACGGCATCGGTTGTTGATGCCCCTCCCACGCAGCCTGCGTTTGTGGTGGATAGGGCATCTGCGGATGGGTGGGCATCTGCCCCGGCATCGACATCTGCTGTTGAGGACCTGTGCCATGGCCATGGGGTTGGAAACCACCAGGAGGCAATACGGGCTGTGCCTCGACCACTTGGAAAAATGTTGCCAGCTCGGCGATGTCCCCGAGGCGTTTCCAGTGTCGTCCGGTTTTGGATATCTGATCGTCACGACTTACTTTGCGCTCGACAATCCAGCGCTGCAGGGTGGTCAGCTCGCGGAAGGTGAAGACGTTGCCGTTGACCTGGCGAATCATCCACTCGCCGGCAGACTCTGAGCTCGGCAGGTTGGGAGCATACACCTTGAAGATATGGCTACAAGAGCTGCATTTCACCGGCAATCCTTCGGCCGGTATGCGATCCTCGTCGAAGTCGTATTCACTGTTACAGCGCTCGCATTGAACGTCCATGGCGGTCCTCTCAGCCAAGCATATTCTTGGTTTTAGCCAAAGCCACACCAACAACGCAATGTTCTGGTGGAACTGCCACCGCTATGCGGGAAGACGTGCCCCCATTTTGGCGGACAGATTCCACGTAAGCGTTGCTGAACCGTGGGGTGAGCCGCGGATCGGTCATAACTGCTCGAGGTGCTGTTCTGCCAACGCCATGAAGGCGCGCAGTTCATTGGAGCTCTCGGGCGCGTCAAACTGGATATCACCAAAGACCTGTCCGGCCGGGACCACTTTTGAGTCCTTGCGTGCAGTCCCGCGAATGATCGCACGGACGGCAATACGATCGCGATGGTCCAAGATTTCCTGCAAAAAGTAAAACCACGTCGGGTCGGCGGCGAGAACCCGAGTGCGCACCGTGAATCGTCGAAACATCGGGAGAGGGCGACGATATAGAATGCTGGTGCCCCCCACGAGCAATTGCACCCGATCCCTGAACACACGGCCCAAAAGGCCCAAACGCAGCGTGTACGCCCAACGTCCGAGCTCCATGTAAAGTAGGTGCTGGGCGTTGTTGACGTGGAAGTTGAGATCACAAGCCCAAGGCCACGCTCGGAACGCCACATCGAGGGTGTCGTGGGGTTGGATGCGCCGTGCGAAGAACTGGCGCAACATCAGGACGACAACGCGGCAAACATAGAACAACATGTCTGGCTTGTTACACAAAAACGGTGCGGGGACATAGTTGCTGAGGGCCTCACTTTGTCCACAAGTCCCTAAGTCCACAAGTCCCCAATGTCGCGGTGGCATGCACGACCATCTGCTGCTAGTATCCCGCATTGGCATATCGCTCTGGATTTCGGGAGGAAAGAATGTTTCTGGCGCGTCTCGTCATTGTTACTTCAATCGCCGCTGGCTTGAGCGGTTGCTCGGTGGATGTTCCCAAGCCTGATGACGGCATCTTCCTGTGTGACAAAACGGAAGATTGTGCCGAGGGATATGTGTGCGTTCTCGACCAATGTGTCAAAGACGATGGGGCCAAGATCGTTACCTTCGACGAGGGCATTGCGGCCATAGCCCGGAAGTATTGTGTGTTGGCCCTCGGGTGTTGCGCTGACGGCATCCCCGGGCCTGACGGGCCGATTACCAATCAGGCGAGCTGTGAAGCCGAGATGAAGAACATGATGACTGGCAATTCGGTCCATCCAGACGTCAATCCCCGGGTCGTCTACGATGCGAAGATCGCGATGCAATGTTTTGAAGCCATCATCGCCGATATCGATGCAGCAACCTGCAACTCTATTGAGCCTCTGATGACCGATGGCCCCCAGCATGAATCCTGTGATCAGATGACTAAGGGAAAACAACAGGCCGGACAAGAATGTGATGGCTACGATGAATGCGCCGACAACCTAACCTGCGACTGTCAATGGGAAGGCGACCAACAGACGTGCACCACCTGCCGTCGCACCGTCGGTGCGGATGCCAACTGCTCCGTGGACTGGTGTGCCGATGGTCTCTATTGCGACTCGGGCACTTGTAAGGCGCAGCTGCCTCCCGGGCAGCCGTGCACCGACGGTCAACAGTGCACCACCTATTGCGATTTTGGTACCGGGAAATGCGCCCCCCTGCCGATAGTCAGCGACACCTGTGTGAAACCACAGCCGGACGACATTGTCTTTGGACAGATGGTCGAAAGACTGAGCGATGCCTACTGTGCCACCCTGTTCGATTGCTGCGTGGATACCGTGTATCTGATGGGTGACACCGAGGTCACTTCGTTGGACGAATGCGTCGATTTGCTCGCCGAATCCCTCCAGAACGAATTCGGTGGTGATCCCCAGGCCAATCCACTGACCACCTACGACGGTGCCGCCGCTGCGCAATGCGTCGGTGCCGTGGAAGCGGCCCTGCAAGATCTCGCGTGTGGTGACACCGACCCCCTGTGGCGCGGACCGATGTTTCCGGGCTGTGACACGATGATCGAAGGCAGTGTGACAGGCGGGGGATCGTGCTCGAGCACCTACGTGTGTGCGCCAGGGCATCGATGTGAGTGTGAGTGCGGCAGCTCACCGTGTAGCGATTGCTCCTGTGAAGCGGTCAGCCCTCAAGACGGTGTCTGTGAATTCGATGACGACTGTGCTGATGGCCTCTATTGCGACAATCTGAAGTGTCGACCGCAGAAAGTTGCAGGATCAGCCTGCAGTTGGAACTTCGAATGTCTGACTCGGGAGTGTGGTGGCGGCACGTGCGTCCCGGCACCCAAGGTGGAAGAGAGCTGTGGCGGCGGCAATCAATGCTTTGATGAGCCATTCGCAGTCAACAGCACAGACCCGGTCCCGGGTTCTGGCAACGAGTGCGTCGACGAATGTGCTGACATGACAGGCTGCAACGTTGGTCTGGAGTGCGTTGAAGATCCCCGTCACCCCAACAGCGGTGTATGCCGTCCCACCTGTGGCGGTTCTGGCGAATGTCTTGACGAAGGCATGGTGTGCGCCTATGCCAAGGACGCGGCAACGGACGTCTGGCCTAACTATCGTGCTTGCCTGCGCCCGGGTGAGTGGCGTTGTGCCTTGAATGGTTACCTGCCAGCCTGGGCCGACGCCAATGGTTGCGGTGTCCCCAACTGCCGGATCGAGGGTACCTATGCCCCAGAAGACTTGATCACAGGGCTGGGAGTCAACGACTATGTCCGCGATCTGCAGCTCGTTGGTCGAAAAGCAATTCTCGAGGTGAACAACAGCAACTGGGACAGCTATCTGGTCCTCCCTGTCACGGGTGACGGCACCATGTGCAGTCCCCTTAACTTCCCATCCGGCAGGCGTCACGGCATGGCCGTTATGCCCGCTGGCGACAACATTCTAACGATCGGGACGACCTGTTTTGTGCAAACCGGAGGCACCGACTGTCGGGGAGGCGCTGCATCGACCACTTGGTTTGAGGTCCACGATGTCGCAACAAACAGCTATGGCTGTGGGGTGAACCCGACCGCCCGAGGCTCAGCTCTCGAGCTCCAGGGTTGGGACGTCGACTCGTTCAAAGATATGACCGCCGGCGCAAATTTCTTCGCTGTCTCTGGGGCGAGAGGCCCCGTCGCTACGCCCAAGGATGAGATCTATGTCATCCACGCACCCGATTTCAACTACTTGAACCCGGTCAATCTGCCCTCCGTTTCCTGGACTGGGCACGGTTGGCTCGGTGCCACGGGCAGTCGACTGTTCTATACCCAGTTAAGTTACTCGGGAGATGTAAGCAACGCCGAGCTTGTTATGAGAGACTATTCACAGTCTCCAGTTATCACGACGAGCATCGAGCGCGACAGCTATCGGGAAGGCTGTGAGATTGTGGCCGGCAAGGATCGGGTTCTGTGGACCCGCAACAACGATGGGTCGACACCCTGCAACAAGACAAGCAGCCTCGACGTGCGCTACTCAGAAGGTGGCCAACTCGGAGGCGACCTGCAGTCCGACCATCATGGCTTGGCAAGCCTGAGTCTCGGGGATGGTGTTTTGACCATGCCCAGAGATGTCGTGATGTCCGGTTCGGTGGTGGCCTGGGTGGAGCAAGATGGTTACAACTTTGAGATTAGGGCGATCGATGTGACCAACTGCGAGATGGACGTGAGCAACGATCAAGTGATCATCCTCGCCTCCAGAGAGAGCAGCTCAACCACCACGTGCCCCGGTACTGCCAACATGGGCACGAAATGGAGCGTCGACGCCGTCGCCATCGATTCCCACGAGCGGGGTATGCTGACCCTCGCCTTTGTGGCGACGTGCAAAGGCTACGACGCCGTGACCCATTCGAAACAGGTCTTTTCCCGCGTCCTCTTCGACCGGTAGCCGGATGTGACATAGAGTTTCCGATTTTCCCCCGAGCCGCCACCTCATGCTCGCGCTCAACGACGTATTTGCGGCCATTCTCGTCGGTGGCAGGGGCTCTCGTCTCGGCACTGTGGACAAAGCACAGTTGAAGCTATCTGGTTCTAACGAGACCCTCTTCGAACGATTGACACGTGTTCTCGCGCCGGCGGTCGCAGAGATCGTTGTGGTGGGCCGACGGGAGCAATCAGCTCTGTATCGTGACAGCCCCTATCGTTTCGTCGCTGATCAACAATCGGGGGCAGGACCGCTGGCAGGCCTGCAGGCAGCTCTGCGCTCTGCTCCAGTCGCTTGGTGTTTCCTCGTTGCCTGCGACATGCCTAAGCTCGACGCCAGTATCGTCGATTATTTGGCCAAGCAGCGCGAGCCCAACCGCGCCGTCGTGCCGCGGACCACCCGGGGACTCGAGCCAACCTGTGCGCTATATCCGCGCTCCTACGTCACCCATGTCGATGCCGCGTTGGTGCGAGGTTTGCGGGCAGTCTACACGTTGCTCGCACAAACGGACGTCATTGAAGTAGAGCTTCCACCAGATCTCGAGCCCAAACTTCGCAACATCAACACCGCACAAGACCTGAGAACCCAGCTCTAAACAGAAGGAGGCCGCGACTCCTTCCTCTTCACTGAGAAATAGAAACCGAATCGGGTTTGCCGGGGGCTTCTGCGGGATGCATCGTCCACCCCGTAAAGCCGTATAGCGCCGAAGTCATTGGGTTGAGCAGGTTCACAAAGGCAAAAGGGATATACAACAGCGGTGAGACGCCCAACGTCGTCGCCATGAAGGCACCACAGGTGTTCCACGGCACCAAGGGCGAGGTCATGGTGCCCGCGTCCTCGAGGCAGCGCGATAGGTTCTTGGGATGCAGGCCCCGTTTGGCAAAGGCGGGTTTGTACATGCGCCCGGGAATCACGATGGCCATGTATTGATCACCAGCGAGTATGTTGACGCCGATGCAAGTGAGCAGGGTGCGAACGACCAAGCCACCGGTGCTGTGCACTCCTGAGAGGATGGCGGTGGCGATGCGATTAAGCATGCCCGTGGTTTCGAGAATACCCCCGAAGCTCAGAGCGCACACAATGAGTGCCACCGTTGGCATCATTCTTTCCAAACCACCGCGATTGAGGAGATCATCCAAAGCCGCGAGACCTGTTTTCGCGGCGTAGCCACCCTGGGCTGCGCCGACAACAGCGGTCAGTGACGCGCTCTGTACCAGGCTGGCACAAATACCGCCAAGGATCGCACCAACCAAGAGTGACGGCAGCGCCGGGACACGCAGGACAACTAGGGCGATGACACACAAGGGCGGCAGCAAAAGACCCCAGTGGATGACGAAGGTACGCTCGATCGTTGCGACAATCTGTTCAGTACCGATAGCGCTGACGTTGTCCGTTTTGTAAGTGAAGCCAATGATCCCGTACGCCACGAGAGCGATCACCAAGCTCGGCAAGGTGGTGGAGACCATGTGGCGTACATGGGTGAACAGATCCGTCCCGGCTACCGCCGGCGCGAGGTTGGTGGTGTCTGACAAGGGCGACATCTTGTCGCCCACATAGGCCCCAGAGATGATGGCACCAGCGGTGAGTCCCGGTGAGATGTGCAAGGTCGCGCCGATGCCAATGAGCGCGACGCCCACGGTGCCCGCCGTCGACCAAGAGCTACCGGTCGCCGTGGAGACGATGACGCAGACCAAACACGAGGTGGCGAGAAACAGGTTCGGCGAAACGATCTTGAGGCCAAAGATAATCAGCGTCGGCACAATGCCACCGAGAATCCAGGTACCGATGAGGGAGCCGATTACCATTAAGATCATACATGCCGGCAGGGCGGCGTGAATGGCGTGGGTCATGCCGTCGAGTAATCGTTCCCAGGTAACGCCGTATCGCCGTCCCAACAAACCGGCGATGGCAGTGGCGAGGATCAAAGGAATGTGCGGTGGCTGCTCGAGCTTCAAGGTGGCGAGAGCGAGCATACCCGTGAGGCAAGCGATGGGAACCAATGCAACCCACAACGGGGGTTGCGGCAGGTCCGCAGGACTTTGTTGAACGTCATCGGTCATAGGGGCTGATAGCACGAGATTTGGGGCAAGAAACAGTAGATCACTGAAGCAGTTCGCCGTCTATCCGAGCGGTGATATGGGGGTGCCCATGCGACAAATCATCCTCGCCTCGACATCCCGGTACCGCCGTGGCCTTCTCGAGCAGCTGGGCATCCCCTTTGAGGTGGCGGCACCACCCTACAAAGAAGAGCACGATCTCAACCTTCCTCCCACAGAGCTCGTGGTGGAGCTCGCCCGGCGCAAAGTCCAGAGCCTAAGGGACACCTATGCCAATGCCCTGGTGATCGGCTCCGACCAGGTGGGAGAGGTCGATGGTGAAATACTCACCAAGCCGAACACGGTGGAGCGGGCCGTGCGTCAGCTGGAGAAGCTCGCCGGTCGCGAGCACCGACTGCTCACAGGCTTGGTGGTGCTCGACACCGCGAGTGGAAAATTGGAGTATGAACTCGACGTGCAGGTGCTGCGCATGCGCGAGCTCTCGTCCGCGCAGATTCGCGCCTATGTGCTGCGTGACAACCCCGTTGATTGCGCCGGCTCATATAGGATCGAAGGCCCGGGTATCGCGCTATTTGAGTCGATGCACGGCGACGACTACACGGGCATCATCGGTTTACCACTGACGCGAGTCGTCTCCATGCTCACCCGCTTTGAGGTAACCTGGCCGCCCGTTGTTTAACCCATTTTAACCCATAGACACGAGTGGACCCAAACTCGGGCTCAGCATATACGGCACCCAACTCTGTTCAATGCAGATGTGGTGCCTCGGCTCTGCATCCAATGGGGCGTAAGGGCAGAGAAGGACTGGGATCAGAAACAGGAGCGAAGCCAATGGCAGAGAAGACGAAGACGCGGGTGCCCATCGCTACACAGTTGGCGACCATGGGTAGCAACTTCTGGGTGGCCAACATCATCGAAGCGGGAGAGCGGTTGGCCTTCTTCGGCGTGCGCGCCGTGGTGCCGCTTTACATGTGTGGTGACGACTCGGTGTTGCACCTGAGCATGACCGAAAAGGGCGTCATCTTTGGCATCTGGGCCCTCCTGCAATGTCTCCTACCCATGGTTTCGGGAGGCTACACCGACGCCTACGGATACAAAAAGAGCATGGCCATCGCCTTTTGTATCAACATCATCGGCTACGTCTCCATGGCCTCGGCGACGGGATTCTGGAGCATGCTGCTGGCGGCGATGCTCGTTGGAACGGGGACAGCCATCTTCAAGCCACCGGTGCAGGGGGCCGTGGCCAAGTCGCTCAATGAGGGCAACTCGGGTTTGGGCTTTGGCCTCTTCTATTGGGTCGTCAACATCGGTGGCTTCCTCGCGCCGATGGCGGCAGCGGTCTTGCGTGGCAATGAAGCGGCACCGACTTGGAGCCATGTCTTCTATGGTGCCGCCGTTGTCACCGCATTCAACTTCCTGCCAGCGATGCTGCTGTTTAGGGAACCCGAGCTCGACGTAGCGGCACGAGAGAAGAGTCCCTTACAGGTATTCGCCGACTCCATCGCCACTCTACTCAAAGACCGAGAGATGTTGCGCTTTTTGTTCATCATCTCCGGTTTTTGGTTCATGTTCATGCAGCTTTGGGACCTCTTGCCCAACTTCATCGACGAATGGGTCGACACCCGCGATGTCGGAGGGTTCTTGACCTCCGCCGCTGGTACGGTGGGCATGGGGGCGTCTGGTTTGCTCGAGGCAGACGGCGCAGCGAAACCCGAAATCCTCATCAACATCGATTCCTTCACCATCCTCATGGTGGTGCTCCCTCTCGCTTGGTTCTTTGGCAAATTCCGCATGATGGCGGCATTGAGCACCGGAATCGCCATCTCCGTCGTCGGTTTCGTCGGCTCCGGCGCAACGAACGTCGGTATGGTGTGCGCCGCCATGATCTTCCTATTTGCACTGGGGGAGTCGCTTTGCAGTCCCAAGTTTTCGGAGTACATCGGCATGAGCGCGCCCGCAGACAAGAAGGCGTTGTACATGGGCTACTCCAACATCCCCTTTGCCGTCGGTTGGGCCGGCGGGAATTTTCTCTCTGGCCCTCTCTATGACACCTTCTCTTCCCGCAGCCGCTTTGCCCAAGAGTATCTCGTTGAGCATTTCGGTATGACCGTAGAGGCAGTCGCTGCACTCGAGCCCAAGGAGATCATGCCGACCTTGGTAGGGAAGCTCGGAGAAGGGGCGACCACCTACGATGCGACCCAACTGCTTTGGCAAGCACACAGCCCTTGGGTCATTTGGTGGATCTTGGGGGCTATTGGCCTGGCTTCGCTCGTTGGCATGGTATGGGTGTACCAACGGCAGGAGAAGACAACGTGAGTTGGTTTGTCGAATTGCACCCGGTCTGGCAGGCTTTGCTGGCCACCCTTTTCACCTGGGGAGTGACGGCGCTGGGTGCGAGCGTGGTGTTCTTCTTCAAAAAGATCAGTCGACGGGTTTTAGACGCCATGCTCGGTTTTGCCGCCGGTGTGATGATGGCGGCGAGCTACTGGTCACTTCTGGCACCGGCAATTGAGATGGCCGAGGAATCTGGCGGAGTGCCGTCCTGGGTTCCCGCTGTCGTTGGTTTTGTCGGCGGCGCTGGGTTTCTGTGGGTTGTCGACAAGTTGCTACCACACTTGCATTTGGGCTTGCCAATCGAACAAGCCGAGGGTCCCCTAACCAACTGGCGGCGAAGCATTCTTCTGGTCTCGGCGATCACCTTGCACAATATTCCGGAAGGACTTGCCATAGGAGTTGCGTTCGGTGCCGTCGGGGCGAATGTCCCGTCGGCAACTTTGGGCGGCGCAGTTGCTTTGGCCCTTGGAATTGGGCTTCAGAACTTCCCGGAAGGGACAGCCGTGTCAGTTCCTCTTCGGCGCGAGGGTTTGTCGCGACTCAAGAGCTTCTGGTATGGCCAAATGTCGGGAATCGTCGAGCCGGTGGCAGCATTGGCTGGAGCTGCTGCGGTGATCTTTGTTCGCCCTATTCTACCCTACGCGTTGTCGTTCGCCGCAGGCGCAATGATTTTTGTAGTTGTCGAGGAGTTGATACCCGAGTCTCAACTCGCGAAGAATACCGACCTCGCAACGATGGCTGCCATCGTTGGCTTTGCCGTCATGATGACTCTCGATGTGGCACTTGGCTGACAGTTTCGCGAGGCCGTCGTATTTCCTGCCTTGTCGAATATCCTGCATTTCTGACGCACACAGTCTTGACCCCATGCCCCCGGGGTTGGCATAGCTGCGTGCCGCTTGCATTGACAAAGGAGACGACCATGGCACGCACCGTCTTTCTCGGCACCGGGCACTATTTGCCTGACAAGGTGGTGACCAACGCCGATCTGGCGAAGATGTTCGATACCTCTGATGAGTGGATTGTGCAGCGCACGGGCATCAAAGAGCGCCGTTATGTCGATTTTGAGAAAGAACCCATGGGCTCGTCAGAGTTGGGTGCTCGCGCGGCTCGCGCGGCGTTGGCGGATGCTGGCGTCAGCAAGGACGAGGTCGATCTCATCATCTATGGCACTTTGAGTCCTGACAAGGCTTTCCCCGGTGATGGGGTGCTCATCCAAGCGAAGCTGGATGTGCCCGCCGGAGTGCCGGCCCTCGACGTTCGCAATCAATGCTCCGGTTTTCTCTACATGCTGTCGGTGGCTGATGCTTTCATCAAAGCTGGCACCTACAAACGCGTCTTGGTGATTGGCGCAGAGACCCACTCAACGGGAATCGAGTTCGCCGATCGTGGTCGTGATGTCACGGTGATTTTTGGTGATGGCGGTGCCGCCGCGCTGCTCGGACCCGGCGACGATGATGCCGAGCGCGGCGTTCTTTCCGTGCACTTGCACGCAGATGGCCGCTATTGGCAAGAGTTGCACTTGTCGTATCCATCGAGCGCCGAGATGCCCCGCGCCACCCCGGAGAAGGTCGCCGCCGGCGCCCATTGGCCACAGATGAACGGTCGCACGGTGTTCAAGCACGCGGTGTCGCGAATGCCAGAAGCGGTGCATGAGGCTCTCGATGCCAACGGCTTGAGTACCTCCGATATCAAGCTGTTGATTCCACATCAGGCAAACCAACGTATCACCGAGATGGTGCAGCGCCGCCTGGAACTGCGTGACGATCAGGTGTTCAGCAATATCGCGAAGTATGGCAACACCACCGCCGCCTCGATTCCTTTGGCCCTCGATGAAGCCGTCAAGGAAGGTCGCATCAGTCGTGGCGACTTGGTGTGTCTGGTGGCCTTCGGTTCCGGATTCACCTGGGGCTCTGCGCTGATTCGTTGGTAGTTGCCTCTGCGTCGTGGTTTTGGCGAAATGCCCGTAGCAATGATTGCTACACGCTCCTGTGGCGTGTTAGTCCTTGATTTCATGGATAAAACAGGACACCGCGGTCCATAGGTCTTGAGCAAATTTATCCGTGCTCGACAAGCCCCACAACGTGTACGAACATGGCTCGGCTGAGACCTGCAGATTGGGGTGTCATTGACCGCAAGAGACATGAATACTCGCGAGAAGCACCGGGCTTTTGGGATGGCGATGGCGGCTTTCGTGTTTCTCTCGGTCGTCACGGTCTTGGTGTGGCGAAGCCAGGTTGGACGCCAACAGCAACTTCTCGCTCGACACGCGGAGGACGTGGCGTTTCAGGCTTCTCTGCGTCTGCAAGTTTTCGTTGAATCTCATTTGAAAATGGCATCCGTTTTCGCAAAACGGTGGGCAACCCACGAAACACAGGATTTCTCGCAGAAGCGCTTCGAAAAATTCGGGACGGTCATGATCGCCGAATTGCCCGGCTACTACGCCATAAGCCTGTTGTCACCTGACAATGGACATTGGACCGTGCCAGCGAGCGTTGATCACTCTGAAATCATCAAAAATTTCCAACGCGAACGTCTTTTCGAGGAAACGCGTGCTGCAGCTTCAGTGTTATTGTCAGGTCCCGTCCGCGATACTGCAGGGCATGTGAGCTTCTTTGCGACATTGCCACTACGGAGAGGACATGACGATTTGGGTTTCCTTATGATCCAATTCCAAGCGAAGACACTGATCGATGATTGTTTTCACGAAAAGATTCGTTCCGAATTTGATTTCGTGGTCGAAGACAAGACCGGCTTGGTTTATCGCTTCACGCCGGACGGTGACCAATGGATGGAGTCCCAAGAATCCACCGGCCAACGGGTGAGTTTCCGTCTTCACAATCGTCAGTGGATTTTGACGGTAGTGCCTCAAAAGAGGATCTTGAACAGTTCTGGGTGGGTGGCCAACCTGGCAGTTCCCGCTCTTGGATTTCCAGTGACTGTCGCGCTTGCGTGGCTGGTGTGGTTGTTGCTGCGTCGCATGGAGATGCTTCGCATAGCCAAGGATAGAGCCGTCCTGGAAGTCGAAGAAAGACGACGTGCTGAGTCTGCTCTGCAGGTCTCACAGGCACGACACGCGCAACTATCTCGGAAAATACTTATGGCCCAAGAAGAGGAGAGATCCCGACTTTCCAGAGAGCTTCATGATGAGCTTGGACAGATCCTCACGGCCCTACGTTTTGAAATGGGACTGCTTGGAAAGACGTTGGCCTCCGCTTCTGAGTCAAAGAGCCACCTGGTCGATAACGCTGTGAAACTGGTTGAAACGTCTGCTGAGGAGCTGCGACGCATCTGCAGAGGGCTCAGGCCTCCGCTTCTCGATGACCTTGGACTGGAGCCGGCCCTTCATATGCTCACTCGAGACTTCGTAGAGCGCACAGGTATTACCGTGGACTTCGATATGGACTTCGAAAGGGCCGACGACATCGTTACACCAGAGGTCGCATTGGCAACCTATCGGATCATGCAAGAAGCGCTCAACAATGTTAGCCGCCATGCAAAGACCATGAATGTTTCCGTTTCCATTTTTCGAACCAATGACGAGCTGCAATTGTCGATTGAGGATCACGGCGTGGGTTTTGATCCGGATGCATTGAGTCCTCAAGACAGCTGCGGGATCCAAGGGATGCGTGAGCGCGCTCATCTCGTTCTTGGAACGTTGTCAGTATCTTCATCGATTGGGGACGGAACCAGCCTTGTCTTTCGTGTTCCACTCAAACAAACGAAAGGTGAATCGGCATGATTCGCGTATTGGTTGTCGATGATCACACTCTCGTCCGGGCAGGCCTTTGTCGGCTTCTGGAGTCAGAGGATGATATCAAAGTAGTGGGCGAAACCGGCTCGGGTCGTGAAGGCATTCAGATGTGCCAGAAACTCAAGCCTGATGTTCTTCTCCTCGATTACAATCTTCCCGATGCGGACGGCCTTGCGGTCACCGAACAATTGACTCCTCTAAACCTCAAGACGAGGATCTTGATCCTCACGATGTACAGCAATGAAGAATACGCCATCCGTTTGCTGCGAGCTGGCGCTTCGGGTTTTGTCGTCAAAGGTGCCTCCACCGACGAGCTGGTGGAAGCCGTGCGGGTTGTTGCAAACAAGGGGACCTATGTAGGCAAGGCAATTCAAGAAAAGATGGTTCAGCGTTTGGGCCAACCGCAGGGGGAGGCACCGGAAGCCGTGTTGTCCAATCGCGAGATGCAAGTTCTAACGCGCATTGGCGCAGGCACTCCGACTCGTCAACTGGCAGAAGAGCTGTGTCTTAGCTTGAGCACCGTGGAAACCTACCGCAGCCGCATACTGGAGAAGCTCAACCTTCGCAACAACTCAGACATCACCAGGTTCGCGATCCGAAGAGGACTGATCGACTTGGAATAGAGCTACAGCCAGTCCATAGCAGTCCATAGCAAGTACTTGCGTTCTCTACCGCTCGTCGTCATCGAGGCTCTTGAGCTTTCGCAGGATGCCGAGCGGGCTGTCACCCATGGCAAGTTTCATGATGCTGTCGAGCTTCTCTTGGTCGGCGGAAAACTTCTTCATCAACCGCGCCTCATAGGCGTCCTTGAGATTTTCCACCAGCTTCTCGAATTCATAGGGTTTGGGTAAATATCCAAATGCCCCCAGCTTGGTTAGCTCCACCGCGCTGTCCAAGGAGCCATGGCCCGTAAGAATGATGGCCTCGAGAAATCGGTGCTCTTTCTTGAGGACCTTGAGAACTTCACCACCGTCCATCTCCGGCATCTTCAAATCCAACAAAGCGATGTCGAATTTCTCTTTGCGGGCGACCGCAATGGCCTCCGGCCCATTGGATATTGCCCGGACGTCAAAACCACGTTTTCGGAGACGTGTGGTGATGGCTTCCAAAAATCGCGTCTCGTCATCCACAATCAAGAGCTTGATCACATGTTCCATGGTGTTCTCCAATCACTCATTACGATCCGGGA
>Ga0208968_1000910_pt1 | contig 17194 bp, 16 predicted proteins | sample RifOxyA3_FD_184031 | JGI IMG/M metagenome (GOLD analysis project Ga0208968, IMG submission 184031) | Groundwater microbial communities from Rifle, Colorado - Rifle Oxygen_injection A3 (SPAdes) | ecosystem: Environmental > Aquatic > Deep subsurface > Groundwater | place: Rifle, Colorado, United...
TATACTTGGTTTGAATATAACAATATAAAAAAACACTGTCAAATATTTTACTGATTTTTCCTTAAATAACAAAACGATTTTAGGAAATTAAGTAAAATAAATTTTAACAGGCCTTTATTTATTTTTAAAAATTCAATAAACTCATGAAAATTGTCGATTTAATCAATGCTATTTATTATGTTTCAATAATGAGGCAAGGATGACCGGGAAAAAATTATTATCTGCTTTAGACATTGCTGAAGAGTTGAATGTCGGCAAAGCAACAATAAAATTTATATTAAAAAGATTTCAAAAATGGCTGCCACATGAGCTGATCGGCGGCATGCCTTATTACTTGCCCGAAAGCATAGGAATAATCATAAAAATAATTGAACACCTTGAAACAGGAATGCTGCCCGGAGCAATAGATAAACATTTTGATACACAATTAAAATCAGATACGACTCACATTCTGAATTCTTCCATAGACCTTATACAGAATGAGGATATACGTCTAAATAAAGAGGGTGTGGCCCTTTTAAAATCTCTTTTCAGTGAACTTGGCGAGCAACAGAAAAGAATTGCCTTGGCACATGAAAAAAGAGCTGCTGCCGAAGAAAGAAAAGCAGTGGCCATTGAGAAACGTGCTGAAGCTGAAGAAAAAAAAGCTGAGGCCATGAATAATATTGCCAATGCGTTGCAGGAAATGAACAGATTCAGAGATAGGGGGGCTGAACCCGCCGCTCAAAAAGTAGCTCATCATGCTGCCAAAGCCATGATCCTTGATGGAACCGATCCGGCATATGAAGATATTAGAGTGAAGGATACTTATGAAGAGATGGATTCAGATATGTCCGATCTTTTTGGTGAAGGTGACTTGATTAAGGAATTAACCGCAAATGACACACCTTCAGATTCTCTTGAAGCTGAAATGGAAGATCCATTGAGTTGCTTGAATGATATTCCGGAAACTGATGATTTATCCCTTTTAATTAAAGATGAGCTACTAGAGGACAAAAACCGATTAATTGTATTAGACGATCTGTCTGCTTTGTTGGAACATGACTTGAAAACCACAGAAATTGAAATTGATGATTTGTCGGCGCTGCTTGATAATGACTCATTGGAAACGGTTATTACAGAAGGACTTGATGATTTATCACAACTTATTGATGGGTTAGACAAAATTAAAGACATTACCAAAGAAACAATCTTTTTAAATCCTCATGAACCAATGGATGATTTGAATAAATTAATAACCCCTATCGATAGCCTGATGGATGATCTATCAAAGCTCATTGATTCCACTGAAACAGTTAATAAATCCTTTTCAGAAGAAGAAAATATAAAAAAGACAAAAGCAATAAGCATAGACATCTCTCCTGATGATGATATTGATAAATATAAAGCGGCTATCATGAAGATTATTCTTGAATTAAAAACAGAGGGCTTTAACGCGGAAGACACCACTCTTCTGCTGAACAAAAATAAAATCAGAACACTGTCTGGAAAACCTGAATGGAGTCAGAAAGCAATTTCACAAATCTATAAATTCATGACTTCTATAAAATAATACAGCCTTATTTCGCACCGGCTTTTTTTGCAAAACTTGTATCAACAAATTTATCAAGATCAATCAGGCTTGTCATGATTTTCATTTCATCCATCATATATTTCTGAATTATATCCAGATCTTTAATAATCGGGAATAGTTCTCCTGTTAAAATGCGATCCGGCGGATCAGTGAGAACCTTGAAAATAACATCTCTGTCTTGAGACAGAAAATCACCGCCAATAATTGAAGCAGGCTCTGGTTGAGCATCAATTGCAAGCCCGGATCTCACAAAACTATTACAAATTTCCTGAATTGCTTCAGGGTATTTTTGAATGATGTCATTTCGCACGACAAAAACACAACATGGATGCTTGGGCCATAAATCTTTGGAAAGATAAAATTCTTCCCCATGGCCTTTGGCAATAACCTGTGAGCCAAAAGGCTCTGCAACTATAAAACCGCCGATTTCACCTTCTTCATCATATTCTAAAGCTTCCGGCATCTGGAACGGCGCTACAACTTCCAAGGTCACATCTATGCCTTTTTCCGTTGCCCTCCCCGGCTTTAACCCCTTTTCAGACAAAAGCCTATGGAATAGCATGTTATGAACTGAAAGCTGATAAGGAATCAAAACAGTTTTGCCGGCAAAATCCTCTATTTTTTCAATATGGGCCTTTTTACTTTTAACCAGAATGCTGCCGGCCTTGTGGGCAAAAAGAAGCAGCTTCAAATCAACACCTGATTTAAATAGATCCATGGCGGTTGGAGCTAATATCAGGGCACCATCCAGTGATTTGGTGGAAATAGCATCGGCAACCTCATTCCATCCATTTTTCAGCACGGGGCTAAGCGTACAATGTTCAAAAGTTTCCATGCCTTTTTTTAATTTCAGGTTAGTCACGCCAAGAATTAGATGATCTGTGATTTTTAGATAACCAATCTTTATTGCAGGTTTTTCCGCCATTGTGATACCCTCCGGATTATGTGCGTGGATTTAGCCAATATCTTTTATTATGCTTAAGTTATTTTCAATGTCAATAACAAACATTAGTAAAAGTATCCTTGTAGTTTTGACAGATAAAGTTCCCCAAGGCTCAGATCTTCGGGAGTCGTAATTTTAATATTAAATTTGGAACCTTTGATTATGTGCACTTTCCCTCCGGAATGTTCAAGGATTGAAGCATCATCAGATCCAACAAAAGATGTTTTTGCTGCATTTTGAAATGCCTCGATAATAGGTTGCAAATAGAAACACTGCGGTGTTTGAATGAGATAAAGATTCTCTCTACTGATTGTTTTATGAATGCTCAAATCAGGTTGAACATGCTTAACCGTATCAGAAATTCTAATTGCAGGGACACAGGCACCTGATCGCACAACTTCTTTGATACAATCCCGGATTATCTCCTGGTTAACAAAAGGGCGGACTCCATCATGGATCAGGACAATGGCATCGTTTTCAGATATAGACAGATTGTGTATATATTTCAGTCCGTTAAATACAGAGTCCTGTCTTTGATTTCCTCCTGCAATGAGATGAATCTTATCTATTAATCCATAAGGTTCGAGTATTTTTAATCTGCAGTATTCCATATCATCTTCCGGAACCACAAGGATAATTTCCCGAATATCCTCGCTATAGTGGAATACCCTAACTGTTCGGGTAAGAATTGGAATTTCATGGAGTAAAAGATATTGCTTTTTTGTGTCTGATCCCATGCGCAACCCCTTACCGGCAGCTACAATTATAGCAAAATGATTTATTTGGGTCATATCAGCTCAAATAAGACAGTTCTTTTGGCAAAGGGATACCTTTTCCCATGAGATCTTCCCCATAATTCACATTAGAAAGTGTTTTAATATCCTTTAAGGCACGTATATCCCCTTTAAACTGAACTGTTTCGAGTTCTTCCTTTTTTATTTTCCCTCCTGCCCATTGGATATCCAGCACACTGGATGCATCAAATACATCCGTATTAACAAGCATTTTTACTTCTCCTCCGTAATGCTGAACAATTTTGGCTACCAAAAGGCTTGGACGGCTGTGAAATCCCCTGTCTCTTGGAATGCCCACCTCGATAACGGAGGTTTCCATGTTTTCATTCAGTATTTTCAGTGCAACAGCTTTTCCGGATGATAAAAATTTCCAGGCATAATACAGACAAAAATTGACAGCCCGATCCAGCAAAACATCTGGATCAATCAGGCTGGATAGTGATTCACTTATATTTTTGTAAACATCCTTGAACCCGATATCATGAAGATGGCGTTCATAAAAATGCAAAAGGCTACCGGCAACCTGAAGCAGATGAAATACAATTGAAAAATGGCTTCTAAGCTGTTCAAGGATTGAATTTTGAGGAGAAGATTTAGTATTTACAACATATGAATCAAATGAAGATTGTATATTATGAATCAGCATTTCATATCTTCGAATGATGACTTCATTGAATTGTCCGGGGACAAGCGCATTGATCTTTTTTAAATCATATCGCTCATAGAAGGCAAACTGTTCAAAATCTTTTACAACCTCTAAAAATTCACTGGAAATCCGTGTTAAATTTTCTCTTTGCTGAGCTTTGGAATTAAAGTCGTCAATATTATGATCAAGCTGTTGAATTGAAGATATTCCGGGGAAATAGCTTAAATCATACCCTGTATTCGGCAAATTAATTTTAAGTCGACGCGCTTCCGCAATAACAATCGGGGCTGCAAGCTTAATGGATTCTTGTAAAATTTTTAGAGTGTCAAAAGCTTCGAGCTTGAAAGTTTCATATCGATTCTCTTCAAAAAAATAATATTTAAATCGATTCAATATATGCCTCTGGGAATAGCATGCCAATGCAAGATGTCTTATAGTAGCAGATAATTCACGATAGAATATCCATTCTTTATTCTTTTTTGCTCCATGGAAATCAAGAAAATCTTCTAGAATATGAGATGTTGTAATCAGTTTTGAGTATAATTTTTTTGTAAAAATATAGCTGTCATCATTAAGCTTATCAACAAAAACAATGCATTTCAGGTATTCAAAGGAAAAGATATTGGCTTTTTCTTTAAAAGAAATATCACATATTAAATTCATCATAAAATCCAGGGGTTAAAATCGGTCTGACCAATTAATAAGCCGAATTCTGTTGCCTGTTATTGTTACCTCAAACAGGCCAACGATCATTCATCTAGGATACACGTTGCCGTGTACCTCAAGCAACCTACCCGAAAACTTGGGCGGACAACCCTCAAACGTTTCCCTATTTGGTCTTGCACCGGACGGGGTTTACCAAGCTTTTCCAGTCACCTGGAAAACTGGTGCGCTCTTACCGCACCGTTTCACCCTTACCCGTATCTGTAACCGATACAGGCGGTCTACTCTCTGTTGCACTTTCCTTCACGTCACCGTGACTCCATGTTATGGAGCGTCCTGTCCTATGGTGTTCGGACTTTCCTCCAGGCTTAAAACCCAGCGATCGTTTTGCCTGGTCAAACCGATTTTTCTTTTAATTCTTTATATAATATAGAATTCTACTGCATTGTGGACACGAAATCAATGACTTCCCCCTTTGAACCTCTATATACAGCTGGGGGGGGATATTCATAAAACACCCCATGCATACTTCATTTTTAACATTAACGACGGCAAGGCCCTGATTCATCTTTGATATCTTATTGAATCTGTTCATTAATGAAGGATCAAGAGTTTTTCCGATTTTTGCCTGACTTTCGAGATATTCATCAAGCATTTCTCTATCCTCAACAGTCTTTTTTTCAATGTCTTTTTGTTCCGATTCAATTTGTGCTTCAAGAAGTGAAAATCCCTTTTGGCTTTCCTGAACGAGTCCCTCTATTTTTTCCTTTTCATCAAGACGTTCAATTAATTCAGTTTCCAAGGCGTCTTTTCGTTTTTTATTATCATCGACTTCTCTTAAAAAAAGCTGATATTCCTTGTTGGTTTTAACCATCTTTAATTTTTCATTGCTTTTTACAATACGGTCATCAATCATCTTAATTTCTTTTTCAAGGTCACAACATATTTCTGAAGCTTTTACAAAATTATTTTTATTCTCTTCCAAAGCCATACCAAATTGTTTTAATTTTGAACATAGCTTATTCTTTTCTTTTTCAAACTTTTCCAGAATTCCTTTTAACCTTACAATTTCCGTCTCTGCCTCTTGCAGCTTTATCAACGTTTCTATATCTTGAACCTGATTGGGTGTGTCCTTCATTTTTTTATCCTTAAAATATAGTAAATGGGTCTCTATCTTCTTTATATTTTGTTAATTTTATATGGTAATTTACCGCATGAAAACCCATATTCAGCTTTTCAAAAAGCAAATCAACCACCATCTGTTCCGAACCAAAATGTCCAACATCAATCATCCCTTTTGAAACTTCTTCGACATGCCGTGCATCATGATATTTTACATCCCCGGTGATAAACACATCAGCCTTTGAATTTATAAACTCTTCAATGAGGGAGCCGCCGCTACCGGTGCACATTGCTACCGCTTCGACAATCATGTCCATGTTTCCTGTAACTCTAAGATATGACAGGTTCAATTTTTCTTTTATCTGGTTGGCAAGCTGCTTTAGCGTAAGTTTTGTATCAGGATATCCAATCCTTCCAATACCGGTTTGTTCATGTTTCAAACCATGAACTGAATGATCAATGATAAAAGGAGCTGTTTTTTTAAATCCAATGGCGGAGGCAAAATAATCATTTAAACCACCCATGGCCTTATCAAGGTTTGTATGAATAGAAATAATACCGATGCCATATTTCGCAGCAATTTCAATGGCTTTACCAGGCATCCGATCAAAATCGATAGTTTTTTCAGGATGAAGCATTAAGGGGTGATGGGTTATTATGAGATCAAAATTTTCATTTTTTGCAAAATTTAACAGTGGCAGGGAAGCATCTAATCCAATCAGGGCCTTTTTTACTTCCCCATTTATTGTTCCTACCTGGAGTCCTGAATTATCCCAGTCTTCTGATAAGTCAAAAGGAGCAATTTCATTGAGCAGAGTTAAGATATCCCGTATTTTAGGTATATTCATATTGTCTGTAAGCAAAAAAAGCGTGGTATATCACCACGCTTTTCGTTGTTTTGTATGCTCGATTTTCTTCAGGCACATTCATATGAGAAGTGAGCATCCTTTTATGCTTTCGGGTTCAATCATATAATGTTCCTAATTCTTTTTATTATGGTGGGCCCACCTGGATTCGAACCAGGGACCGACCGGTTATGAGCCGGTGGCTCTACCAAACTGAGCTATAGGCCCTTTTTGTGTAAAAACTTGAAATATATATTATAAATCCCCATTATATGTCAATATTTAATTCTCAATAAAGGTCTTAAGTTTTTTGCTTCTTGTCGGGTGCCTCAGCTTTCTTAATGCCTTTGCCTCAATCTGGCGAATACGTTCTCGTGTTACGGTAAAATCCTTTCCAACTTCTTCAAGGGTATGATCTGATTTTTCACCAATCCCGAAACGCATTCTGAGTACCTTTTCCTCCCTAGGTGTCAATGTTGCAAGAATTTTCCTAGTTTGTTCGGCCAGACTGAAATCAATGGCAGCATCCGAAGGAATGGAAAATTTTTTATCCTCTATAAAATCACCCAGATGGCTGTCTTCTTCTTCACCAATAGGCGTTTCAAGAGAAATAGGTTCTTTCGCAATTTTTAAGACGCGTCTGACCTTATCGATGGGTATATCCATTTTTTCAGCAATCTCTTCAGGGGAAGGTTCTTTTCCCATTTCCTGGACAAGATACCTTGATGTTCTGATCAGCTTGTTGATGGTTTCTATCATGTGAACGGGTATCCGGATGGTTCTTGCCTGATCTGCAATTGCCCTTGTGATCGCCTGCCTGATCCACCAGGTGGCATATGTAGAAAATTTATAGCCTCTTCTGTATTCAAATTTATCAACCGCTTTCATTAATCCGATATTGCCTTCCTGGATCAAATCAAGAAATTGTAATCCTCTGTTTGTATATTTTTTTGCAATGCTCACCACAAGTCTTAAATTTGCCCTTACCAGTTCTCTTTTTGCCGAATCTGCTTCTTTACGCCCGGTATCGACACAGTCAATAATCTTTTTTAAAAGTTTGGAATCCCCTTTTACCTCGTTTCTTCTCAAAGAGGTCTGGTGTATTATGGAATCAATATCCTGGAATAGAATTTCAGCACGATTCTGTGTTATGAAAGAATTTGCGATTGCCCAGGATACAAATTCGTTTTGAGAAGACATCTGATCCAACATTTTTTGCATTTTGACATTAAAAGTTTGAGCGCATCGGGTTAAAAGGTCTTCAATCTTATCAAACCAAACAATAGTAGTTCTGATATTTTTTTCTATACTATCAATCACATTGGTCTCAAATCGCCATTTTTTTAATTCTTCAAAAATAATTTCCGTATTATCTGATATTTCCTTGGAGATAGTTTCATATTTTTTTGATCCTTTTTTCTCAAGTGCCAACTGATCCCGTTTTGCCTGAAGTGTTTCGTGAATATCTTTAATCATTCTTAAGGAATCAAGAAATTTTTCCTGTTTTGAAACCTCATCGACAGCACCGTCACCTTCATCCACGTCTCTTAATACATGTTTGGGGCGAATGGATTTTCTTTCCATTTTATCACCATACATAAAAATTGTAGATAAAGAAATCGGGCAATCCAGCATGGATCTTAGAACATCTCGTTCTCCCCGTTCAATTTTTTTAGCAATCTCAATTTCACCTTCCCGGCTTAGAAGAGTTACCATGCCCATTTCCTTAAGATACATTTTTACAGGATCGGTTACAGCACCGAATTCAATATCGGCACGGTCTCTCTTTGATGAGAACATATCTTTATGAGATTGTTTTTCGATATCCTGATCATCCGGTTCTTCATCTTCAAACCTTCTTGAACTTTCATGACTTATTTTTTTGAGTGTAGCGTGGCTTCTTTTTTTATCCATGGCTTTCTTAATATTTTTTTTAATTTTTTCCTTATCAACCAGTTTTATACCAAGCTCTTTAAAATGTGTGAATACATCTTCTATTTGGTCAGGTGATTTCAAATCTTCAGTTATTGCATCATTTATTTCGGCATAAGAGAGAGATCCTGTTTCTTTTCCTTTTTTTATTAATTTTTCCATGGCTGAATTACTGATAGCCTTATTCGCTCCAGACTTATTTGTCTCTATTGCCATAAAATGCCTCCTAAAGGCTTAAAATTTTTATCGATGATGTAATTGCTGAATTTCTTCCTGCTTTTTTTTCAATAGTTCAATCAACTCAGAATTACAGTCCTTTTCCGCATTTATAATTTTATTAGTTAAGGTATTTTCCTTTTTTATTCTAACTCTAATAATTCTATTTATTAATGATAGAGCAGTCCTATGAATATCTTCTTCCGAAAAAAAATCATTAATGGCATAAGACGCTAAAAGTTCCTGATCCTTATCATTTTCCATTTTTGCCATAATACAATTAACAAAAGGCTTATTTTCATGGTTAACACTCAATATTTGCTTTGCAATATATTTTAACTTTTCAGAATAAAAATATTTAGTGGCGTCTTTTTTTTTTATTAAAGGAATCGTTTCAGGATAGTTAAGCATCATTGAAATAATCTGTTCTTCTCTCCGATCTGATTCAAGTATTTTTTTATCCTCTTTACTATAATTCAAAACCGAGACGGAGTTATCGAGATAATATTCCCTGACTTTTTCCAAAACAGCTTTTTCATCAATATGAAGGGTTTCTGCAAGCTCTTTGACGTATAAAGATCGCAATGCACTGTCTTGAATAAGAATCAAATGCTGTTTCATATCATCCAGAATTTTTATGCGTCCTTCAACAGAAGATCCATGGGTATTGATGGAAACCTGTAAAAGAAATTGCATTACGGTTCCTGCATTTGTAGCAAGCTGTATGAAGGATTCTTTGCCATAGTTTAGCATATATGAATCAGGGTCATTTCCATCCGGAAGAACAAGTATTCTAATATCCACACCTTCTTTCAGAAAGGTTTTAATACTTCTTTTGGCTGCGTTGATACCGGCAGCGTCGGAATCGAATACAAGCACCATTCTTGTGGAATATCCCTTGAGAATTCTGACATGATCCGACGTCAATGCAGTTCCAAGGCTTGCGACCGTATTTTTTATACCCTGTTGATATAAGGATAAAAAATCAAAATACCCTTCAACGATATAGACGAATCCTTCTTGCCTGCAAAATTGCTTGGCACTGTGAAGACCATAAAGAATACGGCTTTTAGAATAAACAGGCGTTTCCGGAGAATTAAGATATTTGGGCATGCCGTCATCCATTACCCGACCGCCAAAACCTGCCACTTGCATATTCACATCAAAGATCGGAAATATAATACGGTTTCTGAACCGGTCGTAAAAACCTTGTCCTTGCTTTCTTTCTAACACCAGACCAGACTGAGCTGCATTTTTATCCGAAATCTTATGCTTTTTAAATAACCTGACAATTGTGTCCCAACTCTCTGGAGAGTAGCCCAGTTTGAACTCCTGTATAATATCCTCAGAAATCCCTCTTTTTTTAAGATAATTTCTTGCATGGTCCGCCTGTTTTGATCCATTTAGAAGATCATGATAATATCCCATGACGGTTTTGTTAATTCGAAACAAAACCTCCTTGAATTCAATTTCCTTTTTGATCAAAGGGCTCAGGGCAACATTATCAAGTTCGATATTATATTTTCTGGCAGCCATTTTCACTGCTTCGGGAAATGAAATTCCATGGTATTTCATTAAATAGGACAAGACATTTCCACCCGCACTGCAACCAAAACAATGAAAAATCTGTTTGCCTGAATTTACGGAAAAAGAAGGAGTTTTTTCAGAATGAAAAGGGCACAATCCGAAATAGTTCATCCCCGCTTTTTTTAAAATAACAGATTCGGAAATAACATCTACAATATCTGAAATATTTAAAATTTCTGAAATTTTTGCTTCAGGAAAAAACATCGAAATCGAGCTGACTCCAAAAATAACGGTTATGAAAATAGAATAAATAATTTAATTATTTAAAATCACATGTCAATCATTATCATTTATGATAATAGCTATTTTGAAATCCTTATAGCCTCTTTCAAATCCAGAGTCCCTTCATAAAGGGCTTTTCCTGTAATAATGCCTGTCACTCCTTTATATTCAATTTTAAGAAGATTTTTTATGTCCTGAATAGTGCTGACGCCACCTGAGGCAACAATGGGTATGGAAACAGCATCTGCCATAGCTGCTGTTTCTTCGATATTCGGACCTGTCTGCATACCATCCCTGTGTATATCTGTAAAATTGATAGCTGCAACGCCGCAATATTCAAATTGTTTTGCAAGGTCGATGGCTTTTGTCTCAGATGTCCGGCTCCATCCTTCTACGGCAACTTTACCGTTTCTTGCATCAATACCGACTACAATTTGGCCACTGTATTTTTGACAGGCATCTCTGACAAAGTCAGGGTTATAAAGCGCTTCACTTCCGATAATAACTCTTGAGACACCCATGTTCATATACATTTCAATGGTTTTAAGATCCCTAATGCCGCCTCCCACCTGTATGGGGACGTGAATATTGGATAAAATATTTTGGATGGCTTCAAGATTTCTTACTCCTTTTGCAAAGGCTCCATCCAGATCCACAACATGGATAAGGCTTGCCCCTTCATTTTCCCATCGTTGTGCCATTTTTAGAGGGTCTTCAGAGTATTGAGTTGTCTCTTCCATGCGGCCTTGTAATAGACGCACACATTTGCCTTGTTTGATATCAACAGCAGGTATGATTATCATGAAAATTCACTATATCTTAAATGTAAAAAATATTTTAGCGTAAAAACACCTAAATGCTTCCCTTAGTGGACAGCACCCCCAAAATTTTTTCATTTATTCGGGAAGCCATATGTAAAGATCTTCCAAATGCTTTAAAGATGGATTCAAGAATATGATGTTCATTGGCACCATAATAGGAATTAATATGTAGATTAAATGCCCCCTGAATACATAAGGCCTGAAAAAACTCTTTTGCAAGTTCAATATTGAATTGACCTTTAGCTTTGAGGTCGTGGGGAAAATTATAGATTAGATAGGGTCTGTTGGAAAGATCAATCGTAACTCTTGAAAGTGCTTCATCCATGGGTACACAGATGTCACCGAATCGTACTATTTGTTTTTTGTTTTCAAGAGCCTTTAAGATTACCTGGCCTAAAACCAATCCGATGTCTTCAACAGTGTGATGATAATCAACCTCAAGATCACCTTTTGCATCAATTTTTAGATCAAAAAAGCCATGGACGGCAAAAGCGGTAAGCATATGATCAAAAAACGGAATCCCCGTAGTAATTTCGGTTTTGCCAGTCCCATCTAAATCGATAAGGATGGATATATCAGTTTCTTTGCTCTTTCGAGAAGCAGTTGCCTTTCGATCCATTAAAATCCCTTAAAGCTGTTTATCCGACATTAAACCATTCTTGAATTATACTGATAATATGAGTTTTTAAATTTATAAAAATAATACAACATTGTCAAACCTTTTTTTTACAATGTTTTTTTGATTGCAAAGCTTTTTGTGAATATTTATAATAGGTTAAACAAGTCTAAAGACAACCTCATCTTTTGCCGGAGCATTTAAGAATGAATGTCATGACAAGAACATATAGCAACGGATATTCCGTCGATCCAACTTTTCAGCCATTTGAAACCAACAAGAGCTTAGGTCAAAATGATCCGGATAGAAATAAGGCTTATGCAACCAATAATTCATCAGAAATAATATCCGGGAATGATCCGGCATTTACCCAAGCGGAAATAAAACTGCTTGAAGAACTCAAAAAAACAGATACTAAGGTTAAACAGCATGAAATGGCACATATTGCCGCAGGAGGACAATATATCACCTCTGGTGTAAATTTCACATACCAACAAGGGCCTGACGGTAAAAATTATGCTGTAGGCGGCGAAGTCAGGATTGATACTTCGCCTGTTCCAGGAGATCCTGAAGCTACCATCAAAAAAATGAATAAAGTCAAAAGCGCTGCCCTTGCTCCGGCCGACCCTTCTCCTCAAGATCTTAAAGTGGCAGCCGACGCAAGGTCTGAGGTATCCAAAGCCCTTTCGGAATTAATGATATCCCAGGTAAAAGAACAGGCAACTGCTAATGAAAAAAAGGCGTTCGGCAATCTTAAAAAAGCTGCTGATTCTTATGAAAAAATAGGCTCAATACCGGACAAAGAGATATCCTCTTTTCAAATCGCTATATAATTCAACCCTTTTCAGGTGAAATTCATTTGCTTACTTGATTAATCGGATGATCTGCTTGAATTGATCGCCCTGTGCGGCTTGCATTAATTCGAAAAAAATCATTTCAACGCTGGTGGCTTCTCCGCCAGCCTTTATGATTCTCTGAATACCAATCTCTTTATTTTCTCTGGTTCTGGAAGACACACAATCCGATACAATCTGAATTTTACAACCTTTTTGGATTAAATCATATCCGGTCTGAAAAACACAGATGTGTGTTTCGATTCCCGTCAGCAGAACCTGACTTCTCCCTGTTTTTTCAAATTTATCCATGAATAAAGGTTCACCACAGCATGAAAATGAGAACTTTTCAATAGGTTCGAGCCCACTCATATATTTTGAAATTTCTTCGGAAGTGGGACCCAGATTATTTGGTATCTGCTCCATCCAGATTATCGGAACACCAAGTATTTTCATACCTTGAATCATAATCTGAAGTGATTTGAATAAATTTTCCTTTTCATACATAAGCTGAGCCAGTTGTCCTTGGACATCAATCAAGAGCATTACGGTTTTATTTAAAGCAAACATTCAACACCTCCTCAAAATCAAAGCCTGCTAAAACACAATTTGCAATCCCGGCAGTTTTTTGTTAATCCAACACCAAGTTCGGTGAATTATATTGGAACATAGTTTTTTATTTTAATATCATAAATAAAAATTTTTGCAACCAGCATGATTATTGCAGTATTCATCATTGAATGGAACCCCTTATAAGGAGTCACCCCCGTATGATTACATCAGTAACCAGCAATATATCAGCTTTGCAGGCATTCTCAAAACAGATGGCGGTCAGTGCCAATAATGTTGCAAATGCCCTTTCTGATGATTTCAAGAAAAGCCTGGCTATAAATACCGAGGGTGAAAATGGTCTGGTTCAGACCATTATAACAAAAATCGATATTCCCGACTCCCTTGTCGATGACCCCCTAACCACGACCGGGGGATTAAAAGAGCTATCAAACACCGACATTGCCGAAGAATTGACCGATCAGATAATTACATCTCAAGGTTTTAAGGCCAATACCAAAGTGATCAAAACCTACGAAGAAACTATCGGATCTTTAATTGACCTTATTGGGTAAATTTATGACAAAAAATGTCGCTTAGACCCTGTTCCTATATAGATAAAATTCTGAACCACAACAGATGAAACAGGTTAACATATATATTTTCTTATGGATATTAATGTGTGCGTTTTTTTCATGCGCTTCACACAAAAGGGCGGCATATGAGCACCATATGCCGCCGGATCTACCTCAACACCAACCTTATGATTCTTTTAACAAACAATTAAGCCAAAGAAAAATCATTGCACAATATGCTATTAACAGTTTAGGGATGCCATACAAATGGGGAGGACAGTCGCCAGAAACAGGATTTGATTGCAGCGGTCTGATTGTATATACCCATCAAATGGCTGATATTATTATACCCAGAACCGCAAACGCTCAATTTGAAAATGGCAGGGTTATAACACTACAAAATTTGCAAATTGCAGATCTTGTTTTTTTTAAAGATCTGAGAGGGAATAAAGATTATCATGTCGGGATATATATGGGTGACGGCAGATTCATCCATGCACCGGGAAGAGGCCGAAATATAACCTATGATTTTTTAAATGCCCCGTATTTTATAGATCATTTTATTGGTGCACGAAGTTATCTTTGATATAACAAACAAAAGCTTAAAAAAATCTCAATTGCTCATTTGCTGCATGGTACCGAAGAGAGGACTTGAACCTCCACACCTTGCGGTACTAGATCCTAAGTCTAGCGTGTCTACCAATTTCACCACTTCGGCCTGAGTCAAAAGGGGATTAAATACTTGTTGGTGCCGAAGGGGAGATTCGAACTCCCACAAGCATACGCTCGCCAGTCCCTGAAACTGGTGCGTCTACCAATTCCGCCACTTCGGCATTAAGCTTTTTCCCACAAACCCGTATACGGGTAATAAAAGATTGCTTAAAAACGACAGTTAGGCTATATATACGTCCTTATAAACTTTGTCAAGATTATTGTTTCAAATAGAAAAGGAAGACATGCAGTTAATCGAAAATATAAATAAGATACAAACACCATTTAAAAATGCTGTTCTTACAATTGGTAATTTTGATGGTGTCCACAAAGGACATCAGAGCCTTTTTCAACAGGTGATTAAGAAAGCAGGACAAATTCACGGAACTTCCGTTACTATGACGTTTGATCCGCATCCATTGCAGGCTCTTGGAATTTCAGGCCCTCCACTGATTACAAGAAGGGATCAGAAACTTGAACTGATTGAAAAGTGTGGAATCAATGTGCTCTTGTGCATTCCCTTTAACATGGAATTTGCCTCAATCACCGCTCATGATTTCATTGAAGATATACTTGTGAATAAAATCGGCATGAAGGCCATCATTATAGGTGGGGATTATTCTTTTGGAAAAGACCGGATTGGTAATACAAACCTCCTGATTGAGGAAGGTAAACGGCTTGGATTTGAAACTATTGTTTCTAAATGGGAAACCATAGGCGGATCTAAAGATGAAAGAATCAGCAGTACCCGAATAAGGGAAATCGTGATGGAAGGAAAAGTCAATCAGGCCTACAAATACCTTGGCCGCCACTATCAGATTCGCGGTAAAGTTATAAAAGGCCGGCATCGGGGTGGAAGTCAGCTTGGCTTTCCGACTGCCAACATCAAATTGCATGACGAATTATGCCCGAAACTTGGTGTTTATGCGGTTACTGTGGAAACAGTAAAGGGAAAGTTTAGAGGAGTTGCAAATATAGGTTTTTCTCCAACCTTTGATGATCATCAGTTCACCATAGAGGTCCACATCCTTGATTTCAACCAGGATATATATGCGACAAGAATCAGAGTAAACATGATCAAAAGGTTAAGGGATGAAAAAAAATTTGCCAGCATCCGGGAGCTTTCTGATCAGATTAAAAAAGATATTGAAATTGCAAAGGAAGTTTTTGAAAAAAATGACCATTCGTAATATTTTAACTTATCCGGAAAAATCCTTGATGCAGCCATCTGCGAAGGTTGAATCCATCGATGATGAAATCAGAACATTAATCACCGATATGGGTGAAACCATGTTTGATGCACCTGGTGTAGGGCTTGCCGCCCCCCAAGTGGGGGTGAACAAAAGGGTTATTGTTTATAATATCCATGCCGGAAATCCGGATGATGATGGTTCCACCAATGAATTCAAAGCATTGATCAACCCGGAAATTTTGGAAGCATCCGGCAGTATTATCTCTGAAAAAGAAGCCTGTTTAAGCGTTGTGGATTACAGCGCAGATGTAAAGCGGTATGAAACAGTAGTGGTAAAAGCACTCAATATTGACGGAAACACCATTGAATTCAAGGCTGATGGTATTCTCTCAGTCATTATGCAGCATGAAATCGATCATTTGGACGGAATCTTATTTATCAATCGAATCAGTGTATTAAAAAGATCTCTGTATAAGAAAAAACTTGCAAAAGAACTGAACAGCAATTGAAAAATACACCCCGAATCATTTATATGGGAACTCCGGAATTCAGTGTTCCTGCCTTAGAACGTCTGGTTTTTCAGAAAGATTTCACAGTCTGCCTTGTTGTTACACAACCGGACCGTCCCAAGGGAAGAGGGAAAAACCTCATGCCCTCCCCTGTGAAAAAAGCAGCTTCAGAGCTTGGCGTTGAGGTGTTTCAACCGGAAAAAATCAACACCCCGGGATCAGCAAATAAATTATTATCCCTTGAACCTGATTTTTTTGTGGTTTCTGCATTTGGGCAGATTCTATCCCAAACCATTTTATCTATTCCAAAGATTTATCCCATTAATATTCATGCATCTCTTCTGCCAAAATACAGAGGGCCCTCCCCTATTCAGGCAGCCATTCTCAATATGGATGACCAAACAGGTATTACCACAATGGTCATGGCAAAAGAAATGGATAAAGGTGACATTCTGCTTTCCAAAACCACCCCGATATTGGAAAATGATACTGCCGAAGACCTTCATAGAAAATTGGGAGAAATCGGGGCCGATCTCATAGTCGATACCCTCCACGCCGTCCTTAAAAAAGAATGTTACCCCATAGCTCAGGATCATTCAAAGGCAAGCTATGTCAAGATGTTAAAAAAAATTGACGGAAAAATAGACTGGACTCTTTCAAGTCGGAAAATCAAGGCTCATATCAATGCCATGACACCCTGGCCCAGCGCTTTTTCATCGCTTTTCGACAAACCGGTAAAAATTTTTAAAACCACTGCCGTAGAGCAACCCTGCCCCTTTGATTCTGGGGTCATTTTTCTTTGTGACAAGGCCGGTATCCATGTTGCAACAGGAAATGGAAGCATA